>ERZ1027066.23-NODE-23-length-151934-cov-58.238341_pt1 | contig 151934 bp, 129 predicted proteins | sample MGYA00519282_ERZ1027066 | MGnify/ENA primary metagenome ERZ1027066 (study PRJEB26926, sample SAMN06164494) | human gut metagenome | biome: ENVO:00009003; feature: ENVO:2100002; material: ENVO:00002003 | host: Homo sapiens | place: USA | collected 2012 ... | reverse complement strand
AGGGTACACGGAGAAAGCGGCCTCCGCAACGGCACCGAATCGCGGGTTTTGCTGCCGTTGTGGAAAAGGGGAACGGAGGGAAGATGCCGCACAGGGCCTGTAGAGAGGGTACACGGAGAAAGCGGCCTCCGCAACGGCACCGAATCGCGGGTTTTGCTGCCGTTGTGGAAAAGGGGAACGGAGGGAAGATGCCGCACAGGGCCTGTAGAGAGGGTACACGGAGAAAGCGGCCTCCGCAACGGCACCGAATCACGGATTTTGCTGCCGTTGTGGAAAGGGGGAACGGAGGAAAGATGCCGTACAGGGCCTGTGGAAAGGGTACACGGGAAATGCTGCTGCCGCAACGGCACCGAATTGCGGGGTTTGCTGCCGTTGCGGAAAGGAGGACGGATAATGTGGCCGGGAGAAGCCGGTACAAATGATTTTTGTTACTTTTGGGGCGTGAATTAGAGCCATGAATTATCTGCTGATCATATTGGGTGCCGTGTCACTGGGATTAGGAGTGGCGGGGATGTTCCTGCCGGTGCTGCCGACCACTCCGTTCCTGCTGCTGACGGCGTGGTGCTGGATGAAGGGGGCGCCGCGGCTGCATGGATGGCTGATGGCACATCCTAAGCTGGGGCCTTACATAAGGGACTTCCAGGAGCACAAGTGCATCTCCCGGAGGGTGAAGGCCGTCTCGGTCACGACCCTGTGGCTGACCATTGCACTGAGCATCATTCTAGTACAGCCGCTGTGGCTGCGGATACTGCTGGCCGCCGTTGCCGCCGGGGTCACTGTTCACATATTGTCCTTCAAGACTAAGAAATGAGCATGAAAAAGCCCGGTCAGTAGAACTTGCAGGACCGGGCCATTTTCCTTAAAATTCCTGACGGCCTCCCTATTTGAGGACAGTCTTGAAGAAGTCGTTGCCCTTGTCGTCCACGAGGATGAAGGCGGGGAAGTCGACTACCTCGATCTTCCAGATGGCCTCCATGCCGAGTTCGGGATACTCGAGGAGCTCGACCTTCTTGATATTGTCCTGAGCCAGGATGGCCGCGGGGCCGCCGATGCTGCCGAGGTAGAAGCCGCCGTGCTTCTTGCAGGCGTCGGTCACCTGCTGGCTGCGGTTGCCCTTGGCGATCATGATCATGCTGCCGCCGTTCTCCTGGAAGAGGTCCACGTAGCTGTCCATACGGCCTGCTGTGGTGGGGCCGAAGCTGCCGGAGGGCATTCCCTCGGGGGTCTTGGCGGGGCCGGCGTAGTAGATCGGGTGCTCCTTCATGTACTGGGGCAGGCCCTCTCCGCTCTCGATGCGCTCTTTCAGCTTGGCGTGGGCGATATCGCGGCCTACGATGATGGTGCCGCTGAGCAGGAGGAATGTCGATACGGGATACTGGGACAGGTCGGCGAGGACTTCCTTCATCGGGCGGTTCAGGTCTATTTTCACACCGCCGGAATGCTTGGCGAAGCCGCCGCGCAGCTGCTCGGGAACGAGACGGATGGGGTTGCTGTCCAGGTCCTCGAGCCAGATACCGTCCTTGTTGATCTTACCCTTGATGTTGCGGTCGGCGCTGCAGGATACTCCGAGGCCGACGGGGCAGGACGCGCCGTGACGGGGCAGACGGATCACGCGGATGTCGTGGGCGAAGTACTTGCCGCCGAACTGGGCTCCGAGCCCGATGTTGCAGGCAGCCTTGAAGAGCTTCTGCTCCAGCTCGATGTCGCGGAAGGCGCGGCCGAGGTCGTCACCGGTGGTGGGCAGGTTGTCGTAGTACTTGGCGGAGGCGAGCTTGACGGTCTTGAGGTTGGTCTCGGCCGATGAGCCGCCGATTACGAATGCGATGTGGTAGGGAGGGCAGGCCGCAGTACCGAGGGTCTTCATCTTCTCGATCAGGAAACTCTCGAGTTTCTCGGGGTTGAGCAGGGCCTTGGTCTCCTGGAAGAGGAAGGTCTTGTTGGCAGAACCGCCGCCCTTGGCTATGAACAGGAACTTGTACTCTCCGCCCTCGGTGGCATAGATGTCCACCTGTGCAGGGAGGTTGTTGCCGGAGTTCTTCTCCTTGTACATATCCAGGGGAATGGTCTGGGAATAACGGAGATTGTCAGTGGTATAGGTATCGTAGACTCCGTGCTGGAGAGCCTCCTCGTCGCTGATGCGGGAACCGTCGGCGGTCTTGTCCACCCATACCCTGCGGCCCTTCTTGGCCACTACGATGGCTGTACCTGTATCCTGGCAGAAAGGCAGTTTCTGGTTCTTGGCCACGTCGGCGTTGAGCAGCATGGTCAGGGCCACGGCCTTGTCGTTGCGGCTGGCCTCGGGGTCATTGAGAATCTTGGCCACCATCTCGTTGTGCTCGGGACGGAGCATGAAGGCCACATCGTGGAAAGCCTGGCGGGCAATGAGGCGCAGACCCTCGGGATCGACTTTCAGAATCTCCTCACCCTCAAACTGGGCGGTGGACACATAGTCCTTGGTGACAAGATGATACTTGGTATTATCCTCACCCATCTGGAAAAGTTCCTGGTATTTGAATTCCATATCTGTTGTTATTTGTTTGTTTCGTGATGGCAAAGATAGTAATTTTGTACAAGCAATTAACCGACAATAAACACGAAATTATGACTGAGAAGGAGAAAATGCTCAGCGGCGAATGGTATGACGCCGTGGGCAACCCTGGACTGACGGCGGAGCTGATGGCCTGCCGCGACAAGATCTACGAGCTCAACCGGCTGCACCCCAGGGATACAGCCACCCGCGACATCCTGCTGCGCTCGCTCATCGGCCACATGGGCCGCAATGTCGTCATCCTCTCCCCCTTCTTCTGCGACTACGGCACCCAGATATCCATAGGTGACGATACCTATATCAATTTCAACCTGACCGTACTCGACGAGGCCCCCGTCACCATCGGCTCCCACGTCTTCATAGGTCCGGGCTGCAGCCTGCTCACCGCCGTCCACCCCCTCGACGCGCAGGAGCGCAACAAGGGCATCGAGAAGGCCCTCCCCATCACCATCGGGGACAATGTCTGGCTCGGCGGCAATGTCACCGTCCTCCCCGGCGTCTCAATCGGCGAAGGCTCGGTCATCGGAGCCGGCAGCGTCGTCACCCGCAGCGTCCCGCCACACACCATCTGCGCCGGCAATCCCGCGCGTATCCTCCGCTGGCTGTGATTAACCGATTATAAACGGCTATAATCGTTTATAACCGTTTAAAGTGCGGATTATCTGAAATCTATTCGCTTTCTTTGCATCGGACACAAAAATTTAAAAGCATGGAAAATATTGTAAATTTCAAAGATGTAGAGAAGGTCCTGCTTGAGCTCAGGGGACAAAGAGTGATTCTTGACAGTGATGTCGCAAGACTTTATGGTGTAAATACGATGCGCATAAACGAAGCCGTGAGGAATAATCCAGACAAATTTCCTACAGGATACATTATAGAACTGACGAAGGATGAAAAAAATGAGGTTATCGAAAATTTCGATAACCCCAAATTGAAGTTTTCTCCAGTATTGCCCAAAGCCTTCACCGAAAAAGGCCTGTACATGCTTGCCACCATCCTCAAAAGCCCCATGGCAACCCAAACAACTATCGCTATCGTTGAAACTTTCGCCAAAATCAAGGAACTCTCCAGAACTGTCAACAGAATCTCCGAATCAGATGACGAGCAGGAACAGAAAGGTCTCATCAGGCACGGAGGCGATATCCTGTCAGACTTACTATATCAGGAAGTCCCTGTAAGTGATACAGAGACTTCCATAGAACTGAACTTCGCCGTTCTGAAACTGAAACATACCGTCAAGCGAAAAAAGTAATCAGTCCTCCTTGCGCAGCGCAATGACCGGAGGAGTATTGATGGCCACGATGCTCTGGTAGAGGATGGTGAGGAAGGCAATGCCGCAGGAGAGCACTCCGGAGGCAAGGATAAGGGCCCACTGGAGCCAGGCACCCGCGCTGTAGGAGAACTGGCTGAGCCATGCGTCGGTGAGCAGCCAGCTGACGGGAACGGAGACGACAAAGGCAATCAGCGAGAGCAGCAGGTAGGACGAGGCGATCTGACGCAGGATGAGGCCCTTATCGGCACCGAAGACCTTCTCCACGGCGATGTTGCGGCTGCGGGACCGGATGTAGTAGGTACTCATGGCGAACAGGCCGAGGGACGATACGAATATCGCTATCACGGTGAAGATGATGATTATCTTCTGCAGCTGGATATACTGGGTGAATGTAGCCTCTATCTGGTCCTCGATGTAGGAGGCGTCGAAAGCACCGTCCGGCCTGATGCGGCTGTAGACTTCGGCTATGCGGTCGTAAGCCGCGGCATGGTCGCCGGCAATCTTGATAATGACGTTCCAGGGAGTGCGGTTCTCCGGATAGACATCGTACCTGTAGATCTGGGCCGCCGACTGGTCGTAGAGCAGAGGCCTGATCTTAAAATCATAGTAGACTCCTGCTATCGATTCCGGCCAGTAGCCGTATTTCTCATTTCCGAAGGTACATTCCGTAGCAGTCTCAGGTAGGCCGGCTTCCTTGAAGGCGTATTCGTTCCAGTACCAGGCCGACTTGTCCGCCAGGTGATTGTCCGACTTCAGCCTCAGACCCAGAATGTCGAAATACTCCGCATCGCCGCGTATCAGCTGAAAACCGAGCAGACCGCCTTGATAGTAAAGGGTATAGTTATTGGTGCCGTACAGCGGAGTACCCTCTCCGAAACCCACGGCCTCCACGAAGGGCAGGGCCTCCACGGCATCCCGGAACTCCCTTATCTGCGCCCCTGAAGTAAAGACCTCGCTGGACACGTCGAGGATGTCCTCGGTATTGTACCCCAGCGGAGCGTGGATCATCGCCCTTATCTGGAAGAACATCATCAGGGACACGGCTATCATGGCCACAGCCACCACCTGCTGGATGACTATCAGCGCCTTGCCGAACCACGAACGGATCTGCAGGTTGAACGAGCCGCGCACGATGTCGATAGGCTTTGCCCTGGAAATCGTCAGCGCGGGGATGATGCCCGAGAGGAAGCCTATGAGCGCTATTCCTATGACAATCAGCAGTGCGATGGGCAGGGTAATCTCCGCCAGCACGGAAAAATCATATCCCAGCAGCCGCGAGGCATAGGGCGCCAGAGCCTCGGCTATCAGCACCGCCAGCACCGTCGATACGGCTGCAAATGCAGTGGCCTCCGCTATCATCCTCCATATCACCCCTGCCCTGCTCTCTCCGAGCAGCCGGCGGGTGGCCATCTCCTTGGCGCGGCGTCCCGACTGGGCCACGGTCAGGTTGATATAGTTGAGTACGGCGAACAGCATCAGGATGATGCAGGCGGCCAGCAGAATCCTTACCAGCTGACTGTCGCCCTGATTGATATTGCCCGTAAAGGACTGGGACTCATCGAAGAAATACACGTCCCTGAGGGGAATGAAGAAGACCTTGTCCACCATATTCTCCGAGTAAGCCCACCACACTTCTCCTAAGTAGTCCCTGATCTCCGGTATCTTAGCCTGTATATCGGAGTTCGGCCAGGTCATGATGAAGGTGTCGAACATACCCGTGTTGCTCATCTCCTCGTCGTTGGCACTGTTGAGTTCCGTCATGAAATCGGCCCGGCACATCACGTCGCAGTACTTGATGACCGAATGGTCGATATCCTCCATCACAGCCGCTATCGTGAATGTGTAGCCTTCATCCAACCCCATCACATTGTAGGTCAATGTCTGACCGACCGGGTCCCTGCCGGGAAAATGCGCGTCGGCAAAGCTCCGGCTGATGACCGCGCTTCGGTCCGATGCCTTCCACGCCTCAACGGAGCCGCTGAGCAGAGGGAATGAGAACATATCGAAGAAGGAACTGTCGGCGTATGAGGTCTGAGCCGTCACAGCCGTGGTGCTGCCCGCGACAGTCAGTTCTCCGAGGCCGGACATACCGGAGGCCGAGAGATAGGAGGTAGCCTTCTCCACCTCAGGAAAATGGTCCAGAAGGTGCTTCTGGAGATAGTAAGCACTGCCGATAAAATTCTCATTGGCATAGAGATAGATGCGGTCGGCATTCTTCTGGAACGCATCGGTGGTCAGCTGCCGGCTCACGAACACTGCCAGCAGCAGCACGAAGGCCAGGGAGACCGTCAGACCGAAAAGGTTTATAAAGGCGTAGAGCCCGTTCTTGCGGATGAAGTTGAGGAACGATTTCATTGGTTATAGCATTTAAACGTTTTCCTTTTTTGTTTGCCCTCACTTATAACCAAAATCATGCCAATATTTACAACTAATTTATTCACAATATGTTAGTATATTCTAAATCCGCCTTAATTGTACACATTTCATACATTCCGGTGTATGATTTTTTGAAATTGTCAAAATTTCATACATCACAGGTTCCGGCGATGGAATTAACTAAAAATTTAGTTGCATATTTAAAAATTTAGTTATAGCTTTGTGGTCAGAAACTGAAAATACCCACATCATGGCAAAAATAGTCAAGGAAGAACGGCAGGAGCTCACACGCGCCGAGCTCGAGATAATGCAGGTAATCTGGAAGAAGGAGAAGGTGCTGGTACACGACATCTTAGAGGAGATGCCGGAGCCGCGGCCGGCGTACAACACGGTATCAACCATAGTGCGGATACTGGAAAACAAGGGATTCGTCTCGCACAAGGCCTACGGCCGGACCTACGAATACTTTCCGCTCGTGGCGAAGGAAGAGTACACAGGCACATACATGCGCACGGTACTGGACAACTTCTTCGACGGATCCGTCAGCCGGATGGTCAACTTCTTCTCCTCGCAGAAGTCCATCTCGGTGGAAGAGACCGACGAGATCCTAAGGATCCTCAACTCAGGCAAATAAAAGACATGAAGACGGTCGAATACATAATAGAGGTCCTGATCTGCAGCGGCCTGTTCCTGGTCCTGTACCGGTGGCTGCTGGCAGGAAAGGTCGGCTACAGGCTGTGCCGGGCATACATCGTAGGGACAATGCTGCTCGCAGCCCTCATCCCCGCCCTCGACGTGCCGCTGTACTCCCCTGCCCCGGAGCCCGCAGCAGAGGGGACGGCCGTCCTCCACGAATTCCGGGGGAACCTCCTCCAGGAGGACGGAGGCTACGGCGGGGCCACGGCAAAGGATGCCGCCGCCACCTCCCGGAAAACCTCCGCGAAGGCCATTGTCCTGAAAACGGCCGCTGCCCTCTACGTAGTGACCGCCGCAGCCTCTATTGTCCTGATAATCCTGAATATCATACGGATACGCCGCCTGCGCCGGGGAGCCCGCCTGACCCGCATGGAGGACTGGACCTTAGCCGAGAGCGGGAAGATACAGACTCCGTTCTCCTTCCTGCGAACGGTCTACATGGGCTTCAACTACAATACATCCGAGCGACGGATGATTCTCTCCCATGAGGTCAGCCACGTCCGGCACCGGCATTCTTACGAGAGGCTCGTCCTCTCCATCCTGCGCAGCCTCCTGTGGTTCAACCCCTTCCTGTGGATTGCCGAAAAGGACCTGAAGGAGGTGCAGGAATGGGAGGCCGACCGCGACGTTCTCAACGAAGGAAATGACCTGACTCTATATAGAACAGCCATCTTCAAGCAACTCTTTGGTTATAATCCGGATATATCCAGCGGGTTGAATCACTCACTCACAAAAAAACGGTTTATTATGATGACAAAGACACGACTCGGCCGCTACGCCTCACTGAGGCTGGCCGCCGCCCTCCCGCTGCTCACCGCCACCTTCCTCGCGTTCGGCTGCGGGACCAAGGATCACCCCCTACCATCCTATGCTTCAAGCACATCAGACCCCGTCAGCGGGCAGTCCGCACCCGACGATGCTATCCAGAAAGATTCAGTCATTCACATCGCCATAACAAAACAGGACGGAGAGTATTCCTGCACTGTAAACGGAGAACAGCGTGACCTCGACGATATCGGCTGGATAAGCAACGAGTTCGTTCCCGACTCCTGGCAGTCATTTACCATTCATCTCGAATTGGCCGACGCTGTCGAGATGGGGATTGTCACGGATGTCACTGACGCTATCAGACAGTTCAGTTTGAAGAGTCTGACGATAACTGACCATGACTCTGACTCCACGGCGGTAAGGACCTTCTACATCAAATACGATGATAAGAGTCCGGGGCCCAGAGACCTCCCGGACGTCGGACGCAGATAATTTTGCTCGTTTGGAAATAATTCCTATCTTTGCCGCCCGATTCAGAAATGAAGGGACATGGAGGTGTGGCCGAGTGGTCGATGGCGGCAGTCTTGAAAACTGTTGAACGGCAACGTTCCGGGGGTTCGAATCCCTCCGCCTCCGCACTAAAAAAGCCTGCAGCGTTGCTGCGGGCTTTTTTCTACCCCCTCCAGACCTCCCCTGAGGGGAGGCTTGGTCGCTTCGCTCCGAACATGCCGCAAGCCGCTCTTGTTTATTGATCTCAGACAACGGTAAGCAGATACACGGCATAAAATCACAATCACCTTACTATCAATACGTTCTATTTTCAACGTGTTCTTTTCGGACACTTCGGGGTGTACGAAAAGCTCTCGTTACTTTTGTAAGTTCTTATTTATCGGCCTTTTACAAAAAACAGGTGCTGCAGCACTTACCGTTGCCGCTGCAAGGATGCTTTTTCTCTAAAGGGATTCCGCGACCGTCCTTCAAGATGGCTGATTACAGCGTCGCCGGATACGCATACGCATCAGTCGGGTCCCTCAAAGGCTTCGAGGCAAATTTAGAATCTGAAACCCACGTACACCAGCGCACGGGCATCCGTAGCAGTGAGCATGGTGCGGTCATCCTGCCAAGGGGCACCGCTGTCGTTGAATGTCACACCTGCGTCCAGGCCGACCATGTAGTGCTCGAGGAAGGTGTACTCATAGCGCAGGCCCGCGTTGCCTGTCAGGCCGGAGACATGGTACTGCCAGGTGGAGGCGGTGTAGTTTTCGGGCTCGATCTCCGGGAACAGGGCCGCCGTCTCAAAGCAGAGGCCGTCGGCAAAGTACCATCCGATGCCGGCATAGGCGGAGAAGCGGTGATGCTCGGTGTCGATCATATGGAAGACTGGACGGACCGAGACGGCCAAGGAGTTGTGACGCAGCCAGGTGAGATTGTTGGGGTCGTTCCCCGCCGCTATCCACCGGTCAATATAGTCGCGCACTGACGGCATATCGGCAAGGCCCTCACAGCCTCCCGGGCTGTCAGTCGTGGTGACGGCCGGAGCATCCGCGATGTCCGGAAACGTGTTGCGGTAGGAGTTCTGTACGTCCAGCTCCAGGGACAATCTGCGCACTAAGTCTCTCTGATAGCTGAATCCGTAGACAGCTGTGGCTCGGTATCTCTGCCCGAAGTTCACTCCGCCGCCGGCTGCCGGACCGGAGTACTCGGAATAGAGTCCCCAGTAACCGATGCCGCCGTAGAGTCTGACAGTGTTCTGCGCTGTAAGGACGGCGGGATTACACACTGCGGCAAACATGCATATTGTGATGGCCGCGTACAGTGATGAAAGTTTGCTCATGATTCTGATTCGGTTATATGGTTCAGGCCGCAAATATAATATGGAAAAGTTCCGGCAAGATAAAAATAAAATCACGGGGCACAGCGCGGCTTTCAAGTGTCAAACTGCTTTTATACAAGCACATACACCCTATATGATTCCACATTTTAAAGGTCACATCACCATTGGTGCGGACGCAATTACCGCTTTTCCCAGGCGGCCAAGCGGCTGCTGAGGTACTTTGCGAGGCTGCCGTCGAGGCCCATTTTACGGGCGAGCCTGGTCTTGCGCGTGCTGAGGTTGGTCTCGCTGATGTCGAGGATGGTGCACAATGTGCTGGCGGGATATCCGAGGCAGGTGAGGATTATAAGGTACCGCTCGTCCTTCGACAGGCCGGGATATTCCGAGAACAGTCCGCTGAGGAACCCCGGGTACACGGTGTCTATCAGGGTGCTCGCATCGCCGTAGGTATTGATGCCGCGGATGAAGTCGCGGGCGACGTCCACGGATCTGTCGAGAAGGTGAGCGGGATTGCTCTGATGGATGTCGTAGATGTCGATGATCTTACGCATGGTACTGTAGGTAAGGTTGTAGAACCGCATCAGGCCGCTGTTGGCAGCAGCATAGCGGCGGAACATCTGCTCCATGGATTTTCTTGCCTCCTCCTCATGGATTTTCTCCTCACGAAGGCTGTTGCTCTCCGCTGTCTGACGGTCCAGCTCCTTCCCGCGGATATCCGCCAGGGCCTTGAACCTGCGGGCCTCGGCCCTCTGCCGCCGGAGCATTGTCCTGAGGAGGAAGATCACAGCTGCCACCGCCGCGCCTGACAGAAGGAAAATGACGGTAAGCAGCAGGATACTCCTGTCCCGTCTGTACAGCTCCGCCTCGAGCCGGGAGTGGTCATACCGCAGCTCCGAGTCCCGGAGCTGGGATTCGTAGCCTTCCTCCAGGATTGACAACTCTATTCTATGTGCGTGACTTTGGTTTATCAGTATGTCATCACTGTTATTTTCCAACTCTGCAATCTCTTTAAAAAGCGAGTAGATTAGAAGACTGTCCGCCTGACTGTAGGCCTTAATAGACTCACAATAGAACCGGGCAGAGTCTGCCATCTTTAAATCAACATAGCATTTTGTGGTAAGATATTGAAAGTCATTATACAGGCTCTCTTCGGCAATATCTTGAGGTATCTCTCCATACTGTGAGAGGGCTCTCTTGGTCAAGTCTAAGATTTTCCTTGCATCGTCATCAGGATCATAGACATAACAGAGAAGGTCAAGTGCAGAGAGGCCGCAGAGCCGATTATCATACTGCTCTGCCATTGACAATGCTTTTTCCAAATGAGGAATGGCTTTGTCTATTGAGTCAATTATCAATATTCTGGACAGAGAAAGATGGGCAGACATAATACGTTCGGGCAGTTCTGCTTTCTCAAAACACTCTAGTGCTTTTCTATATCTGAGAATAGCCGCCTGTTCGTTCACAACACTACTTCTGTAGAGCGAGGCTATACGGGTGTGGAGCAGACCGAGCTGCTCCATGTCGCCCATGCGCTCGACCAATGGCTCCGCCTCCTTATAGGCAAGCATCGCACCCTCCGCGTCGCCTCGCTCCGAGAGCACCGCACCCTGCATGACCAGCGTACGGGCCAGCAGCTCTTCCGGTCCGCGGCGGCAAGCTCAGGATACCGGCTCACGTGCCTGCCCGAGCACGAGCACAGTGAGCAGAGCAGAAGTATCAGGTATAGAATTTTCATGCTGCAAAGATAGCATGAAATCCCGTCATCATTCGCCTTTTATCCTGCCCTGAAGTCCGCCGGCGGAGCGGTTCGACGCCTTCCTGACAAATTTGTCCCCGAAGGTCTGTCTGTAAGTGAGTATGAAGATTCCGGGATAGGTACGGAGGTTGCGCCTGTATGAGTAGCTGTCCGTGGAGAAGAACCTGGGGCCGAAGCTTCCGAGGATGTCCACGGCGTCTATGCTTACCGTTCCTCCGAAACCGAACTGCTTGGAGAAGGACAGACCCAGCTGGTGCCTGTCCGGAATCTCCCATGTCAGGGATCTCGTGGGGGAGGCGTAGCTGTAGTTCAGGGACATGTTGATGCCGTGATTTCTGGAGAGGTTGATGAGGTTCTTTATTCCTGCTGACCAGCTCCAGACTGTGTAGGACATATCGTCACCGGCGATATTGGCCCGGACACTCTCGTAGTCGGCCCCGGCATCTACGGTAATCTGCCATATTCCGTTGAACATGCTCTGGTTCAGGTTCAGAAAGAACATGACGATGTCGTTTGTGCCGAAGTTGCCTACGGAAGTCTTCATAATGTTCTCTCCGACATACTCGTCATAGTCGAACATGGCGTCCGAGAGCCGGTAGTAGCTGACTCCCACCATGTAGTCGAACATAAGGGCATAGGTCAGAGTCACCTCGTGGGACAGGGAAGGGCCTAAGCGGATGTTGCCGGAGGTGAATGTGTTCTCGGTCGTCCATGTCTCGAAGGGGTTGAGGTCGGAGTAGAACGGTCTTTCGATGCCCATGGCGTAGTCCACGGAGATGCTGTGCATGCCTTCCGCGAGGTCGAACATGAGGCTTGCGGAGGGGAAGACGTTGAGGTAGCTCTGGCGGAAGGTCTCCCCGGTGGTCCTGAGGTCGCCCTTGATGCCGGTGTATTCGCCTCTTACTCCTACGACGGACCAGATGACGTCGTTCCACTGCCGGTCGTAGGATATGTACGCGCTGCTTATGTTCTCATCGTAACGGAAAAGGTTGGAGTAACGGTCGTTGCGGATATAGTCACCTGTCAGCAGGTCCAGGTCTGTCCTGAGGAAGTCGTTGGAGAGGAAGGCCGTGGAGTTCTCCAGACCGGCTTTCAGGATGCTGCCGTCCTCGAAGTCATGCTCGTATACGGCTTTTGCCTCCACGGTCCGGAAGTCATGGACGGTGTGCTGCCTATAGCTCTGGAAGAGAGTCCGCCCCGAAGGAGGATGTCCCGGAGATGTCCGTACCGTTGAGGAGACTGCTGCTGTAGGAGGAGTAGTTGACGCTGATGTCCAGGTTGCTGCCCATGTCGTCAGTCTTGAGGTTGTAGTACAGTGCGGCTCCGACCGAGGGTTTCACCTCGGGATTGTCAGAGACAGACAAGACCAGTGTACGTCTCTCCAAAGCGCCGTGCCTTGCATAGTCGGTATAGGTGCTGCCGTCGCTGTCCTGCCAGGCTCCTCCGAGGGCGAGCGATGCCCCCAACCGGTTCTTGGAATTGAAATCATAGCTCAGGTTCAGATTGCCGTTGAGCAGCCAGTTGTTGCGGCGGGTGCTGGATATGTAGCTGATGTCCTCATCGGTGTCGTGGTAGTGATAGGCGTCGTCCTGCTCCAGAAGGGAGCTGGTATTGCGGAATCCGATGTTGCCCGAGACGATCAGTTTCTCCCCGGCATAGCCCATGTTCAGGGAGGCCTGGGGCGAGACTTTATTGAACTGGTAAATGCCCTCGGCACTGGCGCTTCCATCAAATCCCCTGCCGGGTTCCTTCTTGTACACGATATTGATTACGGCCTTGCCGGCAGCAGCCCTGAAGGACGCTCCGGGAGAGGTGACGACCTCGATTTTCTCGATTTTGTCAGCGGAGGTGTTGCGCAGGATGTCCATTGCCGCCTCCTGCCCCATCACAGGCTTGCGGCCGTCTATCCATATCTCAGCGCTCTTCCCGCCTACCACCGAGACGTTTTCACGGTTGACGGTCACAAGCGGCGCGTACCCCAATATGGTGTATGCGTTTACCGCAGCGGCCACCTCTGCCGGAGGCGAGTAGACCAGCCTGCCCGGACGCCTGTCCACAAGCCCCCTGCTGGCAGTAACCGTCACCTCGTCCAGCCGCTCCACGGACGGCTCCAGGACTATGGTCAGGAAATCCTCAGTCACCGGTCTCCGGACATCAGGACGACGAGCGCCGACTCAACGGGAGTCCCGGACGGATCGGTCACTTTCCCCTTGAGGTCGCGGGAGGAGGCCGAGGCGCAGAGCGCGGATACGGCGGTCAATAGGAGGATGGCGGTTAAGCGTGATGGCATGTTCATATTCATGTTCGTGTCGTGTTTGTGAAAATTTTCCGCAAACATAACACTGAACGGCTCATCTGGGGCAATAAATAAATTCACAGGCAGAATGGCGCACACTCCATCACATCATCGTAATAATCATGCACTTACACAATCTTTAACCATGTAAAATGTGATTCACAGCCAGCATTCAGGTCTTTTCTTTCAAGCGCAATCTCTCCAGAACTGCCGGTTGGTCGGCACCTTCAGGATAGGAATCCGGGGTAGGGCCGCTGGGAAGGGCCCCTGAGGCTGGTCGGACAAATGCTGCGATTTCAGACAACGGTAAGCAGATACACGGCACAAAATCACAATTACCTCACAATCAATGCATTCTATTTTCAACGTGTCCTTTTCGGACACTTCGGGACGCACGAAAAGCTCTCGTCACTTCTGCAAGTTCTTATTTATCGGCCTTTTACAAAAAACAGGTGCAGCAGCACTTACCGTTGCCGCTGCGAGGATGCTTTTTCTCCAAAGGGACTCCGGCGGAAGTACATACTGCACATGCCTTAGCGGCACACTCCTACTGACATTTATCCACTCCGCGACCATTCTCAAGATGATTGATTACATCGTCGCAGACCCTGAGAATCCTGCGGTCCCAAAGATATTGCACGAACCCGCAAATAAGAACCAGCCATACCAGCACACCCACCGCCTGTCTACGGCTGATTGACAGCAGTCCCTCGAGAACCGGCACTATGTGGACTGCAAATACCAGCAAAGCAACAGCAGCTATCCATCCCGCTACGCTCACCAACACATAGTTGCGCTTAAAACGCCGCAGCCTGACGGCTCTGGTAAGCACGTCCTCCCCGGAATCCTCCGAAAGATCGGCATGGCGGTAAATGAGAATAACTCCCGCCATTACCAGCAGGCAATAGGCTATCGCTGCAACAATAACCCACCAGTCCGGACCTCCAATCGGCACAAATACCAGAATCGCCAACGCCGCGACTGCCCCGCCTATAATTCCCGACCATTTATCCATTCTCATAAGTCCGAGATTTCTCCGAAATGCCTTTTTCTGCAACTCAGCATTGACTATCTGCTGTTCATCCAGCATTTTCCTCAAAGCGGCATACTCCGACCGCAACTGTTCCAGTTCCATTGAACTCATATTTTCCTCGTTCTGCATAATGTTTATTTATTAAATTCAGATTTTCATCTTCTTGAGCAGCTCCTTAATCCGATGAAGCTGAAAAGAGACATTCTTGACCGAGATGCCCATAACCGCCCCGATTTCCTCGTAGGACAAACCCTCCAGCCACAGCAGAATCAGTGCCCTGTCCACCAGCCCGAGCCGGTGAATCCTGTCGTACAGTCTCCTGACCTGCAACGTCCGCTCGCTTATGTCCTCAAACAGATCTACATCCACATTAAGAGGCACATGAGGCCCGGCACGCCGCATCCGCCTCTGCAGATTCAGGCAGCAGTTCATGCTCACACGGTATATCCACGTCCGCACATCCGCCTCACCGCGGAACGAGCCGAAACCCGTCCACAGCCTCAGTAGTACCTCCTGAAACAGGTCCTCCAGTTCCGTCCTGCTTTCTGTAAACATATAGCACACGGCGTACACCGTACTTTTGTACTGCTGAACCAGTTTCGTAAACTCCCGTTCTTTGTTGTCGTTGTTCATTTGACTTCTTTTTACAACCCGTTAGACACAGCCGGTCCGAAAAAACTATAAAATAGAGCGGATTTTCTACCCGAGACTCTTCCCGGCGATGGCCGCGAAATGGTCCAGGGCCCAGGTGATGAGCTGATTGATGATAGGCATCAGGCTTTCACCCATTTCTGTCAGAGAGTATTCCACCCTGGGCGGCACTTCGGGATAGAGACAGCGGAGGATGAGACCGTCGGCTTCGAGGCCTTTCAGGGTCTCGGTCAGGACTTTCGGGGAAATGTCGGGAATCGCGCGGCTGATCGTGCTGAAGCGGGTGGGACCGTTCTCGGAGAGGACGCAGAGTATGAGGATGGCCCATTTGCCGGAGAAGCGGGACAGGATGTTCCGGACGGGGCAGGTCCCGATGCAAGTAAATTTTTTCAGATTTTCCTGCAGTGGCAAGCTGTTCATATTCAATTATAATTTCTTAGAGGTAAGTGCCTTTCGTTTCGGTAACCTCTTGTTTATTACGTTTTACCTGACTACTTTTGCGCTATCAAAAAGATAGTTCATTTCAAATACAAAGTTAATTCATTTCTAACAAAATTAAAATTATGAGCGAAATCAAAGTAATGAACAGCGGCGCAAAATACGCCCATGCATCTGTCGGTATCCTCAAAAACTTCGAGGGCAAGCAGTTCGTCAAGGAAGCCACAGGGGCCACCTCCTGCGAAATCTCTTTCGGCTCGCTGCCGTCCGGAGCAGCCGTTCCCTTCTTCCACAGCCACAGGGCCAATGAGGAAAACTACATCATCCTCTCCGGTGCAGGCCGCTTCCAGGTGGACGACGAGGTCTTCGACATCGCCGAAGGTTCGGTCATCCGCGTAACTCCCGGCTGCGACCGCAACCTCAAATGCACCTCGACCGAGCCTATGACCTACATCTGCATCCAGGCAAGGGAGGGCAGCCTCGGGGACTATACCATGACCGACGCCGACATGACCGAACGCAGGAGCCTGTTGTAAAAGCCAGCTACAGTCAAACTTCCGGAGGTGGAGGGACAATGGGCCGGGACGAGCGGAAGCAGTGATACAGACTACGAGGGCCGGCCAGCGCAGTTGCACAGCAGCAGCTCGTAGATCTCCCGGGCCTCCTCGACCCGCAGGCTCCGGAGCGTGAAGGAGGTACCGTTGGTGGAGAGGGTAAGGCTCACCCGGCGGGAGTACGGGGTGAATGGAGTGCTCCGAAGGCGGACCACCTCGACATTGCTGTATTTGACGTAGTTCCGGATGTCCGCGAACCTGCCGTTGTGGATCTCGATGTAGTCCTCCTTCAGCGTGATACGGCCCCGGCGGACGGCCATGAGTCCTTTGGCCAGAGATATCAGCAGCCAGGCCGCCGGCACAGCGAGCCACACATACAGGCCGAAGCATGCCAGTGTAACCGCGGCGGCCAGCGAGATCAGAATATCCAGTCGCATGACGTGCCACATCAGACCGTATCCCGACCGGGCCGAAACGACCTCCGGAGAAGAGCCATAGCCGATTCCGAGCCACCAGCTGAGGAAATCAGCCGCCGAGTCCGAGCCGTAGACCCTCACATCCGCGCCCTTTTTCTCATCGGTGGCGTTCAGTGCCTGCCGCAGCATGACTGTACTGCCGTGCAGCCATTGCTCCAGGAAATTGCGCTTGACATAGACCGTGCAGACCTTATCGTAGGAGAAACGGCTGCTGTTGCGGGCAATGAGTCCACTCTCAAAGTTCAGCTGGCCGCGGGCGATACGCACTTCCATGTTGGCATAACGCAGAAAGACCTTGCCTATCCACAGCAGCATCACGAAGAAGTACAGGGCCACGGCGACGACCACATAGCCCGAAGGCTGGAGCGACAGAGTCCCGGCATGTGTGTCCACATAGTCTATGATATGGTCTACCGCATGGTCGTCTACAGTCGTAACGGAATTGTACACAGCGGCCAGGGCTGCAAAGAGCACGGCCATGCCCTGAAGGTGGTTCTGGCAGAACGCCCCTTTAATCAAATTGGAATTGCTGAAGCTCATGACGGTATTTCCTGCCGCTTCCGCTGTCTCTTCCCCGATATATTCCGGAATCGCGGTAGCCTCAACTGTTTCCTCGGACTCCGGCATTTCCCCATCTGCCTCCTCCTCCATCTCCACCCTCTCCATCAGTGCCTTCCAGTCCCGTTCATCCAGGATAAGCTCTATCTCCGCCGACTTGGACGCCAGCGTATCGAAGAGTACGCCCCGCATCTCCAGGACACGGTAGATGAACCCCTGCCTGGTCCGCATCGACTGGACCTTGCTCAGCGGTATGCTGGTCGTCTCCTTGCTCAGCAACCCGTGCATGAAAATCAGCTTGCCGCCCTCGATATAGTATTTCTTGAAATACCAGCTGATGAAAGCCGTCAGAGCCGCCAGGGCCAGATACCCGGCACTCAGCAGCGACACCACCCGCATCTTCTCCATGAAGGTATGCTGGTCATCGGCATCGATAAATTTCAGGACGATAAGGATCACGAAAAGGCTCGCATACTCCCGCAGCCCCTTCGCAAAAAGTACCCAGTAAGCACTCCCGCTCATCCGCCTCGGCTCGGAAAAATCACCTGTTCTCATTCCGCGTCCTCTCTATCAACAGTGACTTTATCTCCTCCGCCTTCTCCCGCGTAAGTCCGGGGATGACGGTCTCCGCCAGCATCTGCGCCCCGCTCACGACATCCACGGCATAGAGTCCGAACATCCGTGAAACGGGATTCTGCCGGACGCTCACCTGCTGCACCTTGCAGAAAGGAATCGTAACTGTCTTCGGAAAGACTATCCCGGAGCGGTAGGTGATATCGTGCTCCCTGACCGCATAGCCCTTGTAGGCGTATGCCTTGGGCAGAATCGCCAGATTGACGAGCCCCGCTGCAAGCAGCACCGCCTCCGCGCATATCACGATCAGGTTCCGCCCGTCCAGCTCATCGGCAAGGAGAATAAAAAGCGGCAGCAGCATCAGCCCGAGCCAGGCCAATGCCGTAGCGGCCGTATGCGCTTTAAGGTACTTCTTTTCAAGGGGGACAAATGCAAGGTTCTCCACCCTGTCAATATTGTCCAATGATATCTGTCTGTTAGTCATAATAAATGGAATATCATGTCAATGTAAAAATGGTTTTATCCCGGACGGCGGAGGGTAATGACGACGACCTCCGGCCAGGCACCGATGCGGAAGGGGAAGGAACCGCCGATGCCTGCGGACACGTTGAGGACGCGGGCTCCTGTAGAGTCCGCCGCCGGCTCCCGGTACACCCCGTACCACTCGCGGTACATCCAGCGGGAGGGGGAGAAACGCCCGATGCGGAACTGCATGGCGTGGGTATGGCCGGAAAGGGTCAGCTGAATATCGGAGTTCCGCAGGACTTCCAGGCGCCAATGGCTAGGGTCGTGGCTCAGGAGAATCTTGAAGGGCGAGGAAGAATGTACGGTGTCAGAACCGGCAAGACCGGCAGCAGCAGAATCCGCCGAGAAAAACACCGGCGCCACCCCGTAAAGGGCCCTCCGAAGGTCTCCCCTGCTGCCGAAAGGCGGCTTGCCGCAATGCTCCACCCCTACCACATAGATGCTGTCCTGCCTGCACTCCGGCTCACCATTGTCCGAAACAGCCGGCCGGGTAATCACCGCCGAAGAGTCCAGCAGCACCCTCCACCCCATCGCCCGCTCCCGGCGGACCACCTCGGCAAAGGCGCGGGCCGCCCCGTCTGCCGTGGAATAGTCATGGTACTCGCAGTAATCGTGATTGCCCACCACGGAGAACACCCCGTCCCGGGCCCGCAGGGAAGACAGGGCCGCGGTCATCCGCGGATCCAGCTCCTCCGGAGAGGAATTGACCAGATCCCCGGTAAATGCTATCAGGTCCGCGTCCAGGTCATTGACCGTAGCGGCCAGCTTCTCGATCAGCCCCGGCGCAGCGTACGAACGGGCATGCAGGTCCGACAGATGCACTATCCGGTATCCGTCGAAGGAAGCCGGAAGGTCCTCGAAGGTCAGGGTCTCCTCCCGCACCTCCAAGCGCTTCGGTCCGTAGGTCAGGCCGTAGACCGCCGACACTAAGAAACAGCCCGCGAGCACGATCCCCGCCACATCGAAGCCGCCCGTCAGAGCCCCGCGCAGCACTTCCGACCCGCCTGAGTCCCAGGCGATATAGCCCGCCGCCCTTCCGATTATCGAGACGATGCAGAAGAGCAGCTTCGGCACCGTGAAGCACAGTATCGCGGACACCATCCCCTTGAACACAAAGGGCTGCGGCCCGCCGGCAAAATACATCACCAGCAGGAACACGAAAAAAGCCAGCGGAGCCCAGAACAGCAGGTTCCACCAGCCTAAGTCCATCCCCCGCATACACACCCACCGGATATACACATCCGGCAGCACGACCAGCAGGGATACTATGATATAGAACAGCGGGAACATCACTTGGACAGCTCGTGCACCTGAAAATACTTCCACTTGAAGATCAGCAGGTACAGCGCTCCGACAGTGATGCAGGAGTCAGCCACGTTGAAGATGGGCCGGAAGAAAATCAGCGGTTCCCCTCCCTTGCCGGGCACCCAGTCCGGCCACGTGGTGTTGATTATCGGAAAGTACAGCATGTCCACCACCTTACCTAAGCCGAACGTTCCGTATCCCTCTCCGAAGGGCACGGCCGAAGCCACATGGGTGTAGGTCGACGGCTCGAATATCAGTCCGTAGAACATGCAGTCCACCACATTGCCTATGGCCCCGACCATGATGGCCGTCAGGCCGAGCAACACTCCGAGCGGAGCGTCCTTCCTGAGCAGCAGATGCCGCACATAGAAGAACAGCAGGACCGAGAGGACGATCCGCAGGGAGGTCAGGACGTATTTCCCGACTTCCCCGCCGAACGCCATGCCGAATGCCATGCCCTCGTTCTCGATGAAGAGGATCTGGAACCATTCCCCGAAGACAGGGATGGACTCCCCTATGTGCATGCCGGTCTTGACCAGGACCTTGGTGACCTGATCGAAGACCAGCAGCGCTACAGCAAGAATGACGATGAAGGCTGTTTTCTTACCGCGGGAGAGGTGCTTCACTTCTTCTTGGAGTTAAGTTTGGCCTCTATGCTGAGGGTAGCGTGAGGAACGAGCTTGAGCCTCTCCTTGGGGATCAGCTTGCCTGTCTCACGGCAGATTCCGTAAGTCTTGTTCTCGATTCTGACTAAAGCGGCCTCCAGGGAGTTAATGAACTTGAGCTGCCTCTGGGCCAGCTGTCCCGACTCTTCCTTGGACAGGGCGGATGCTCCCTCCTCGAGGACCTTGAATGTCGGCGAAGTGTCCTCAGTGTCGTTGCTGGTGTTGTGGGTGATGGCCGAACGGAGCTGCTCATAGTCATCGCGGGCCTTTTCCAGCTTCTTCAGAATGATTTCCTTGAATTCCTGCAGCTCTTCATCGCTGTAGCGTACCTTCTCGAGTACTTCATTCCTGTTATCCATGTTGTCGTCCATAAGTTGAAAATTTTATGTGTTTTGTCAATATTCCACTTTCTTATCATTCGAGGCCCAGAGCATGAAGGGACGGAGCCCCTCCTTCTCCATGATGTGGACAAACGGTATCTTCCGTCCGTCCACGGGCAGAGCGACCTCCCTGTAGATGTCGCTGTCGTCGAATCCTGCCGCGGCGGCATCCTCCCGGTCCGCAGCGTAGTACACCCTGTCGATATGGGCCCAATAGCAGGCGGCGAGGCACATCGGGCAGGGTTCGCAGCTGGTATAAAGCTCGCAGCCGGAGAGATCGAAGGTCCCCAGGGCGGCACAGGCCTTCCGTATCGCATTGACCTCGGCATGGGCCGTGGGGTCATTGTCGACCGTGACTGTGTTGGAGGCCTCTGCGACCACCTTCCCGTCCTTGACGATAACGGCTCCGAAGGGTCCACCCGTCACGGAGGCGGCGTTGCGTTCAGCGAGGGCCACTGCCCTGAGCATCAGTTCGTCTCTGTTCATATTCTCTCGAGCTTAAGGGTTATCTTATTGTCTTCCAGCCATTCTACCTCCACTCCACCGGAGAGGGCATCCTCCAGGATGATCTCGCGGGCGAGGGTCTGGGAAGCGATATAGTCCTTGAATCCGGCTATGGCCTCCTCCACCTCGGGCAGCCTCTGGATGCGGGCCACGATCCTGTCCGTAACCTCGAATCCGCTGTCCTTGCGGAGGTTCTGTATCCTGTTGATCAGCTCGCGGGCCACTCCCTCATTGCGGAGCTCCGGAGTGACGGTGATGTCGAGGGCGATGGTCAGCTTGCCCTCCGTAGCCACGAGCCTTCCGGGCATGTCCTCGGAGGACACCTCATAGTCAGCGGGCTGCAGCTCCACGTCCCCGGAGGGCAGACGGAGGGTATAGACCTCCTCCTGCATGCCGGCGAGCTCCACTGCGGCGATCTCCTGCTGGGACAGAGTCCCGAACGCGGCGGCGATCTCCTTCATCTGCTTGCCGTAACGCTTGCCGAGGGTCTTGAAGTTGGGTTTTATCTTCTTGGTGATGAGGCCGGTCGTATCCTTGATGTAGACCACCTCCTTGACATTGACCTCGCTGAGCACTAAGTTGCGCACCTTCTCGAACTGCTCCTCGATCTTAGGGTCGAGGACGGGGATGATCATCTGGGCTAAGGGCTGACGCACCTTGATATTGACCTTGCGGCGCAGGGCGAGCACCATCGAGGAGGACTTCTGAGCTAAGGCCATGCGCTCCTCTAAGTCGGTATCCACGCAGGCAGCGTCGCTCTCTGGCATGGGCATCATGTGTACGGATATCACGTCGTGAGCCCCGGTCGCGCTGTTAAGGTCGCAGAAGAGGCGGTCCATATAGAAAGGTGCGATGGGTGCCGCGAGTACGGCCACTGTCTCGAGGGCCGAGTACAGGGTCTGGTAGGCTGCCAGCTTGTCGTCATTCATCTGGCCTCCCCAGAAACGCTTGCGGTTCAGGCGCACGTACCAGTTGCTGAGGTTGTCGCAGACGAAGTCCTGAATCAGACGGCCGGCACCGGTGATGTCGTAGCCCTCGTAGCACTCCTTGACGTTCTTGATCAGGGTGTTGAGCAGGGACATCAGCCAGCGGTCGATTTCCGGACGCTCAGCCACGGGTATCTGCTTCTGCAGATGCTCAGGCTTGGTGCCGAAACCGTCCACGTTGGCATAGAGGGCGAAGAACGAGTAGGTATTATATAAGGTACCGAAGAACTTGCGGCGCACCTCGTCCACTCCCGCCTCGTCGAACTTGAGGTTGTCCCAGGGCTGGGAGTTGGTGAGCATGTACCAGCGCAGGGCGTCGGGTCCGTAATTATCAAGTGCCTTGAATGGATCCACGGCATTGCCCAGACGCTTGCTCATCTTGTTGCCGTCCTTGTCGAGCACCAGTCCGTTGGATATCACGGTCCTGAATGCCGTGCTGCCGCTGATCATCGTATGGATGGCGTGCAGGGTGAAGAACCATCCGCGGGTCTGGTCCACTCCCTCGGCGATGAAGTCGGCGGTCTGTCCGAACTTAGGAGAGCCGAGCGCCTGCAGCCCCTCCTGGGCGTATGGCATCGAGCCCGAGTCGAACCACACGTCGATCAGGTCGGTCTCGCGCACCATCTTCCGTCCCTTGTCCGAGACGAGGTATATCTCATCCACATACGGCCTGTGCAGGTCGATGCGTTCGTAATTGTCCTTGGAATAGTCCCCGGGGACGAAACCTGCCGCTGCCAGCGGGTTCTCCTTCATGATGCCGGCGGCCACAGCCTTGTCGATCTCTGCGTAAAGCTCTGCCACCGAGCCGATGCACTTCTCCTCGGCCCCGTCCTCTGTCCTCCATACGGGCAGCGGTGTACCCCAGTAGCGGCTGCGGGAGAGATTCCAGTCCTGCAGGTTCTCCAGCCACTTTCCGAAACGGCCGGCTCCGGTCGACGCGGGCTTCCATGTTATGGTCTTGTTCAGCTCGATCATCTGATCCTGCACGGCGGTGGTGCGGATGAACCAGGAGTCGAGGGGGTAGTACAGCACGGGCTTGTCGGTCCTCCAGCAGTGGGGATAGGAGTGTACGTGCTTCTCTATCTTGAAGGCCTTGTTCTGGCCCTTGAGCATCACGCAGATATCCACGTCGATGGTCGGGGTGTCGGGGGTGGCCTCAGGGTCGTAGGCATTCTTCACATAGCGGCCGGAATACTCCCTGTACAGCTCCACATCCACCCTCTCGCGGACAAATTCCGGGTCGAGGTCCTCTATCCGGTACATCCTGCCGGTGCGGTCCACTAAGGCCTGCATCACTCCGGCGGCGTCTCGCACCATCAGGGCGGGCACTCCGCTCTGGCGGGCCACCTTGGCGTCGTCGGCACCGAAGGTAGGGGCAATGTGGACAATACCTGTAGTCCCCTCGTCGGTAGTCACATAGTCTCCGGGAATCACGCGGAAAGCCCCCTCATCGGGACGCACCCACGGAATCAGCTGCTCGTAGTGCATCCCCACTAAGTCAGTGCCCTTGTAGGAGCCTTCGAGCACCTCGAAAGGTATCTTTCCTCCGAAATGGTCATGGACCAATGCCTTTGCGACGATGTACACTCCGGGAAGACCGGTGTAGGGGTTCGAGGAGCGCACTAAGACGTACTCGATGCCGGGGCCTACGCAGAGGGCGGTGTTCGAGGGCAGGGTCCAGGGGGTGGTGGTCCAGGCGATGAAATAGAGGGGATCCCCTCCGGCTTTCTGGAAGAAAGGCTCGGAAGCCTCGTCGCGGATGACCTTGAACTGGGCTACGGCCGTGGTGTCCTTGACGTCGCGGTAGCAGCCGGGCTGGTTGAGCTCATGGGTGCTCAGGCCGGTGCCTGCGGCAGGCGAATAGGGCTGGATGGAGTAGCCCTTGTACAGCAGACCTTTCTTATATATCTCCTTCAGGAGGTACCAGAGGGTCTCGATGTAGCGGTTGTCGTAGGTGATGTAGGGGTTCTCGGTGTCCACCCAGTATCCGATGCGCTCGGTCAGGTTGACCCACTCCTTGGTATATTTCATGACCTCGCGGCGGCAGATGGAGTTGTACTCCGCCACGGATATCTTCTTTCCGATGTCGTCCTTGGTGATGCCTAAGGCCTTCTCCACTCCTAACTCCACGGGCAGACCGTGGGTGTCCCATCCGGCCTTGCGGCTCACGTGGTAGCCGGACTGAGTCTTGTAGCGGCAGATCACGTCCTTGATGGAGCGGGCCATCACATGGTGTATGCCCGGCATGCCGTTGGCCGAGGGAGGTCCCTCGAAGAACACATACTCGGGAGCACCCTCCCTCATTTCCAACGTCTTGTGAAACACATCCTGCTTCTTCCAGCTCTCCAGCACCTCGGCGGAGAGACCTGTCAGGTCCAGTCCTTTATACTCTTTGAACATATATTCTGAATTTTAATGGGCAAAGATAGGGAAAATATTCCTATCTTCGCATGTCATGACAGTTATAGATATCATCATTCTCGTACTCTTAGCCCTGGCGGTGTTCAAGGGTATCAAGGACGGCCTGATGCGGCAGCTCGGCGGCATCGTGGGACTCATTCTCGGCATATTCTTAGCGGGCAGGTTCTCGGCCATGCTCTCGGGCTGGCTCCACCGCGTGGCGCCCACCCTGTCCGAGAACGTAGTGAAGGTGCTTTCGTTCATCGTCATCATAGTCGTGGTCTGCCTCTGCGTAGTCCTGCTGAGCCGCCTCCTCGAGAAGGTCATCAAGATCACCACCCTCGGCTGGATCAACCGCCTCCTCGGCGTCCTGCTCTCAGTCTCCGCCGTCGTCCTGCTCATAGGAGTCATCATCTCCGTCATAGAGTATGTGAACACGACCTGGTTCACCCTTATCTCCCCCGAGCAGATGGCCAAGTCCAAGGGCGTGCAGATCATCTCCTCCATCACTGACGCGCTATTCCCTTATTTAAAGCAACTTTTCAACTCCTAAAACGATTATTCCTACATATTTTTGAAATTTATTTAAAGTTTTGCTTGAAGTATTGAAAATTTTTTCTTTACTTTGTAGCGGAAACTTTAACTACACACGGATATGGAAGAAATGAGCTTTAAGGAGAAAGCCGGCCTCTCCGCGGACACCATGCTGCCGCCTATGGCCGGGGGAAGAGTTCTGTGGTACATCGCAGCCGTCACAGCCGTTCTGCTGCTGTCGGCGCTGCCTCTGCTTCCAGTATTCTAAGGTATAACCTGCGATCAACATTCTGGAGGGGAAGGCCATGAAGAAGGAGATCAAAGTCAGACAACATGACAATACCGACTGCGCCGCCGCATGCGTCGCCTCGGTATGCGCACACTACGGGCTGAGGCTGCCGCTGCTCCGCATCAGGGAAGCATGCGGCACAGGCCCGGACGGCACCAGCCTGCAGGGCATCATAGACGCCTGCGGCAGGCTGGGAATGGACGCAGCGGGGCTGCGTGCCAGGGAAAAGCACATAACGGACCTGCAGGAAGCCGTCAAGCCGGTGATCCTGCACCTCAGGAAAAAGAACGGATGGCTGCACTATGTGGTCCTCTATGCCCTTGACGACAGCACGGCGACGGTCATGGACCCCGAGGACGGAGAGATTCACAGGATGAGCCCGGCCGACCTGGAAGAGGAGTGGAGCGGATTCATAGTAGCCCTCGCCCCCTCCCCGTCCTTTCAGAAAGGCGACAGAAGGACCCCGGTCCTGGCCCGGTTCAGGGAGATTCTGCTCTATTATAAGAAGGAGCTGGCGATGGTTCTGGCAGGCTCGGCCGCCTTCATCGCCGCCACCCTCAGCACCTCCCTCTTCCTGCAGAGGATCATCGACGACATCATACCGTCCGGAGACAGGGGCGCCCTCGCCGCCATAGGAGCCGCCATGCTCTGCCTGGCCGGCCTCACCTGGCTGGTATCCTACATGCGCTCGGTCCTGCTGGTAAGGACCAGCCTTCAGATAGACTGCCGGCTGATCATGAGCTATTTCGGGAAACTGTTCTCCCTGCCGGTATCATTCTTCGACTCCATGAGCAGCGGAGAACTGAACTCCAGGGTATCGGACGCCTACAGGATACGCTCCTTCATCACCGGACGGCTGCTGATCATGGCCGTCAGCGTCCTCACCCTACTGCTGGCCACCGCCATACTCATGACATTCTACTGGAAGCTTACCCTCATCACCATGAGCTTCATTCCCGTATTCATCCTGCTGTACCGCATATCCGACAGGGTGAACCGAAGGCTCAACCGCAGGATCATCGAGGCCAACGCCTCATTCGAGCAGACCAATATCGAATGGCTGTCCTCCGTCCGGGCCGTCAAATACTTCGGCGCCTCCCGGGAGGCCGTCCGGCAGATCGGCCGGAAATATTTCCGGACTGCGGACGCCATGTACCGCGGAGGCATGTTCACCTCAGCGATGGCCTCCTCATCCGATACGGTCAGCCGGCTGGTCCACACGGTCACCCTCACGGCAGGCGCCTTCTTCGTCCTGCGCTCCGAGCTCACGGTGGGCGAGCTGGTCTCGTTCTTCTCCTTCGCAGCCCTGCTCACCTCCCCCATCGTCATGCTCATAGAGAGCAGCAGAGAGATTACCGAGGCCAGGATATCGGCAGAAAGGATATTCGACATCCTGGACATGGATGACGAAGCCGGCGGAGGGACCCTGGACTTCACCCCTTCCGCGGCCGACAGGATAGAAGTGCGCGGGCTGGGCTTCTCCTTCCCCGGACGGATGAAACTGCTGGACGGTCTGTCCTTTGACATTGAGCCGGGAAAGTTACATCTCATCCGCGGAGCCAACGGCAGCGGCAAGAGCACCATCGCGGCCCTGCTGATGCGGGGATACACGCCCCAGGAGGGACGGATCACCGTCGGGGGGACCGACATCCGGAACATACCCCTGGACAGGTGGAGGAGGCACATCAGCATCGTGCCCCAGAAACCGGACATCTTCGACGGCACCATACTCGACAACATAGTCATGGGCGACAGCGGATACGACATCCGGGAAGTGACGGCGGCCTGCGCCATCGCGGGCCTGGCTCCCACTCTGGAGTCCCTGCCCGGGGGCCTGCTGGCCCACACCGGAGAACACGCCGGCCGGCTCTCCGGCGGAGAGAGGCAGAAGGTAGCGCTGGCCAGAGCCCTGTACCGCAGGCCGAAAGTACTCATACTGGACGAGGCCGCCACACACCTGGACAGCGACAGCCGTACAAGACTCACGGAGACCATCCTGACACTCAAGGAGAAAGGCATCACAGTCATACTCATCTCCCACGAGCAGGAGGCGGCCTCACTGGCAGACAACATTATCGATATCAATAAAAAGAATGCGCATTCACAGGCGTAAGCCGCGGCGCCTTTCATCCGCGGCACCACCATTAAATTCTAAACATCATGGAAAGAATTATCAACAGCTACGCAGGGTTTGAATGTATTAATTCCGACCTGAGCACCACAGTCTATGGCGGCGGCATCTGGGCCGGAGTCATAAGAGTCATCAAGAAGCACCTGGACCAGTTCTTCCTCGGCATCATTGAAGGATGGACAGGGCAGGATATCGTAAGTTCAATGTCTAACTCCTAATATCTCAGACTATGGAACGGTTCATCACTATTGAAAGAGTCCAGGCATGCTCAGTCATAGGAGGAGCAGCCTCACAGGAAGGAAGAGTAGTCAGAATGTTGGGACGACTGGTCGGAGCAGCCCTCAGGGCACTCTACGACCTGCTCACAGGAGAATACCGCAAACCGCAGGCAGAGGGCGCATGGTAGCGCCGCCGTGACCTGATACCGGTCCGCCGGAGCGGATTGTTCTCCGGCGGACTTTATCTATGAGTATTTTTTGTTATTTTTGTAGATTTGATTTTAATATGCAGGTTTCCGCCATAAAACATACGGCTGCGGTCATAGCCCTGACCATGCTCTTCTCAGTTACCCTCACAGCCCAGGATGTCTGGACTCTCGAGAGATGCATAGAGTATGCCTGGGCCAACAACCTTACGGTACAGAAGCAGAACCTGGAAGTCTCCCGCAGCGGGAATCAGCTGCTGCAGGACAAGCTGGACTTTCTGCCCAGCCTGAGCGCATCCTTCGGACACAGCCTCAACTGGGGCCGGTCCGTCGACCTGCAGAACCTGGAAATCATCCGCAACAAACTGTCCCAGAGCACAAGTGCCTCCGCCAACGCCTCCGTCTACCTCCTGGACGGACTCTCCAAGCTGTACAGCCTGCAGAGTTCCCGAAAGAACCTGGAGATATCCATACAGGAAGTAGAGAGACTCAAGGGCGAGATATCCGTATCCATTGCGAAGAGTTACCTTCAGATTCTTCTATCTCAGGAAATCCTGGCAGCCGCGGAAGAGAGCTTCCAGTCCATATCCGAGCAGAGGGACCGCACCGCGCTGCTGGTCGAGGCAGGAAGCCAGCCCTACACCGCACTGCTGGAGATAGAGTCACAGCTGGCATCCGAGAGAGTGCAGGTAGTAACCGCACAGGGCCAGGTTACTGCCAACACCCTGGTCCTGCAGCAGCTGCTGGATCTGCCCTACAGCCCGGACTTCCGTATTGCCGCTCCGGACATCAGCCTGACAGCCGCAACATACACGGGGGAAAACACCGACGACATCTATGCCTCCGCCCAGTCCATGCCCGTAATCCAGAGCGCCAGACTGGCACTGGAGAAGGGAGACCTGGACCTCAGGACCGCCCAGGGACAGTACTGGCCCAAGATATCCCTGTCGGCCAGTTACGGAACATTCTACAGTTCCTCCTCCTACGCTCCGGACGGAAGCACCTATCCCTTCTTCGAGCAGTTCCGGGACAACATCAACCCGGCTATAAGCATCGGCCTGAGCATCCCCATTTTCAACAACTGGACAGTCCGCACCAACGTCAAGAACGCCAGGCTGTCCAGACAGAGTCTCGAACTGGACCTGCGCATCAGGCAGCAGGAACTGTACAAGGAGATCCAGACAGCCGTCACTGAGGCCGGGACATATCTCCGGCAGATGGAGGCGGCCATGGCCAACGTATCATCCATGGAAGAGTCCTTCAGGTATGTGGAGGAGAAGTTCAATGCCGGAGCCCTCAACGGTACAGACTATACCGTGGCCCGGACCAACCTCTTCAAGGCCCGCTCGGAATATATTCAGGCCAAGTACCAGTACGTCTTCCAGCTCAAGATCATAGATTATTACAAGGGGCTGCCCCTGACGCTATAAAGGACATATTATGAAAAAGAAAAAGAATAAAGCACTTAGAAATATCCTTGCAGCCGTGGCTGTAATTCTGGCGGCTGCCATAATATACGCCGTCCTCGGTCAGGAGAACGGGGAGCCCGTCACTGTTGCCGTACCCTCCACAGGCACGATAGTAGAGAGGATTCCGGCCAACGGCAAGATCCACCCCGTTACGGAGGTCAAGATATCTCCTGACGTCTCGGGAGAGATTATAGAGCTGAATGTAGAGGAGGGAGACCGCGTCAGCCGGGGAGACCTGGTCATCAAGATCAAGCAGGACGTGTACATCTCACTGCGGGACAGGGCCGCCGCCACCCTGAACGCGACCCGGGCCCAGTACCAGCAGCAGAAAGCCAGCTTCACCCAGGCCGAGCAGAACTACATGCGCAACAAGCAGCTATACGGGCAGAAAGCCATATCCCTCCAGGAGTTTCAGGCCTCCACCGCAGAGTATGAGATGGCCCGCGAACAGCTCAACGCCGCCGAGTACAACATCGAGAGCGCCGTAGCCTCCCTCGACGAGGCCGAGGAGAACCTCACCAAGACCGTCATCTACTCCCCTATTGACGGCATCGTCTCCAGCCTCAGCGTGGAGAAGGGCGAGAGAGTGGTCGGAACTTCCCAGATGGCGGGAACGGAGATGCTCCGTATAGCGGACTTCGACATGATGGAAGTACTGGTGGATGTCAACGAGAACGACATCATCCGCATAACCAAGGGGGACACCGCGGATATAGAGGTTGACGCCTACCCCGGCAGGACGTTCAAGGGAGTGGTGACCCAGATAGCCAACTCGGCCAAGAATCTGGGCAGTACGACTGCCGCCCTGACCGACGTGACCAATTTCGAGGTCAAGGTACGCATCCTCCGGGAGTCCTACGCCGACCTGCTGACCTCCGACCCGATTCCGTTCCGCCCCGGCATGTCGGCATCGGTAGAGATCGAGACCGAGCGCAAGGACGGAGTGACGAAGATACCCCTGCAGGCCGTGACACCTGACGGCTGCGTGTTCGTTCTGGACCGTCAGTCATCGACAGTCCGCAAAGTTGCGGTCACCACAGGCATACAGGACATTGGGAATATCGAGGTAATATCGGGGCTGGGAGCCGCGGACACGGTCGAGATAGTCACCGGGCCCTACAGCACCATCAGCAGAATACTCGAGGACGGCATGGAAGTCCGCCCTCTGACAGACAATGACTACACCAAAGACAATGAACAATAGAATACTGCTTATAGAGACGGCCACCGACGTATGCTCCGTTGCCGTCTCGGAAGGAAATGAAATCCTCTCGTCAGGACACATCACAGAGGCCAGGAGCCAGGCCTCACAGTTGGCTCCGCTGATACAGGACACAGTCAGCCGCGCAGGAATGCGGATACAGGACCTTGCAGCCGTCGCCGTCAGTTCCGGTCCCGGCTCCTACACAGGGCTGCGGGTAGGCGTTTCCACCGCCAAGGGCATCTGCTTCGGCGCCGGGATACCGCTGATCGGCATAGAGACCCTGACCGCCATCGCGTACGGGGCCATCAGGACCGGAGCCGTACAGGAAGATCCGGAGGGTACGGTGATAATACCGATGATAGACGCCCGACGCATGGAGGTCTACACTGCCCTCTATAGCTCATCGGCACAGCGCATCTCGGACACAGAAGCCGTGGTGCTTGCTCCCGACACCTTCTCCGGCACCCTGGCAGAATACCGCCGGGCCGTATTCACCGGAGACGGAGCCGCCAAATACGAAAGCATGATCCCTGAGCAGTTCCGGGACAGGTGTATTTTCCTCCCCTCCCGCCCCGAAGCCGAAGACATGGCCGCCGCTGCCTTCCGGGCCCTGCAAGAAAAAAGGTTCGAAGACACAGCGTACTTCGAACCCTTCTATCTTAAGGAATTCATTGCAGCCGACCCGTCCAGGAAGATCGAGGCCGTACTGCATCCAGAGCGCCGGCTATAGCAGGCGGCGTATCTCGTTTTCCAGCATACGCATGTCGAATACATCCCTGGACTGGATGCTGCCGTCACGGGATATCACGAACATCGCCGGCACACGGGTGATATTGTAGAGCATTGCTCCGACAGAAGCTCCGGCAGCAGGATCGCAGACACTGATCCATGGCAGCTGCTGTTCCTTAACCTGCAGGGCCCACGCTGTCTTGTTCGAGTTGAGACCCACCTGATATATCTCAAGGCCGCGGTCGTGATATCTGTCATACAGAATCTTCAAGTCTGTGTTGTAGACTCTCTGTTCCATGTTGGACGCATCCCAGAACATGAGGATTATCACCTTGCCCTTGAGCGCAGTCAAGGACTGCTGCCGGCCGTTCACGTCATTGAGTATAATCTCCGGGAAATCCACTTCATCCGCCGATGCCATCCTGTTCTGGAGCTCCATGGCTGTAAATCTCAGACTGACCTCATCAGCAAGTGACACCAGGTAGGGAGAGGCGGGGTATACAGTCTTCAGGCTGTCATAAACACGCTCCATAAGGATTGCATCCGTTGCCTGAGAGAACACCGGGAGTCCGTCAGGTGTCTTCATGTAGAGAACCGGTATCACGCTCATGGATTTGTCATGCGAAAAGATATATTTGATAGCGTTCTGCTTGCACTTGACATAAAGCGTACCCAGTTCCCTCTGGAGACGGGAAACCTCTTCTCTGTCATTTCTCTCCTGCGCTGCCAGAAGCTCTGACGCCAGAGATTCATACGCTGAGTTGAATGCATTGATTACCGAATCCACCTTCTGCATCAGCAGCGACTCGTCAGAACCGTCCACCACAACTTCCGCCGACTTATCCCGATCGACAGTAACATTCACCCTGTCCCTGCTCTGCAAAAGCAGTGAGATGCTCCCGCCATTGCTATATGTCAAATATACAAATTCAGGGGAGTCAGGATATACCGTCACCTTGCATGATACTTTTTCCTGGCACGTGTAAAGCGTATCCAGTACCTGAATCTCGTTCATGGCCAGACGTGAGACCACTACTTCCGTGCTGTCCGGAGCACCTTTTACCGTAAGATTTATACGCGCTGTATCCCTGTTTCCGCATGTTGTGAGAAGGGCTGTGAACAACGGCAGGGAGAATAAACAAATCCAGTAGTATTTCGATCTCATAGACTCAGAGCTTAGCATATTCCGCAGCGATGGAGGCCGCCAGGGCCTCGAAGCGCTCACCGCTCAGTGAAAGTTTCGTCTTTCTGAAATCCATGTCGCCCTCGCTGTCCAGAGGCACCAGATGTATGTGGGCATGGGGAACTTCCATCCCCAGCACGGCCACTCCTACCCTATTGCAGGGGACTGCGGCCCTGACAGCCCTTGCAACCTTACGGGCGAAAAGCTGCAGCTCCACGTAGGTCTGCTCGTCCAGATCGAAGAGGTAGTCCACCTCCTTCTTCGGAATAACCAGGGTATGTCCCTCCTTCAGGGGATTGATGTCCAGAAATGCGTAGCAGCTATCGGTCTCGGCGACCTTGTAGGAGGGTATATCCCCCTTTACTATTTTAGAAAAAACAGATGCCATAATTTCCTGTAGCCGTTAGAGTGAGATATCGAGGATTTCGAACTTCAGGATGCCGGAGGGGACCTTGACTTCCACCACCTCACCCTTGCGCTTGCCTATCAGGGCCTTGCCTATAGGGGTGCCTGCAGCCAGCTTGCCCTCGCGGAAGTTGGCCTCACTCTCACCGACCAGGGTGTACTGGACGGTGGTGTTGTTGAGCAGGTTCTTGAGCGTCACCTTGGTGAGCATCTGCACGTGGTCGGTGTTGATCTTGGACTCGTCGATGACGCGGGCGTTGGCCACGAGATTCTCGAGCTTGGATATCTTGAGCTCCAGAAGGCCCTGAGCCTCCTTGGCTGCATCGTATTCTGCGTTCTCAGAGAGGTCGCCCTTGTCCCTGGCCTCCGCAATCTGCCTGGAGATGACGGGACGCTGGCTGATAGCCTCCGCCAGTTCGGCCTTGAGCTTCTCAAGACCTTCGGCTGTTACATAATGAGTGTCTGACATAATTGACTTGTTCTGTTATTTTACAAAAATCAAAAAAAGAATCCCGCGCTGTCGTACGGGACCCTTTCTAGATGCAAAGATACGAATAATAATTAATCATCCAAATACTTCGGACGCATTATCTCCGAATATATGACCATGTCGCGGGCATTGAAGCGGCGCTTGCAGATCCGTGACGGGGCCGGCGGAGGAACAGGTGCCGGTGCGGGTTCCGGCCTGGAGACCGGCACGGATACGGGCTCTGGATCAGGCACTGCAGGCCGCCGGACGGGCATCTCCTGCTCCGGTTCGGGCATCACCTCCTCCGCCTGATGGACCTCCCCGGGCATATTCTCCCCGGACCACGGCATCTCCATCAGATCCGGATCCTCCACCGGATGCGGCAGATGCGCCTCCTTCCGCTTTTTCTTCTTCTTGTCGCCCTCGAAGATGGCGGGAAGTACAAATAACAGAATCGCTATAATGATACTCAGCCAGTCCATACAGAATCAATTATATTGCCAGCACAAATATAGGGAAATTGCCGGATATACTTCATCTTTTCAAACGAAATATACCGAAGCCTGCCTGCGGTCGGCCTCCAGCTGGTGCCGCAGCTCATCTAGGGAGGCGAAGCGGTGCTCGTCGCGGAGGCGGGCGATGAAATTGATGCGGAGGTCGAGGCCGTAGATGTCGTCGTTGAAGTCGAAAATATTGGTCTCTATGGTGCGGGCGTTGCCGGAGCCTACGGTGGGACGGGTGCCGATGTTGCAGATGCCGCCGTGACGCTGCCCGAGGACCTCCACTTCGACGGCATAGACCCCGTTGGCAGGGACTATCTTCAACGGCTCGTAGAGTTCCATGTTGGCCGTGGGAAAGCCCATTGTCCTGCCTAGCTTATTGCCGGCGACTACTACCCCGAGGAGGGAATAGCGGTAACCCAGCATCCCGGCGGCCTCCTGAACTTCTCCGGCGGCGATGGCGTTGCGGATCTGGGTTGAGCTGACCTTCCGGTCGCCGCAGTGCACCTCCTCCACGATACGGGTCCTAAGCCCCACAGAAGCGGCCAAAGCTGCAAGTTCCTCCCGGGAGGCCGTGGACGAGCGTCCGAGACGGTGGTCATAACCGATAATAAGAGTATCTACGTGGAAACGGTCCACGAGATACTCTTTCATAAATTCTACTGTACTGAGTTGACTGAAGTCCCGGGTAAACGGGACGACATAAACATGGTCTATACCGAAGTTCAGGATGAGCTGCTTCTTCTCTTCCAGGGTGTTGAGCAGACGGAAAGTGGATGCGTCCTGCTGCAGGACATTGCGCGGATGGGGCCAGAATGTGATGACCGCGCTCTCCTCGCCTTCCTCCCGGGCCGTATCCTTCAGCACCTGAAGTACGGCCCGGTGTCCGGCGTGCACTCCGTCGAAGAAACCTGTGGCGGCTACAACCATCTTACCAGCTCCAGGTCCTGACGGTGAGGCAGGAGGTCATTCTTGGCGAATACCCTGACAGTCAGATAATAGACACCTGTCGCTGTAGGTATGAGATGGCATACGTAGCGGGCTGTGCCTCCTGAACCCGACTCGTAGTCGAAAGTGAAGCACTTGCGCACGTGATATACACCCTTGCGGTCCTGCTCCGCCCATACGAGTTCGACTCCTATGTCGTTGGGATTGATGTCGCCCAGGAAGAGTTCTACCTCGAAGGTCCGCTCCTTGCCGAGCATCGGCTGGTCGTTGGCATCGGTCGGACGGACATAGTCCTTGATCTCGATGTGCTGCCAGCTGTGACGGATGTTCTTCTTCCAGAAAGCTATCTCGCGGGCTACTGCACAGTCGTCGGCGTTGAGCTTGAGAGTTCTCTGATACAACGGCATGTAGTATTTGTCGAGATAGTCGTTGAGCATCCTGTTGGTGGTGAAGTTGGAGGCCACCTGCGCGATGGTGTTCTTGATGTATGTGATCCACTGGGAGGGAACTCCAGTCGTCTTATCCCTCTCATCGTAGAAGCCGGGAGCAATCTCGTTCTCTATGATGTTGTAGATGGTGGCGGCGTCCAGTTCGTCCTGGAAGTTCTGGTCCTCGTAGGTGCGCTCCATGGGCAGGGCCCAGCCTGCATCCTTCTTGTAACCCTCGATCCACCAGCCGTCGAGCACTGAGAAATGCATCACACCGTTCATGGCGGCTTTCTCTCCTGATGTTCCGGAAGCCTCCAGAGGGCGGGTCGGAGTATTCATCCACACGTCCACGCCCTGAACGAGGGCCTTGGCCAGGTTCATGTCGTAGTTGGGTACGAATACTATCTTGCCGATGAACTGGGGCATCTTGGAGATGTCCACGATCCGCTTGATGAGGTCCTGACCGGCCTTGTCGGCGGGATGGGCCTTACCCGCGAAAATGAACTGTACCGGACGTTCAGGATTGTTTATGATCTCATCGAGACGGTCCAGGTCGCGGAAAAGCAGATGTGCTCTCTTATAGGTGGCGAAACGGCGGGCAAAACCGATGGTCAGGACATCGCTGCGCAGGGTATCCATGATGGTCACAACCTGATGAGGCGAGTAATGGCTGGATATCTCGGGGTTGGAGATACGTTTCTTTACCACTTCTATCATCCTGGCGCGGAGCTCGCTGCGGACATTCCAGATCACCTGGTCATCCACGGAGTAGATACCCTCGAAGCACTTCTTGTCGTACTTGTGGCCGGCAAACTCGGGGCCGAAGACCTTGGCATGTATAGCCTTCCACTGGGGAGCTGTCCAGGTCGGATAGTGAACTCCGTTGGTCACGTAACCGATATGCAGCTCCTCCGGCAGATAGCCCGGCCACAGTCCTCCGAGTATCTCCTGGCTGACCTTGCCGTGCATCCAGCTCACGCCGTTGACCTCCTGGGAGAGGTTGCAGGCCAGGTTGCTCATGGAGAACTTCTCGTTGTGGTCGGTGGGGTTGATCTTGCCGAGAGCCATCATGGTCTCCCAGTCTATCTTCATCCTCTGGGGATAATGGTTCATGTAGGTGCGGAGCAGGTCCTCGCTGAAGGCATCGTGACCGGCAGGCACGGGCGTATGGGTGGTGAAGAGCGACGAGCACCTTACCAGCTCCAGCGCCTCGTTGTAGGAAATGCCGGCGGCCACATACTCGCGCAGACGCTCCAGTCCGATGAAGGCTGCGTGGCCCTCGTTGCAGTGATAGATGTCGCAGTGGATACCCAGGGCGCGCAGGGCACGGATACCGCCGATACCGAGCAGCAGCTCCTGTTTCAGACGGTTCTCCCAGTCACCTCCGTAGAGATGATGGGTAATCTGACGGTCCTCGGGCAGGTTGTCCTCGAAGTCCGTATCGAGCAGATAGAGTTCCGTGCGGCCCACATCCACTTTCCAGATCTTGGCGTGGACTGTACGTCCGGGGAAGACTATCGACACCATCTTCCAGTTGCCGTTCTCATCCCTTACGGGCATGGCCGGAATCTTGAAGAAGTCCTGGGGCTCGTAGTCGGCCACCTGGTCTCCCTGAGCGGTAAGTCTCTGGCTGAAATAGCCGTAACGGTAGAGCAGTCCCACACCGGTCATCTTCACCCTCATGTCGCTGGACTCCTTGAGGTAGTCACCTGCCAGAATACCCAGACCCCCGGAGTAAATCTTCAGGGAAGTGTCCAGGCCGTACTCCATACTGAAATAGGCTATCGAGGGTGAGGGGCGGTCTTTCTTGCCCTCCATATATGTCTTGAAAATCTCCGTGACGGCATCCAGACGGGCCAGGAAATCGGTATCGGCCTCGAGCCGCTTGTAATCGTCGAGGGTCAGACGGTCGAGCAGGGCGATAGGATTCTTCTCGCACTTCTTCCACAGATCGGGATTGATGCTCATGAACAGGTCCATGGCTTCCTGATTCCAGCACCACCACAGGTTCTTGGATATGGTATCCAGCCAGCGGAGCCTCTCGGGCATCACGCGGGTGACGATGATACGGCTCCACGAGGGGCGGTTGACCTCTATGCGGTGATAGTTCTGCACCTGGTCCTCCCTATACTCGGGGAAGGCACCCATAGCATGCACGATGCGGTCGAGGGCCAGGGAATAGGCCTGCTTGTAATAGTAGATGTTGTGCTTCCAGAGAGCGATTTCGGATACCTCCACCGCATTGGCCCGGTAGTGTTCCATAGTCTCCGGAGTCAGGCGGGTCATCTCCAGTACCTGCTTGAGGACGGTATCCACCACCTGGTCGTAGTTGGAGTCGTTGCGGGGGACAATGGTTATCGAGGGATGGGCGGCATTGTAGTGGCTGCGCACCCAGAGGCCGAAACCGGCCAGTGTGGTGGTCACGGTAGGCACGCCGAAGGCCAGGGACTCCAGCGGAGTATATCCCCAAGGCTCGTAATACGAAGGGAAGACTGTCAGGTCCATGGCCATAAGAAGGTCATAGTACTTCCTGTTGAGCACGCCGTCGTCTCCGTTCAGATACGAGGGTACATATACGACCTTGACCTTGCTGCCGGGGCTGTTGACCAGACCCAGGGCCTTTATACGGTTGAGGATAATGTCGTTTCCGGGCTCGTTGAGACTGTGGGTAGTCAGGCACTGATAGCCGGAGCCGTCTCCTGCGAGCTTGGCGACCAGTTCCTTGTCCGGACCATTGTGGCCGGCCGGCACCATGATGAATGCCACCACGGTCCTGCTGCAGCTGCCGGAGTTGTTGAGACGGCCCAGTACGTCCAGATAGGCGTCGATACCCTTGTTCTTATATTCATACCTGCCGCTGATACCCATGATGAAGGCATCGGAGCAGTCCTCACCGCACATGGCAGATGCCAGGGTAAGCAGAGCCTTCCGTCCTTCAGCCATAGCCTCAGCCTTCTTTTCCTTGGAGGGCAGAATGCTGTTGTCAAAACCGTTGGGAGTGATAAGGTCCACTTTCTTGCCCAGCAGACGCTCGCACTCAGTGGCGGTAATGTCACTGACAGTGGTGAAGACATCGGCGTTGACGGCGGCACATCTCTCGAGGGAGTGCTTGGCCATCACGTTGTAATAGCGGGCCTTCTCATCGGCGTTGCAATTGTTCAGGGTATCGTACAGAGGCACGTTGTTGCAAGCAAGGCAGCGTCCCACAACGGTAGCGTGGGTTGTGAAAATGGTTCCGATATGGGCTTTGGACCCCTTGAGATAAAGTATGCCGGCTCCTGTCATCCACTCGTGGAAATGAGCCACCACGCGGTGATGGGGCTGGAGGTTGAAATTGACGAAGCTCTCTATCACCTTTCCGGCGGCATAGCCGAACAGGGCGGCCTCGATGAAGTCCCACTGTCCGGAGAGGGAGTCCAGCTTGAACTTCTCCCACAGGGAGGTGAATATCTCATTTTTCTTGGAAATGAACTGGGAGAAATCCACGAGGATGGCAATCGGCTTCCCGGGGATGTTCCACCGTCCCACCCTCAGGCGCAGCCCCTCTTCGGCGGCGGCAATCCTCCAGGTGCGGAAGAGTATGGGATCCTCGGTAAACTCAGGATTCTGGGCGGTATCCTCCCATACATCCGGGCCTATGTGGATATGGTTGCTTCCCAGCTCCTCAGAAAGGTTCAGGGATTTTGTAGCCAATACGGTATGGATGCCCCCTACCTTATTGCAGACTTCCCAGCTTGCCTCGAACAGATAGTCGGGCATCACAACTTTTTCAGTACTCATAAAATGTCTTGATGTTGGTAACGGATATTATTCTTGTTTCAGACGTCCGTCGATCCTCAGCATAAAGTCACTTAAAACATTCATATAGTTGATAAATGCCTCATACGGGGTGTCGTACGGATTGAAGTAATTGTGCACGGCTCCGTCTGAGAAGAACTTGGTACACATATAGTAGAAATGGTCGCTCTCCTGCAGTCTCAGGAAATCCTTGGCTATTTTCTGGTCCTCAGTGGCTATAACCTTGTCAGTGAGGGCATACAGCTTCGAGGAAGCCTCGTTCTGCAGCTCGTTTCCGAGCCATGCGGTGGTGTCTCTCTCCTCGTCCGCCCAGGAAATCGGGAAGGGCACGTTCAGAGGAGCCACGGGCTGATGCTTCTTGATCACCTGCTGAGGGGTGCAGAACTCGAAACCGGTCTGCGAGAGCACGGCCTCGGGAAGGGCCCTGAAGAACTCGAAGATACCTGTGGAGGCGTTCTGATGCTCGCCGAAGGTCTCGTAGTCCATGAAGAGGTTGATGACCTCTCCGTCCTTAATCGAGTCGGTCAGCCAGGATATGTACTTGCCGGTGTCCACGGGCCACTTGTCCCAGGACTTGTCGGAGAAGCGGAACGCTATGTCGTCGCTCAGGCCGAAATTACGGAGCAGAAGCTTGAGCTTGGGATTGATAGCGTTGGTATATACGTAGTTGGGGGATTTCCATCCCAGGATGTGCTTGGCACCCTCGGTCAGCATGCAGGTGAAGCCCATCTTGCTGACGAGCGAGCCTATCTCGTCGGAGTAAATCAGCTCGGTGTTCCTGAAGGTCTTGGGCTTCTTGCCGAAATGCTTGGCGATGAGGGCCGAATGCAGTTTCACCTGCTTCTCGAACTCGGAGGGCGAGAACAGGGAAGCCAGGGTATGCGAATAGGTCTCGCCGATGAACTCCACGCAGCCTGTGGCGGCCAGGGCCTTGAAGCTGTCCAGAACCTCGGGGGCATAGGCCTCGAACTGCTCTATCACGGAGCCGGAGATGGAGAAGGCCACCTTGAACTTCTTGCCGCAGGCGGCTATCACCTCCAGCAGGAGCTTGTTCATGGGCAGGTAGCACCTCTCGGCCACGCGGCGGAGAATGGTCCTGTTGGCGAAGTCATCGTAATAGTGGTGGTCGTTTCCTATATCGAAGAAACGGTACTGTCTGAGACGGTCAGGCTGATGAACCTGAAAATATATGCAGATTGAAGGTTTTGTTTCCATAATAATGTGCTTTTAATCCAATATTGACAAATAAACTTGTTTGATTTTCTGTGCTGCGTTGTTCCACTTGAGGGTGTTCACCTCCTCCAGTCCGCAGCGGGACGACATATCCGCAAGGGCGGGATACTTGAGAAGGCCGTAGATGGCATCGGCCATGGCGTCAATGTCCCAGAAGTCCACCTTGATGGAATGTTTCAGGACTTCAGCCACGCCCGACTGCTTGGAAATGATGGTGGGCACTCCCGTCCTCATCGCCTCGAGCGGAGAGATACCGAAAGGCTCCGAGACAGAGGGCATCACGTACACGTCGGATATGGCGAACATCCTCTGTACGTCGGCTCCGCGGAGGAAGCCGGTGAAATGGAATCTGTCCGATATGCCCAGCTTGGCGACACGACGGATCGAGCGGTTGAGAAGGTCACCGCTGCCGGCCATCACGAAACGCACATTCTTATAGTATTTGAGGACCTTGTTGGCGGCCTCGATAAAGTACTCCGGTCCTTTCTGGAAGGTGATGCGGCCCAGGAAGGTGACTACCTTCTCGGGCACTCCGCGCTGCACGTCTATCTCATTGCGGCCGCTGAAGTCCACTGCATTATGGACCGTAACCACCTTGTCGGGCGATATGCCGTAGCGGTTGATGACGATGTTGCGGGTGAGGTTGCTGACTGTAATGACCCTGTCAGCCGCCTCCATGCCCATCTTCTCGAGGGCATAGACCTGGGTGTTGACATTCTCGCCGGTACGGTCGAACTCCGTGGCATGGACATGGACCACCAGCGGCTTGCCTGTCAGTCTCTTGGCAGCCACTCCCGCCGCGTAGGTCAGCCAGTCGTGCGCATGAATGATGTCGAAATCATTCTGCAGGGCGATGGTTCCTCCCACGAGGGCGTAGCGGGCCACCTCCTCCATGAGGTTGGTGCCGTACTTGCCGGAGAATTTGTATTTCTGCTTGAAGTTGATTTTGAAGTCATTGACCTGATTGTGCCTGTCTTCCTCGACCATCTCCGTGAAATCCCGGGGATCAACGTAAGGCACCATGTTGGAGCCTATCCTGAGAAAATTGATCCTCTGCAGGAAATCCATGGGACTGCACTTGATGTCCGTGGCCTCCACATCGCTAGCATTGATGATATGCGCCACGGAGCCGTCTTCGTCCCCGGATGCCGAAGGCATTACGAAAAGTACATCCACATCATTGTTGGCCAAGCCTCTGACCATGCCGTAGCAGGCCGTTCCGAGTCCGCCCGAGATATGGGGCGGAAACTCCCATCCGAACATTAAGACTCTCATATCTCCTCCGTTTGTTTATATTTGTTTACTAAATATTCGGAACGAAGCAGGGATGCCGTGGCCACTGCGCTGGATATGGCTCCGTGAGGATTGTGCGGGGGATCGCCGTCGTAGAGCTCGCAGATGGCCCCGATGCCGTGACGCTCGATATCCTCCTCGAACGCGTTGATCAGTTCTGTAGCCCTGCGGACGGACATGCCGCCGTAGAGTTTCAGCATGGCCTCGATATAGTAGGTCAGGAGCCATACCCGGGTCGAGCCCTGATGGTAGGAATGGTCTCTCTGATCCTGATTTCCATCGTAGATTCCCTTGTAGAGAGAGTTTTTGGGAGAGAGGGTCCGGATACCGCGCTCGGTGAGCAGTTCCCTCTTGACAGCCTCCATTATCTTGCCTTTGACTTCCTCACTCAGAGGAGAGTAGTCCAGACTGCAGGCGAATATCTGGTTGGGGCGGGTGAAGACATTCTGTCCGTTCTCATCCACGTAGTCGGCCAGATGCTGGCGCTCCTCATTCCAGAAGACGTTGTAGAAACTGGCATCCAGCTTATCCTTGACGGCCTGGAGCTGATAGACGAAACGGGTATCTGAGCCGTACTTGGTCTCCATATCGATCATGTAGCATACGGCATTGTACCAGAATGCGTTGGTCTCCACCTGGAAGCCGCTGCGCTCGGTGACGGGCACCCCGTCCTTGTCGTAGGCATTCATCCAGGTCATGGCCACTCCGTTCATCCTGGCCCACAGCAGACCGTTGTCGGCCAGGGACACTCCCATGCGGCCTCCGTCCAGGAAGCTCTTGAGGATAGCCTTGAGCCTTGCGCGGTATTTCAGCCATACACCCTGGGCGTCACCGGTAAAGGCGGCATACTGCTGGATAACCCAGAACAGCCACAGGGCAGCGTCCACCTGCTTGGAACCGTGCAGGAGCTGATGGTTGTATATCTTGAACGTACTCTCAAGCACATCCTCGAACTGGGCGGTATCGCCGTCGGCAAAGAGAGTCAGCCCGGGCAGGGCAATCAAAGTCTCGCGAAGGCCCTTTCCCAGCCAGGTATAACCGGAATATATCTCCTTGAGTCCCTTTCCGCTATTGACGATGAACTGCTTGGCCGCACGGTGCAGGCAGTCGTCGTAGCTCTGGAGGGAAATCCTCCTGGCGGCCTCACGGGTAAACACTCCGGACAGTCCTTTGACGGCTACCGGCGATGTGGATACGGAAACCACCACCGACTCTCCCTTCTTAATGGGGAGCTCGAAATATCCGGGCGTATAGAGGTCCTCCTTATACTGGAAACCGCGGCGTTTCTCCTCGAGATACTCGATGTTGTAGTACCAGTCGGGATTATGGAAATAGTCGTTCTGCTTGTTGAGCTGGAGGTTGACGGTGGGGAAACCGTCATAGAGCCTGTAGGCGGCTCCGTTCTCCACGGTCACGTATCCGCGGTCCGCGTCCTCATTGGCCTGGGTCAGGGTATGTATCTCCCTGAATGAGAGGAAGGGCCTGAGGCGCAGCATGGTGGCTGAGTGAGCGTCCAGCAGGGTGTACTTGATCAGCAGCTGTTCCTTGTTGTGCAGGAAGAGCATGGACTTGCTGAAGAGGATGCCTCCGATCCTGTAGGTAATCGTGGGGTACTTGTCGAACTCGAAATCCACGATGTATTTGTGTCCTCGGGGCTCATAGTTGTTCTTGCCATAACAGTGAATGCCGAGATTGAATTCCCGGCCATGCTGGATAAGCGTCTCATCCAGCGAGGACAGAAGGACATACCTTCTGTTGTCGAAGTTCTTGACGGGGAGCACAAACAGACCGTGGTACTTGCGGGTATTGCAGCCTACGAGCGTAGTGTTCAGATATCCGCCGGTCTTATTGGTGGCGAGCACTTCCCTGACCAGAGAGTACTCCAGATTCACCAATTCTTCTTTGTCAAATTTAAGATACGACATATACCTTTAATAATATGTTACTTTCTTTTCAGGACTATGGCCGACCTGCTGGGCAGGTAAAGGGAAAGTGTGTCACAGTCGTTATCTCGCACGGTAAAATGAGCCGTGTTCTCGTCATTCCGGCCGAAACCTCCGAATACAGGCGCGTCTGTGTCAAGGACTTGTCTGTATTCTCCTGCCGGTGCCCGGAACTTGAAGTCTGCCACCGACTCAGAGGGGTGGAAATTGAGCGCAAAGATAAAACATCCTCTTGCAAAAATCAAAACTTTTCGGGCCTCGTCCACGTAAAGTTGCACGGGGCGCTCGGTAAGGATGTTGTTTTCGGCGAAAAGGTGAATCATCGCCCGGTCGAAATCCCGGAGCTCACCGTAGCGCAGGTCCGGGTTGTCGCACAGGGACCACTGGCGGCGGGCGTAGAAATAGGACCAGCCGTTCCCCTCGCGGGGGAAGTCTATCCACTCGGGGTGGCCGAACTCATTGCCCATGAAGTTCAGGTAGCCGTCCCCGGCCGTGGCGATGGTCACCAGGCGGATCATCTTGTGCAGGGCCATGCCGCGCTCGACGGTAAGGTTCTGCGAGGCCTTGTTCATGGCAGTGTACATCTCCTTGTCCATCAGGCGGAAGATAATCGTCTTGTCGCCCACCAGGGCCTGGTCGTGGCACTCGGCGTAGGAGACCGTGCGCTCGTCTGCCCGCTTGTTGGTCAGCTCGTAGTATATCTCGCCCATGCTCCAGTCCTCATCCTTGCGCTCCTTTATCCACTTGATCCAGTGGTCGGCTATGCCCATGCTCAGGCGGAAGTCGAAGCCGATGCCGCCCATTCCCGCAGGAGCCGCCAGCCCTGGCATGCCGCTGACGTCCTCCGCGATGGTTATCGCCTTGGGATTTATCTCCTTTATCATGATATTGGCCAGGCCGAGATAGAGCAGAGCGTCCTCGTCCTGATTGCCGTCGAAATAGCAGGAATAGTCCGTAAAGTCCTTGCCCAGGCCGTGGTCCAGATATATCATGCTGGTCACGCCGTCGAAGCGGAAACCGTCGATACGGTACTCCTCCATCCAGAACTTGATGTTCGAGAGCAGGAAATGGACCGTGGAGGGCTTGCCGTAGTTGAAGCACCGCGAGCCCCAGGCCGGGTGCCGCCCCCTGGCCCCTGCGTGACAGTAGAGGTATTCGGTGCCGTCGAGCATGCCGATGCCCTCCACCTCATTGTCCACCGCGTGCGAGTGCACCAGGTCCATGACCACCGCGATGCCCATCCCGTGCGCCTCGTCCACCAGGGCCTTGAACTCCTCCGGAGTGCCGAACCTGGAGCTCAGGGCGAAGAAATTGGACACCTGATAGCCGAAAGAGCCGTAGTAGGGATGCTCCTGAAGAGCCATGATCTGCAGGGTGTTGTACCCGAGGTCGCGGATGCGCGGCAGGACGTTCTGACGGAACTCGTCAAACGAGGCCACCTTCTCCTCCTCGGAGCTCATGCCGATATGGGCCTCGTAGATGAGGGGGCAGCGGTTGTGCGGGACAAAGCGGGTATGCCGCCAGCGGTATTTCTTAGGAGGAAGCCATACCTGGGCGGAGAAAATCTTCGTCTCCGGGTCCTGGACGCAGCGTACAGCGTATGCCGGAAGCCTCTCGCCGCTGCCGCCGTTCCATTCCACTATCCATTTGAACAGAGAGCCGTGAGGCACCTCCGCAGCCGGCAGACGGAGTTCCCAGTTGCCGCCTCCTACGGAGTTCAGCCGGTATCTCTCATCCTTCCGCCAGCCATTGAAATCCCCGATGAGGTATATCGCCGTGGCGTTCGGGGCCCACTCCCTGAAGATCACTTCCTTCTTGTCGGCGTGCACTCCGTAGTACAGGTGGTTGTTCACTGCATCAGAGAGCCTGCGGCCATATCCGGCCAGCTCCTGTTTCCTGATTACCAGTTCCCTGTAGCGTTTTTCAATCTGGTCCCGGTAGGGCATCAGATATGGATCCTTATCGAATATCATAGCTGTTATTTTTAATGTTTCACCTGACTATTGTTCATCATCGAGTATTTTCCCGATGCTTTCCTCGCTCTCTTTCAGCATCTTCCGGCAGTAAGTCAGCAGCTCCGCCGCCTCCTTCACCTTCGCGGGGATATCCCCCACCGCCGTCTGCGGGTCCTCGATCTGAGCCACTATCTTCTCCAGACGCCCGAACGCCTCCTCGTATTTCATTTTTTCCATATTCTGCATAATTTAAAACATCGTTGCAATTTACAAAAAAATCCGATACCGCTTCGCTTGTTGAGCACTAACTTTAGTGCAATCAGCTTTTACATTGTGTATGTCTTACAGTAATTTCTTCAATTCCTCACTGTCTGGCAAAGCATTGCGCAATTTTTCAGGCATATCTGCCGAGGTAGTGTAGGTAGCTACGCCCATCGGTTTGTTGTAGTCCTGGATGACATATTCCACATATTCCTTGTCCGCCTCCTTGCACAACACAATTCCTATACTCGGATTTTCATGTGTTTTTTTCACATGGTCGTCCAGAATGCGCAGATAGGCCATGAGCTGCCCAAGATAACCGGGCTTGAACAAGCCTGTCTTCAACTCCACACAAACCATTGCATTCAATTCGCGATTGAAGAAAAGCAAGTCCGGGAAATGCTCCACCCCATAAACCTCAAGATGATATTGATTGCCTATGAATGCGAAATCACGTCCAAAGGTCATAATGAACCTCTTGATATTTTGCACCACCTGCTGTTCCACCACCCGCTCGTCTATATCCTCACTGTCACGTTCTCCGATTTCCTCCACGTTGATAAAATCAAGTGCGTACTCATCCTTGAACATCATCACGGCCTTGCGGGCTTCCTTACCTGTAAGCGTGAGCGAAAAATTGTTAGGGATTGCGTCTTGATTGTGGTAATCATCCTGTTTGATGATGCGTTTCAGAGCATCAACTGAAAGATGCTCAGCCGCACACCTCCTGATATAATAAAGCCTCTCATTTCTGGCGGAAACACTTTCAATAATACGCACATGGTGTGTAAACGGAACACCCAAAAATTCCGTAGCGGGGAAATCTACGGTATTGGGGATATTCATCGCGTGGTATATGTCTATTGAGTCTGTTTCGACAATTGCGATTGTCGAATTATGCATACTTTCAGCGGTGGCACCCTGAGAAAGCCATTTCCCCGCATCCAAACACTCCCAATTCTCATAGAATTTACGCATGTTTTTTAAGCTGTTGGCTGAAAATCCACGCAGTCCAGGTAATATCTTTCTGAGATGATTGCTTATGCTTGCGAGCGCACCAGTGCCCCATTTCCCCTTTCGCGAATTTTGCGACACGTACTTGCCGATACTGTAATATACGGCCAACTGTATGCGGTTCTCACCTTTCAAGGCCTCATACTGGCCCTGCAGTATGGCGGTTTTAATGGTTTCCGCCGCCTCTGTATAAATTGCGGGTACGTTGTCAGTCTGTTGTTTCATGTTGTTCTTGGTTATTTAATGATTCACGGATTCGACGAGGCAGCGGGCGGTGCCGTCGCGCAGGAGCAGGTCGAGGCGGTCGCCGGGGGTGAGGTCGGCGGCGGACTCGACGGGGCGGCGGTCGCGGAGGACGTAGGCGCTGCCGGGACGGAGCATGGCCACGGGGTCGCCCTTGCGGACACGGAGCTCCAGCATGTCGAGCTTGCCTGACTCGGCTTTCAGACGCAGGGCGGTACCGCTTCTGACCCGCATCCACAGGATGTTAAGGGCGTTCTGTTCATTACCGGAACGGAGAGTCACCCCCTTACGCATACGCATCAGGAGCATGTCCATCCGGTTGCGTTCAAGGCGGCAGCGCATCTCGGTGCCTGAACCCAGGCGGCGGGCGGTCTGCTCGAGCCGCTGACGCATGCCGTCGAGCCTGAGCGTAACCGAGGAGCGCAGCCGGTCACTCAAAGCGGTCAGAGAGGCGTCCTCCTCCACGAAGGCATTCACTATCAGGTCAGCGAGGGCGGTAGGTGTCTTAACCGAGCGGGCGGCCACCATGTCGCAGATATGCGTGTCGCGCTCGTGTCCCACGGCCACCATCACGGGCAGCGGGAACTGGGCGATATTCACGGCCAGGTCGTAGTCGTCGAAGCAGACCAGATCGGCCACTGCCCCGCCTCCGCGCAGCAGCAGCACCGCGTCATACACCTCCCCGGCCTCCACATCGGCCATTACCGCATCCAGGGCGGCGATGATGCCGCCGGGTGCTGTCGGTCCCTGCATCGGAGCCTGATACAGACGGGTATAGAACTTGAAGCCGTAACCGTTGTCGTAGAGATGGTGCATGAAATCCCCGTAGCCCGCCGCCGTCTCAGAAGTGATCAGGGCGAAGCGCCTGGGCAGCCGGGGCAGCGGCAGGGTACTGTTCATGTCCAGCATACCCTCCTTGCGCAGCCTCTCCAGGGTCCGCTGCCGGGCCAGTTCCACCTCCCCGAGCGTGAAAGCCGGGTCGATATCCTCGATGCTCAGGCTCATCCCGTAGACCTCCGAATACTGCACCCTCACCAGCACCAGCACCGTCATTCCGACTTCCAGCCGGCGGCCCGTCCCCTGGTAGAAGGCCGCCTCGACCAGAGACCGCCTGGACCTCCAGATGACCGCCTGGACCTTTGCGCTGAACAGATCCCGTCCGGAGCCCTTCTCCACCAGTTCCAGGTAGCAGTGCCCGTTATTGTGCATTTTCATATCATGGATTTCCGCCCGTACCCATACCGGAACGGGGAAATTATCCGCCACAGCCCCCCGTATTCCCTGCAGCAGCCGGGTCAATGTGATGTATTCCTGCATATTCTGACGATTTACCATTTTACATACGCAGAACAAATTTAGCACAAATCCACGAATGGTATGGAAAATTTGCTACTTTTGCCATTTTAATCAAGGTATGATAATCAAGACGGCCATATTCCAGGGAAGCAGCACGGACGTGTCCCGGAAGCCAAAACTGAAGGCTCCCGAATATGCGTTCATAGGACGCTCCAACGTGGGCAAATCCTCGCTGATCAACATGCTGTGCGCCCGCAAGGACCTCGCCAAGACATCGTCCATGCCTGGGAAGACGATACTGGTCAACCATTTCCTGATCAACAACAAGTGGTATCTGGTAGACCTTCCAGGCTACGGTTTCGCCAAGGCATCGAAGAAAGCCCAGGCTACACTGAAAGCCATGATCGAGGACTATGTCAGCCGGTCGGAAGAGCTCTCGCGGCTGTTCATCCTACTGGATTCCAGGCACGAGCTGCAGGAGATAGACCGGAACTTCATCACCGCCGTATCCGGAGCCGGCATCCCCTTCACCGTCATCCTGACCAAGTGCGACAAACTCTCAAATGCAGCTCTGGAGCGCAGCATGGAATACATGACAGGAGCCATCGGAGCCATCCATCCCGGTGTCAGCATCATACCCGCATCGTCAGAAAAACGCACAGGCAGGGAAGAAATACTGGATGAGATAGAAGCTGACCTGAAAAACGCAAGAACAACAGCAGAAGACAAACGATAAAATACTGACCATATGAATCACACCACTACCCACACCCACGGTATCAAGATCTTCTCATGCAGAGGATCACACTATCTGGCCGAGAAGATAGCCAAGTCCCTCGGCCTCGACCTCGGGGCCTCCGTTGTCACCGATTTCAGCGACGGCGAGTTCCAGCCTGCCTTCAACGAGTCAGTGCGCGGAACCACCACATTCATTGTACAGTCCACATTCCCGCCCCTGGACAACCTCTTCGAGCTCCTGCTCATGATCGACGCCGCCCGACGCGCTTCGGCCTACAAGGTCATCGCCGTCATTCCCTACTTCGGATGGGCCCGTCAGGACCGCAAGGACCGCCCCAGAGTCTCCATCGGAGCCAAACTGGTGGCCAACCTTCTGGTAGCCGCCGGCTGCGACAGGGTCATCACCACTGACCTGCACGCCGACCAGATCCAGGGATTCTTCGACTTCCCGGTAGACCACATATACGCCAGCACCATTTTCCTGCCCTACCTGCGCGACATGCAGCTGGACAACCTCTCGATAGCAGCTCCCGACATGGGAGGCGCCAAGAGAGCCAACGCCTACTCCCGCGTGCTGGGCTGCCCCATGATCATCTGCCACAAGTCGCGTGAGCGTCCCAACGTAGTCGGCTCCATGACCGCCATCGGAGACGTAGAGGGCCGCAACATCGTCATCATCGACGACATGATCGACACCGCCGGCACCATCACCAAGGCCGCCGACATGCTCATGGAGAAGGGTGCCCTCAGCGTAAGGGCCATGGCCACCCACCCGGTATTCTCCGGTCAGGCCTACGAGCGTATCAACAAGTCCGCCCTCCAGGAGGTGGTCGTAACCGACACCATACCCCTAAGAGCCCCCGCAGGCACCGACCTCTCGAAATTCACCGTCCTCTCCGTTGCAGACATGTTCGCAGAGGTTATCGACCGTATTTACAACTACAAATCCATCAGCGATGCATTCGGGTTCTAACATCGGGGACGTACACAGCCGCATCATCCGCACCATCCGGGACTTTTTCGCTCAGGCGGGAATGTCCCGGGCCGTGCTGGGTCTGTCCGGAGGTCTGGACTCGGCGGTAGTGGCGGCACTGGCGGCCGAGGCCCTGGGCAAGGACAATGTCACAGGCATCCTCATGCCATCCTCCTGGTCCACAGTCCACTCCGTCAATGACGCAGTAACCCTCGCGGATAATCTTGGAATAAAATACCACATCGTCCCCATCAGCGCCGTCTACGACCGGTTCATGAAAGAGACCGAGCCCCTTTTCGAGGGAGACTTCCACTGGGACACCACCCAGGAGAACCTCCAGGCCCGCATCCGCAGCACCATCCTGATGATTTACTCCAACCGGCACAGGGCCCTGCTCCTGAACACCACCAACAAGAGCGAGCTCTCGATGGGCTACGGCACTCTCTACGGTGACCTCTGCGGCGCCCTGATGGTCATCGCCGACCTCTACAAGACGGAAGTCTACGAGATGGCCGCATGGATTAACCGGAACGGCGAGGTCATCCCCTCCTCCACCATCGCCAAGGCTCCCTCCGCCGAGCTCAAGGAGGGCCAGAAAGACACCGACTCGCTCCCGCCCTACGATATCCTCGACCCCATACTCTACCGTCTCAACGAGGAAGGTATGAGCGCGGAACAGATTTTGCAGGAAGGTGTGGACAAGGAGCTTGTGGAGAAAATCATCCGGCTCAGAAAGGCCGCGGCATTCAAGGTTCACCAGCTGGCTCCCATGATCAAGGTCAGCACCGCCCCCCTCCTGGACAGGAGCAAATGGGTGGAGCCGGCAGAACAATAATTTAAGGAACAATGGAAATTCTAATCGCAGCAATCATCTTCGTAGGCCTCGCGGTCTTCATCATGTGCTTCAACATCATCTTCAGAAAGAAACCGTTTCCTGACAGCGAGATAGGGCACAGCAAGGAGCTCCGCAAGCGGGGCATCGTCTGCGCCAAGGAGGAGGAGATGAAGCTCTGGGGACCGAAGCGCGGCTCCGCAGCCTCCTGCGACGGAGCATCCTGCGCAGACTGCGGCCTCAACGCCCTGGGCAGCTGCGGACAACAGCAGAAACAACAGTAACAGACAGAGAGCAGAGATTAAGAGAATATGAGTTTAGTAGCCATAGTAGGACGACCCAACGTAGGTAAATCGACACTTTTCAACCGCCTTGTAGGCATGCGCCAGGCCATCGTCGACGAGACGGCCGGAGTCACCCGCGACCGCCATTACGGTCAGTGCGAGTGGTGCGGCACCACCTTCTCGGTGGTGGATACCGGCGGATACACCTCCAACTCGGAGGACGTCTTCGAGGAGGAGATCCGCAAGCAGGTGATGATAGCCATCGAGGAAGCCGACGTGATCCTCTTCCTCGTGGAGGTAGGCACAGGCATCACCGACTTCGACGAGGAGATAGCCGATATCCTGCGCCGCAGCGCCAAGCCGGTCCTGCTGGTGGTCAACAAGGTGGACAACGCCGAGAAGCGTTTCGACTCATACCAGTTCTACTCCCTGGGCCTGGGCGATCCCTGGGACATATCCTCGGCCAACGGCAGCGGCACCGGCGACATGCTGGACAGGCTTGTCTCCATGCTGCCGGCCGACAAGCCCGCCGAGGATCCGCACGCCGGAGTCCCCCGCATCGCCATCGTAGGCCGCCCCAATGCCGGCAAGTCATCCATCACCAATGCTTTCCTGGGTGAGGAGCGCAACATAGTCACCCCCGTGGCCGGCACCACCCGCGACGCCGTGGAGTCGTACTACAACAAATTCGGGCACGAGTTCATCCTCGTGGACACAGCCGGCCTCCGCAAGAAGACCAAGGTCAGCGAGGACCTGGAGTTCTACTCCGTGATGAGGGCCATCCGCGCCATAGAGCACTCCGATGTCTGCATCCTGATGATAGACGCCCAGTTCGGAGTCGAGGCCCAGGACATGGCCATATTCAACCTGATCCTCAAGAACAGCAAGGGCTGCGTAGTGGCCGTCAACAAGTGGGATCTCATCGAGAACAAGACCAACAATACGATGAAGGAATATGCCGAGGCCATCCGCAAGCGGCTCGCCCCCTTCAGCGATATACCGGTCATCTTCACCTCAGTCATCAAAAAGCAGAGAATCCTCGACGTACTGGACGCCGCAGCCAGGGTATGGGACAATTATTCCCAGAAAATACCCACTTCCACCCTCAACGAGGTAATGCTGGAAGAGATTGAGAACTACCCTCCCCCTTCGACAAAGGGCAAATTCATAAAGATAAAGTATGTGACACAGCTGCCGACTCCCTGCCCCTCCTTCGCTTTCTTCTGCAACCTGCCCCAGTACATCGGGGCCCCGTACAAGAGGTATCTGGAGAACAAGTTGCGCTCGCACTTCGACTTCACCGGCTGTCCCATAAGAATATTTATGAGACAAAAATAGTCGACTCGTCATAGCGGGCGATCTGCTGCACCTCCCATCAAATAGCGGACGGACTATGATTCCGTAAACGCTTCAGAGCGGGTAAAATGCAAGCCGCGATACCGCAGACAACGCAGCAGTTTGCCCGCTATGAAGCGTTTACTACTGTTTTTCGATTTTGAGCTGCTCGATATAGTTGCCGGCATCGTTGGTCTTGACCAGAATGGTGACCGTGAAGATATTGCCGCCGCTGTCCAGATTGCCGACAGCATACTCCATAGGATAGGTGCCGCTCTTGTAGACTATCTCGAAGTTGCGCGGAGTATAGTTGGTGAAGAAGTTGCGGATAATCTGACGGGCCTGGGAACGGCTGCAGTTGGAGACTGTGCCCATGACATTGACCTGAAGGTTGTCGGCGAACCAGGCAGCCAGGCACTCCGCATCACCGCGCTGAAGATACTTGGCGATAGGAACAAACACGCTGCTTTCCCCCGCGCTGTCCGAAGTCATGTGCATCAGGTTCTGAGACACACCGGACAGAGGGAAAAGAGACAGAAGTCCAAGCATTAAAACCAATCTGTTCATCGTACTGTTCCTGTTTTTGTTCACTCAATAGCAAAATTCAGGCCAATCGTAGTACAAATTTTGCTACATTTGTGGGCTAAAGAGGCATACTGCATGAAAATCACCCTGATAACAGTAGGTAAGACCACCTTCGATTTCGTGAAGGAGGGCATGGCCATGTACGAGAAACGCATCGGCCACTACCTGAGTTACACCCGGGTGGAGATACCTGCGCTGTCCGGAACAGCCTCCCTCTCACCGGAAGAAGTAAAAGAAAAGGAGGGCAGCCTCATTCTTAAAAAAATAAAGGAAGGGGACCGGCTGGTTCTGCTGGATGAGAAAGGGCAGCGGTACACATCCACGGCATGGGCCTCCCGCCTGGGCAGGCTCATGGACACCGGCTGCAGGAGCCTGGTCTTCGTAATAGGAGGTGCATACGGTTTTTCCCCGAAAGTCAGGGAGGCCGCAGCGGAGATGCTGTCCCTGTCGGACATGACATTCTCCCACCAGATCATCAGACTGTTCTTCACCGAACAGCTCTACCGGGCGATGACCATCCTCCGCGGAGAGCCTTACCACAACGAATAGACCGCAAGAGCCAATGAGGACATTGTTCAGAAATATACGCCGATTCATCTCCGACAACCGGATTTCCATATTCTGGTCCCTCGCCCTGTGCTTCTTCATGCTCTCATTCTTCCATATCACCCCCAACTCCTCAGGGAGAAAGACCGACAGAGTCGAGAGGATGCTGCACAAGCGGGAGAATGTCCTGCAGAAGTACGTAGACATGGCCTTTGAGATACCGGCGGACCAGTGGATGGAGTTCGATGATTTTCCTGAGGACCTGGTGCTCTACCGGTATGTGGACGGCGAACTGCAGAGCTGGGCCAACACCTTCCCCATCAGCAATGACGACATAGGTGTCCGCTCTTCCTGGTACAGGATTCATGACCTGCGCAACCGCAATATATTCAATCTTCCGCTGGCATTCCTCAACGAGCCGGTCCAGTACGTCAACCTGGGACACTCCTGGTACATAGTAAAACTGTTCCAGCAGGACAATATGTTCATCATCGGTGCCATCGAGGTGATGCAGCAGTATTCGTCCGAGAATTCGGTCCTGCACAACTCCGTCAACCGGAACCTGGGCCTTGCCGCTCCCTACACCACTGCTCCTGTATACATTGACGACATCAACGTAGTCTACACATCCGACGGCACACCCGCCTTCTCGGTCCTGCGCAACGAGACCCTCACGGACAGCAATCACCGGTCCTCCGGCATGCGGTGGGCCGCCCTCCTGATGGCGCTGATGGCCATTCTATCCTTCCACAGCAAGTACAGAAAGCTCGTGTCGCTGTATTTTACCCTTGGAGGTATCTTCCTGCTGCAGCTGTGTTCCTTCATGATGATACAGGACATTCCTGTCGACGCACAGCTTTTCTCTCCGATGCTCTACGCCGACGGAAATTTCAATTCATTCGGAGCGCTGATGGTATTCCACATCTTCGTATTGCTATACTGCATAGCCACCTATAACTCCAGGAAAATCATCATCAAAGACATCTGGACCTCCCGTCCGGCCATACGCAACATCAAGATATCGGCTATCGGACTGGCGATAATAAGCCTTGCCGCATACATCCACATCTCGTTCCGTTCGCTCATACTCAACTCCAGCATCAATTTCGACCTGTTCCAGATCAACAACATATCCCTGCACACAGTAGCGACCTTCGTCATATACGGCCTTCTTTTCCTGGCAGGACTGCTGCTGCTCAACATCTTTATCCCTGCTGCAAGCCGGCACTACAGGTTCAGGCGCAAGCGGCACTCCAAGCGCCTCATACTGGGATACGTACTGATGTCCTCAATATACATCACCGCCTGCGTAGGAATTTTCAGTTTCCAGAAAGAGTGCGAGAATATCCGGATGCTAACCGGCCGCCTGGCCATAGAAAGGGACCTGGCTCTGGAAATGCAGCTTCAGTCTATCGAGAAAAGCATCATCTCCGACCCTCTGATAAGACGTCTGACCGGCAACCCGGAATACGAGAGCATCATCCTCAACCGCCTGGCAGAAAGATACTTTTTCAACATCCTCCAGGAATACAACATACGGCTGGCCGTATGCAACCGATATCAGAGCATACTCACTCAGGATTACTCAGGCCCCGTCAACTGCTTCAACTACTACAAGGACATCATAGACAACTACGGAGTACGGCTTTCTGAAGGCTCCGCCTTCTATTATCTGGACTACTTCCGGAACAATATCAGTTATCTGGGAGCATTCAGCATCATACGTGGAGAAATGCGGTATGACCTGTACCTGGAGATAGACTCCAAGACCAGTTCCGACAACATCGGCTACCCTTCGGCCCTGCTGGACAATCTGACTCCGGCCGCCAACACCGTACGCTACCCCTACTCCCTGGCCAAATATCACAACGGACGTCTGACCAGCCACCAGGGACGGTACAACTTTCCCGTATCCATCAACGTCTACAGCTTCGAGGAAGGCTTCTCACACTACTTCATGGAAGAGACCGTCCTGTTCGTAAACAAGCTTCCTGGCACCAACATGATAGCCGTGAGCCGTCCTGCCCGCGGCATCTTCCCCACCCTCATCTCATTTTCCTATGTGCTGCTGTGCTTCGGCCTGCTGCTCATAGCCCTGCCGCGCCTGTTCCGCAAACGCAACCGCGAGTCATTGTTCCGGCCCAAACGCTCATTCCGGATGAAAATGACCATACTGCTTACCGCATCCATGGTAGGCGCGCTGATAATCATGGCCATCGGCAGCGTAGTCATCATCATCGGCTACATCAACGGAAACAACAACATGATGATGGAGGAAACCATGCTCTCTGTCCAGGGCACTCTGACCAAGATGATACGCACCACCGAGAACTACGATGAGCTTAACACAGCGGAAGTCTTCAACGCCATGAACATCGTGGCTCAGAACTCACAGATGGACATCAACCTGTTCGACCCCGATGGACGGCTTATCCGGACTACCAAGCCGGAAGTGTTCAACGAGTATCTTGCAAGCGCCAGGATGAACCCCGACGCATACTGTGACCTGGTCTACAAGAAGCGCATGCAGGTCATTCTGGAGGAACACATCTCCACCCTGTCCTACCACTCGCTCTATACTCCCCTGTACAATGAGAAGGGCGTTCTGCTGGCCATCGCCAACATCCCCTTCTTCATCAACGACACCAACTTCGAGTACGATGCGACTCCGATTATCGCCGCCATCGTCAATCTCTACCTGATACTCATCATCATAGCCCTTTTCGTCGGCATCACCATGTCCAACTCCATAACCAAGCCTCTCAGGGAGATCAGCCGCAACATGCAGGCCATGGACATCACGCACAGGCTGGGACACATCAACTACAAGGCGGACGACGAGCTCGGTCTGCTTGTACGGACCTACAATCAGATGATCGACGACCTCGACCGCAGCGCCAAGGAACTGGCCCAGAGCGAGAGAGAACAGGCGTGGAGGGAGATGGCCCGCCAGATCGCCCACGAGATCAAGAACCCGCTGACCCCCATGAAGCTCAGCATCCAGCATCTTATCCGCCTCAAGAAACAGGATATCCCCGGCTGGCAGGACCGCTTCGATGCTCTCGCATCCTCGCTCATAGAGCAGATCGACATCCTGTCCAACACGGCCAGTGAGTTCTCCAGCTTCGCAAAATTCTACAATGAGGAAGTGTCGGAGGTGGATCTGGTCGAAATCCTATCGGAGCAGAGAATCCTTTTCGACAATTACGACCATATCGGCATGACATTCCGCTGCACCCTTGACAAAGCCGTGATCCTAGCACGAAAGAGCCAGATAACAAGGGCTTTCGTCAATCTGATAACAAACGCCATCCAGGCAGTCGAGAACCAGGAACGCGGAGAGATCATCGTTACCCTGAGGATGACACCCGGATTCTACAGGGCCGATATTGAGGACAACGGCGGCGGCGTCTCCGAAGAGAACCTTGAAAAGCTCTTCCGCCCCAATTTCACAACCAAGACCCGCGGTTCAGGCCTTGGACTGGCCATCTGCAAGAATATCGTCACCCAGAGCCACGGCGACATCTACTACACCCCGTCGAAGGAACTCGGCGGCGCAGACTTCACCGTCATCCTTCCGATGTACACCGAAGTATCAGAGGACTACACTTAATTGGGCAGGGCGAACATCATCACGTCGTCCTTGGTGATGCGGGCGTTGGAAAGTATCAGCAGACGCTCCACGACGTTGCGCAGCTCGCGGATGTTGCCGCTCCAGGCGTGGTTGCAGAGTTCCTCGACAGCGTCGGCGTCTATCTCCTTGACCGGTTTTCCGGACTCCTGGCATATCTGCTTGATGAAATGGTCGATAAGCATCGGAATGTCCTCCCGCCTCTCGGCCAGTGACGGCACGCGGATGACGATGACGCTGATACGGTGGTAGAGGTCCTCGCGGAAATTGCCTTTCTCGATTTCCTCCTTCAGATTCTTGTTGGTGGCGGCCACGACCCTGACATTCACGGTGATGTCCTTGTCTCCGCCGACCTTGGTGAGCTTGTTCTCCTGCAGCACGCGGAGGACTTTGGCCTGGGCCGCGAGGGACATGTCGCCTATCTCGTCAAGGAAGAGGGTGCCGCCGTCGGCCTGCTCAAACTTGCCCTTATGCTGTTTCTGGGCCCCGGTGAAGGCGCCCTTCTCGTGACCGAAGAGCTCGCTCTCTATCAGCTCGCTGGGGATGGCCGCGCAATTGACCTCTATAAACGGCATCGAAGCCCTGTCGCTCTTCTCGTGCAGCCACCTGGCCACCAACTCCTTACCGGTACCGTTGGAGCCTGTGATGAGCACCCTGGCGTCGGTAGGGGCTACCCGGTCGATCATATTCTTGATACGGACGATGGCCGGCGACTCGCCGATAATCTCCTGCACCCCGCCGACCTTCTTCTTGAGGATCTTGGTCTCGCGGACGAGGGAGCCCTTGTCCGTAGCATTTTTCAGAGTAATCAGTATCCTGTTCAGGTCCAGCGGCTTCTGAATGAAGTCGAATGCACCCTTCTTGATGCACTCCACCGCCGTATCTATCGAGCCGTGTCCAGAGATCATCACCACCGGAGTCTCGTTGCCGCTCTCGGCGAGCTTGTCCAGCACCTCCACTCCGTCCATTCCGGGCATCTTGATGTCGCAGAATATCACGTCGAAACTGCCGGCGGATGCCGCCTCCAGCCCTGCCGCTCCGTCCTCAGCCAGCGTTATCTGATGTCCTTCGAACTCGAGAATCTCCTTGAGAGTGTTGCGGATGCTCCGCTCGTCGTCTATGATAAGTACTTTCATTGCATTTCTGATTTTCAATCCGACAAATATACAACTTTAATGCCGGAATTCCGGCAGTTTCCGTATCTTTGGCAGTTATTCGAGTTATGGAACAGTTTATAGTATCAGCCAGGAAATATAGGCCCGACACTTTCGAGTCGCTCATCGGCCAGGAGAACATCGCCAGGACCCTGAAGAACTCCATCATAAGGGGGCAGCTGGCCCACGCCTACCTTTTCTGCGGACCGCGCGGAGTGGGCAAAACCACCACTGCCAGGATCTTCGCAAAGTCCATCAACTGCCTTAACCCGGGCCCCGACATGGAGCCCTGCGGCAAGTGCGAGTCCTGCCTGTCTTTCGCCGAGGGCCGCTCCTACTGCATCCATGAGCTCGACGCGGCCTCCAACAACTCCGTGGACGACATCCGCAACCTCACCGACATGGTCCGCATCCCGCCCCAGGTCGGCAAGTACAGCGTCTACATCATCGACGAGGTGCACATGCTCTCGTCAGCGGCTTTCAACGCCTTCCTCAAGACCCTCGAGGAGCCGCCCGCCCACGCCATCTTCATCCTGGCCACCACCGAGAAGCACAAGATTCTTCCGACCATCCTCTCCCGCTGCCAGACCTTCGACTTCAACCGCATCAGCGTCCCCGACATCGTGCGCAACCTCACGGACATCGCCGCCAAGGAAGGCATCACCATAGACAGCGAGAGCCTGCACGTCATCGCCGTCAAAGCCGACGGGGCCATGAGAGACGCCCTCACGATATTTGACCAGATAGTGGCCTTCTGCGGGAAGGAAGTCCGCTACGAGGACGTCATCCGTGACCTCAACGTCCTGGACTACGAGTATTATTTCAAAATAATCGACAACTCTCTCTCGGGGGACTACACCTCCTCCCTCCTGCTTCTGGACGAGATCCTCTCCAAGGGGTTCAATGCCCTCTACTTCGTATCGGGCCTGAGCTCCCACCTCCGGGATCTGTTGGTCTGCAAGAACTCCCACGGCTCGGCCCTGCTGTCGCTGCCTCCATCGCTCATCGAGCGGTACCGGGAACAGGCGGCAAGGTGCTCCGCCCAGTTCATCTTCTCCTCGCTCAATATTACAATGTCATGCGAGGCGTCCTACCGTCAGAGCGGCAACCAGCGGCTGCTCATCGAGTTCGCACTGATGCGGCTGGCGGAGAAGGCGGCCGCGGCCCTGCAGCCTCAGCCGGCAGTACCGCAGACCGCCGCACAACAGACCGCACCGGCGGCACCGGCGGAGCGGCCTCCGAAACCGGAGCCCGCTGCACCCGCATCCACAGCGCCGGCAGCAGCCCCCGCACCGGCTCCGCCCCGCCCCGCCGCGAAGCTCCCGGGATTGTCCCTCAAGAACCTGATTTCCCAGGCAGAGCAGCAGAGCACTACAGGAACAGCCACAGATGCGGCCGCCCTGACCGACGAGCCCCTGACCTTCGAGTCCATGATGAACGCCTGGCAGACCCTGGCCGACCGGGAGAAGTCCTCGGGCCGCAGTTCCCTGGCCACCGCCATGCTCCACCGAAGCCCCGGCATAGATATTGAGACTGCCGTACTGACATTCTTCGTGAGCAACAGCGCCCAGCAGGAATGGATACGGGAGAAAGCCCTCTCCAGGATGGAGGCGGCCCTGCGCAAGGAACTGAGAAACAACAAAGTAAAAATAAACGTCCAGATCTACGAATCCCCCGCCGGACAGCATAAGGAATCCACGCCCTATATGCCGACGGACAAGGCCAAGTTCCTGGTAGCCAAGCAGCCGGAGCTGAACGAACTGGTCAGGGACCTGGAACTGGATGTAAAATAACACAATCACACCGACGATGAAACTCTACAGCGAGAACCTGGTAAAGAAATACGGAGCCCGCACAGTCGTAAAAGGCGTATCCATCAACGTCGAGCAGGGCGAGATAGTGGGTCTGCTCGGGCCCAACGGAGCCGGCAAGACCACGAGCTTCTACATGATCACCGGCCTTATCAAGCCCAACGACGGACACATCTTCCTGGACGACGAGGAGATCACCGACCTGCCGATGTACCGCCGCGCCCAGAAGGGCCTCGGCTACCTGGCCCAGGAGGCCTCAGTCTTCCGCAAGATGTCAGTCGAGAACAACATCATGTCCGTCATGGAATTCTCCAAGTTCACCAAGAAGGAGAGACGTGACCGCCTGGAGTCCCTGATCGATGAGTTCGGTCTCGCCAAGGTACGCAAGAGCTACGGTATCCAGCTCTCCGGAGGCGAGCGCCGCCGCTGCGAGATAGCCCGGGCCCTGGCCATCGACCCCAAGTTCATCCTCCTGGACGAGCCTTTCGCGGGTGTAGACCCGATAGCGGTCGAGGACATCCAGCACATCATCGCCAAGCTCAAGACCAAGAATATAGGCATCATCATCACTGACCACAACGTACACGAGACCCTGGCCATCACCGACCGCGCCTACCTCCTCTACGAGGGCAGCATCCTAGAGAGCGGTACTGCCGAGGAACTCGCCAACAACCCCGAAGTCCGCAAGAAATACCTCGGACAGAACTTTGAGCTGCGGAAAGCGGTGCTCAGACCCCGCGACTAAGAAACTATTTCTATAGGGCAGACAGAGCGGCTGCGACCTTCTCGAGCTGCCACCGGGTGGTGGAGGTAGCGCCGCAGATGCCGACGGTATCGTCCGGGCGGAAGATGCCGGCCGGGATCTCGTCGGCTCCCTCGACTTTGTAGGAACGGGGATTGACTGACCGGCAGAGTTCGAAGAGGACCTTGCCGTTGGAGCTTTCACGGCCGCATACGAAGATGATGACCGAGCAGGAGGCCGCAAAATCGCGGAGGGCCTTGTGGCGCGAAGAGACATGGCGGCAGATGGTGTCGAACACCTCGACGTCCGCATTACCGGCGGCTGAAGCGGCTTCGCGCAGTCGTGCGGCAAGAGCGGCGAACTCCTCGGGATCCTTGGTCGTCTGGGAGAAGAGTGCCAGCGGACGGGACGGGTCTACGGCACCGGAACAGAGCCGTGACTCGAGGTCGTCCATATTCTCCACCACCACAGCATGGCCGTCAGTCTGTCCGACCAGGCCGTTGACCTCGGCATGGCCGCGTTTTCCGAAGATCAGCACACGGCCGCCGCGTGAGGACAGTTCCGCATATTTCGAGGCAATCTTTTTCTGCAGGGCCAGCACCACCGGGCAGGTGCAGTCTATGAGTGACACCCCGGCTTCACGGGCCAGGGCATAGGTGGACGGAGGCTCTCCGTGGGCCCGGATGAGCACTGTCGACCCGCCCAGGGAGGACAGGTCGGAGTATCCCACGGTGTGCAGGCCCAGGCCGGCCAGGCGCTGGATCTCCGCGTCGTTGTGGACTATTGCCCCCAGGGAATAAAGCCGGTCATGACCGCTCAGGTACTGTTCGGCTGTGGAAATAGCCCGGCCGACTCCGTTGCAGCAGCCGGAACCCTTGTCTATCAGAATCCGCATAGATGTCTCCGCTTTAACAGATCCTTGAACCACTGTATCTGCTCCTCGACGGTCATGTCGCTGTTGTCCAGCAGTTCCGCATCCGCGGCACGGGACAGAGGGGCCGTCTTCCGGTGTTCGTCGATATAGTCCCGCTCCCGGATATTGCCAAGAACCTCCTCGTATGGAGTCTCCTGACCCTTGGAGCGCATCTCCTCGTACCGCCTCCGGGCCCTCACTTCCGGCCTGGCCGTCATGAATATCTTGATCTCCGCATCGGGGAAAACAGCCGTTCCGATATCCCGTCCGTCCATCACGACGCCCTTGCCGGAGCCTATCTCATGCAGGCTCCTGTCCACGAATTCTCTTACCATCGGCACGGCCGCGATATGGCTCACCACTCTGGAAATCTCTATGGTGCGGATATCCCTCTCGACATTCTCCCCGTTCAGCCAGGTCTCGCTGGCTCCGTCGGGGCCTGTCGTCCTGAAACTTATCACCACGGGATGTTCTCCGGAGAAAAGCATTTTCCGGAGGGCTTCCGTATCTATGGTATTATTTTTGGATACAAAACCGTTCCTAAGAGCGAAAAGTGTAACGGCACGGTACATGGCTCCGGTATCTATGTAGATGTAGCCCAGCTCTTTCGCAATAGCTTTGGCGAATGTGCTCTTGCCGGTGGAAGAGTAACCGTCGATGGCTATGATTACAGGTGAAGTCATAGTACAAAAATACACATATTTTATCTACTTTTGCAGAAATTTAAAGAAGACTGAAAATGAAAAAAGTATTTGCCATCCTGCTGCCCCTGCTGGCGGCCCTGAATCTGGCGGCTCAGGAAGGCCGTCCCGACATGGAAATCAAACAGTTTGAGGAGCAGAAAGTCGAATCAGGCAGAGAATATTACCGTGACCTTCCGGCCCGTATGACCAAGGTAGTCATCGCCGGTGACAACTCCATGACCGACCTGATATTCAAGAATGCGGTGGAAGAGAGCTGGAACATCTCTCCCTTCGAGTTCTGCGACTACGAGGAGTTTGACCGCATCAAGACAGATACCAACTACTATTTCCTGATGCGTCTGGACAAGATGCACCGCAGTGAGAACGACCCTGCCATGGAGTTCGTCTGCTATCTCAAAGGCAATGAGAAGGCCGCCGACAATATCTCCGCGATGCCCGAGCTCATATCCCTTCCCCTTTTCCCCGCAGATGACAACAGTGACCGCATTTACTCCTATCTGCCTGCCTACATGAACATCATACAGAATTACCTGCAGAAGATAGTCGACGGACGCATCTACCCGTCAAAGCGGGGTGTGGTGCAGACCGGAGTGTTCGAAAAGAACCGCAATACCAAAGTACTTTTCCGCAAAGGAGACCTGGTGTACCATCCGGCCATGCAGGAGTTCGAGCGGATGTTCCGCGGACGGGCGGAGGAGGTAAGCCAGGATGATATCGATCAGGCTTTGTCCAACAGCACTCCTCATACTCTGGTGTCCCTGGTCGTAGCACCTTCCGAGATATACGGCAGAGCCTATTGCTACAAGATGATCATCAGCGCCGATACCTACGAGCTCCTCTATTGGAAACGCCATAAACTCTCCGCTAAGAAAGGTCCCGGTTTTCTGAAAGCCGACCTGAAGCGTATATCGAAACTGATTACCCCAGATTTTAAGCCTGTCAAGGCCGCGGGAGAGAAGAGAGAAAAATAATGAGATTTGCCTTCAAGCGCAGCCTCTCCCCTGTAGCCTACTGCGCCCTGCACGTCAGGACCGGCACCAGATATGAGGATGCCGGGAGGGGAGGACTTGCCCATTTTACCGAGCACCTGCTGTTCAAGGGCACTGAGACCCGCAGCGCCGGCACTGTCAATTCCTACATCGAGAAACTCGGAGGGGAACTCAACGCATACACCACCAAGGAGGAGACGGTCATCCACGCCACTGTCCTCAAGGAGGATCTGCGCCGCGCAGTGGACCTGCTGATGGACATAGCCTTCAGATGCATATTCCCGGAGAAGGAAATAGACAAGGAACGGAGCGTGGTGCTGGAGGAGATCAATACCTACAGGGACTCTCCCGCCGAGCAGATTTACGACGACTTCGAGGAGATAATCTTCGAGGGAACTCCTCTGTCCATGCCCGTCCTGGGCAAGGCAAAATATCTGCGCAAGGCGGACCGGGAGGTGGTTTCGGATTATTATCGGAAAATGTTCCGGGAAGAAAATATGTATTTCACGGCAGTGGCGGACATGGAGGAAGGCAGAGTGCGGGAGATGGTGGAAAGAGCGTTGGGAAAATACTCGTGGCAAGAGGGAGCCGCCCTGGCTCAGGCCGGCAGTTCTCCGGAAGTCCCTGCCGGGGTGCCGGAAGTGCTCAGGGTCAATCCTCCCTTCGAGCGCACCGTCAACCGGCGCAATCATCAGACGCACTGTATCATCGGCGCCAGGGCCTACTCTGCCTACGACAGCCGCCGCATCCCCCTGAGCCTGCTGATCAACATCCTGGGAGGTCCGGTGGCCAACTCCAGGCTCAACCTGCTGCTCCGCGAGCGCTACGGCCTGGTATACAGTGTGGACGCATCCTACGGGGTCTACTCTGACGCCGGCATCGCCACCATCTATTTCGGCTGCGACCGTTCCAACCTCGACCGCTGCCTCTCCCTGACTGACCGCGTGCTGACCTCGCTGAGGGAGGACCTGCTCTCGACCCGCGCCCTCAGCTGGGCGAAAAAGCAGCTGCTGGGGCAGATGGCCATCGCCTCCGACAACGGGGAAGCCCAGGTGCTGTCCATGGGCAAGAGCCTTATGACCTACGGCCGGGTGATAAGCAACAGCGAATCGGCGGCTCTCGTGGAGGCCGTGACCGCGGAGGACCTGCGGAGAGTGGCTGCCGAAGTGTTCGACCCTGCGGCCATGTCCAGACTCATCTACGCATAATCTGTCATGGATATAAGCCGACTCAAAGACGCCCTGGCCTTCATCGAGAGGGAAACTCACCTGAGAACCAAGTCCTACAGGATGCTCTCGGACGGTGTGCAGGGGGAGTTTCTCCAGGCATTCTCACTGATGGTCAGACCGCGTGCCGTACTCGAGATCGGCACTTTTACCGGATATGCGACTCTTTGTCTTGCCCGCGGGCTGCAGGAAAACGGCATTGTGGACACCATAGAGAAGGACGACGAGATGACCGATATCTTCACCCGTGCGTTCGGGATGGCCGGAATGCTTTCAGACGGCAGCATACGCTGTCATGCCGGGGACGCGCTGGACATCATTCCCACTCTTCCGGGACCCTACGACATAGTGTACGTCGATGCGGACAAGAGGATGTATCACAAGTTCTATGATCTGGTCTTCGACAAAGTGCGGCCCGGCGGCTATATCCTGGCCGACAACGTACTGTGGAGCGGGAAAACAGCTCTGGACGCCCCTCCTGCGGACCGTCAGACAAGCGCCATCCTGGACTTCAACCATACTGTCTCGGCGGACCTCAGGGTGGAGACGGCCGTCATCCCGGTCCGCGACGGTCTCGCCGTAATCCACAAAAAAAGGGTCTGACCGACATCGCGCCGGAGACCCGAATTTGACAGTCTTTTCCTAGGTTAGTTTCAGTACGCTGTCACTTACTGTTTTTACTCTTTCACGCGCTCGCCGTAGCTGCGGTCCACTGTGTTTACGCGGATCTTGTCGCCCTGGTTGATGAACAGGGGCACCATGATCTCGGCGCCGGTCTCCAGTGTAGCGGCCTTGAGGGCATTGCTCGATGCAGTGTCACCCTTGACGGCAGGCTCGGTATAGGTCACTTCCAGCTCCACGTAGGTGGGAAGCTCGCATGTGAGGCACTTCTCCTCGTCGGCGAGGAACATCATCTCCACATACTGTCCCTCCTTCATCAGGTCAGCGTTCTCCACCATCTCCTCGGGGATGCTGACCTGCTCGTAGGTCTCTGTGTGCATGAAGTTGAAGCCCATATCGTCCTTGTACAGATAGGTGTAGGGTCTGCGCTCCACGTTGATGGGCTCAATCTTCTCACCGGCTGTGAAGGTCCTGTCGAGGATCTTGCCGTTCTCCAGGTTGCGGAGCTTGGTCTTCACGAAGGCGGGGCCTTTACCGGGTTTTACATGCTGAAACCAGATGATAGATACTGGTTTTCCTTCATAGTTGAAATACAGTCCGTTCTTGAAATCTGCTGTTGTTGCCATAAATCTGAAAAAATAGTGCGCAAATATAGCAAAAATTTTTATCCCTGCCACGGCCTCCCGGACATGTGTCTTGAAAAGCGCTCAGTGCAGGGAACCGTTTTGCGTCAGGCGGGATGCGGCCTCGCGGACAGCCTCGCGGGCCAGGAAGCGGGCGGCAACACGCTCGGACTCACTCATGGACTCCTTGAAGGCGGGCATGTCGGCCTCAGCCAGAGGCTCTGCCGGAGGTGATTCCATCTTGAGCGGGTTGATGGGAGTGCCGTTCTTCCAGATACGGAAATCCAGATGCGGGCCGGTGGAATAGCCGGTGCTGCCCACATAGCCGATAACCTGGCCCTGACGGACGCGGTCTCCGACATTCAGTCCCTTGCCGTAGCGGGACAGATGCAGATAGGCCGAGGTGTATACCGAGTTGTGCTTGATTTTCACCATATTGCCCTCTGCCCTCTTATAGCCCTTGTAGACCACCACTCCGTCACCGATGCTCATGACCTCGGTCCCCACAGGAGCCGCATAGTCAATGCCGGTATGGGGACGGACCTTGCGGGTGATGGGGTGCCGGCGGCTGTAGGTGAAGCCGGAGCTGATGCGGGTATAACTCAGAGGGGCGCGGAGGAAGGCCTTGCGCATGCTCTCCCCCTTCTCGTTCCAGTAGTAGTTGCCGGTACCGTTGTCGAACCAGTAAGCCCTGAAGGAGTCGCCCCCGTGCCGGAACTCGGCATAGAGCACCCGCTCCACATCCAGTATCTCCCCGTCGCATACCGTCTTCTCGTACACGGCCTTGAAGGAGTCACCCTTCTGCAGGCCGAAGAAGTCTATGCTCCAGGCGTATATGTCCGCCAGGGATATGGCCAGCAGGGCCGGAGCACCCGCATCGATGATATCCTGCCACAGAGAGTATTTTATCTCCACCTCCACATAGTCGGTCACGCTGGTGATATCCTTCTCGAAGACCTGCACCGACAGGGAGTCGCGCAGGGAGAAGACCACGTATGACGTGTTGTCCTTCTCGTAGACCACGTATGCCAGGGTATCCGGCTCACCCGGAGCGTAGTAGGCATGGTAGTGGTAGCCCACCTTGATCTGACGCATGTCGAAGACCCTCTTGGACTTGGCATCCAGGGCGTAGATATCGCTCTGGGATGCTCCCAGACGTGTCATCAGAGTGGAGAAGAACTCACCGCGGCGGATAGAGCCCTCCACCTTGCGGTAACGGGAGATGGGGATATTGTACTCGTAGATTTCCTGAACCGAATCCGCCGGAGCCGGAGCCGCTGCCGGGAGCTGAACCTCAGCTGTTTTCCGCGACTTCCCGGCATCCTGTTCCCTGGCCTGACGGCGCTCCTGCCGGAGTTCCTGCCGTTCCTCCTTCCGCAGCTCTCTCTCCCAGGAATCGGGCAATGCCCGGAACACAAAGATTATCAACAGTATTACGAATTCGACGGCCAGAGTGCCCAAGACACCGTAGATTGCACCTTGATACAGCCTGTCATTCAATAATTTATCCTTGAATTCACGAAGTTTCATGTAACAAAATTAGAAAATATTTTCAAATTGTGGAAAAAATTGTAATAAAGTGGAAAAATATGTAAAATCTTTTGTTAATTTTGCACCCATGACTAAGTTCGTAGGAGAATATAGGGCAAAGACCGACGACAAAGGCCGACTGGTATTTCCGTCAGCCTTCAAGTCCCTCATGGACAACACTCAGCCGTTGCGCCTGGTGGTGAAGAAGAATCTCTTCGCCCCCTGCCTCGATATTTACACCTACCAGGAATGGGAGCGCGAGTCCGAGGAAATAAAGTCCAGACTCAATTTCTTCAACCGCAATCACGCAGCCCTCTGGAGAGGCTACATGAGCGGTCGCGCCATGGTGGAGCCGGACGGCAAGCTGGGCCGCATCTCCATTCCCCGCCATCTTCTCGACAGCATAGGAGTGGAGAAGGAAGTGGTCTTCGCCGGCAACGACCATAAGATAGAACTCTGGGCCCGTGACAAATACGAGGCATCAGCCATGCCGGACGAGGAATTCACGGCGCTGGCAGAGGAAATACTGGGATAAGGAGCCACGTCAGGAAATAATGAGCGACACAACATATCACATACCGGTTATGCTCCGGGAGAGTGTGGACATTCTCGAGGTGAACCCCCGCGGCGTCTATGTAGACGCGACTGTGGGCGGAGGGGGGCACAGCCGCGCCATCCTGTCCCGCCTGGGACCCGAGGGCAGGCTCATCTGCCTGGACATGGACCCCGATGCGATATCCAACGCTCCGGATGACAGCCGCGTCACAGCCGTCAGGACCAACTTCCGCTTCATCCACAACCACATCCGCCGCCTGGGGCACGACCGCGCGGTGGACGGCATCCTGGCCGACCTGGGGGTTTCCTCCCATCAGTTCGACACTCCGGAACGGGGATTCTCCTTCCGGTTCGACGCCCCTCTGGACATGAGGATGAACACCTCCGCGGGAGAGAGCGCCGCCGACCTGCTGAACACCTGTGACCAGGACCGCCTCGCCGACATTCTCCACATCTACGGGGAGGTGGACAACAGCCGCAGGACAGCCGCACTGATCTGTGCCGCCCGCCAGAAAGGCGCGATCCGCACCACCGCCGACCTGAATGCCGCCGTCCAGAGCATTCTCCCTCCCGTAGCCCCGCACAAGACCCTCGCCCGCATCTACCAGGCCCTGAGGATAGAGGTCAACGGAGAGATGCGCAGCCTCGAGCATCTGCTCAGCGGCATCGCCAGGAGCCTCAGGCCCGGAGGCATTGCCGCCATTATCACCTATCACTCCCTCGAAGACCGCATGGTAAAGAATTTTTTCCGCTGCGGGAACATCTCCGGCCGCCAGGAAACCGACATCTACGGCCGCAGACCCGCCCCGTTCTCCGTGATCACCCGGAAGCCCGTCCTCCCTTCCGAAGCCGAGATCTCGCAGAACACCAGGGCACGCAGCGCCAAGCTCAGGGCCGCACGGAGGACGGAGTCATGAAGAAGCACATAATCGAGAACATTCTGGGAGGACAGATTCTGGCCAAAGGCAGTTTCATCAGGCACTGGAGATTCATACTGTATATTTTCGCGCTGGTCATACTTTACATCAGCATCCATTTCGGGATACGCAACACCATGCAGAGAATGATTCAGAATGAAGAGACACTCCGCAATCTCCGTTCCGAATACATGGGGAAATACACCAGACTGCTATACACCGGCAAGAGAGGTGAGATTGAGCAGCTTCTGAAAGACAACTCACTGAATCTGACAGATCCCCGTACCCCGCCCGTCAGAGTAAAACTGGAGGAGGACTGATATGGAGGACAAAGGAACTAACAGGATATTCGTAAAATTCTTCTTCGTCTACCTCTTTTTCCTGGCGATGGGAGCCATCGCAGTCCTGGGCATTATCAAGGAACAGTTCCTGACCAAGGACAGGATAACAGCCGACGACATCTACAAGACCCAGGTACTCGAACCGGCAAGGGGCAGCATCCTGTCATGGGACGGAAGACCCCTGTCCGTTTCCATTCCCGTATACGAACTCAGGTGGGACTCAAAGGTAGTGGCAGACTCTACCTGGAGCCGCGGACTGGACTCTCTGGCCGAAGGACTGGCCGGCATCTTCAGGGACAAGTCAGCTTCAGCCTGGCGCAAGGAACTCTCAGACGCCCGCCGCAGCGGCAACCGATACAAGCAGATCGGCCGAAGGACCGTAGACTACGGTGAGCTGACGGAGATAGAAAACCTGCCCATATTCAGGCTGGGCCAGTTCGAAGGAGGACTCATAGTAATCAAGGACAGCGAGCGCAACCACCCCTACGGTACTCTGGCCAACAGAACCATCGGGTCAGTCAATGCTGTGGGCGAAGGAACCGGAATCGAATACACCTACGACTACAGACTTCGGGGAGAAAAAGGCGAGCAGACAGTCCACAGGGCACTCGGAGGAGAGTGGATTCCCGTCAACGGAGCCCCGTCAACTCCGGCTGTGGACGGTGTGGACATACGCACGACCATAGACGTCCGTATTCAGGAAGCGGCAGAGACAGAGTTACGCAACCAACTGGCCATGAGCGATGTCTTTGAAGGAGGCACTGCCGTAGTAATGGACGTTGCTACCGGTGCTGTACGCGGCATAGCAAATATGTACAAGCGGAAGGACGGTTCTTTCGACGAATCCTACAACTACGCAATCTCACACGCAACTGAACCGGGCTCCACCCTCAAGCTGGCAGCCCTGATAGCCATGATCGAGGACGGGCACATCACCCTGAGCACCGAAGTTGACGGAGGCGATGGCGAATGGCGCTACGGCGGCATCAGAATCACCGACACCCACCGCGGCGGCTACGGCAAGATGACAGCCCAGGAGGCATTCGAGAAATCCTCAAACATCGCTTTCGCGAAGATGATCACCGAATCCTACGGAGACGACCCTTCGGCTTATATCTCCCGTCTTCACAACATGAAGCTGGTAGAAAAACTCAACCTGGACATAGACGGAGAGGGCTACGCTTACATTCTGAGTCCAGAGGATGCGAACTGGTCTACTTCCTCCCTGGCCAGCCTGGGCTATGGATATGCCCTCAGCCTGACACCCATGCACATTCTCACGTTCTACAACGCGGTAGCCAACGGAGGCAAGATGATGCGTCCCTACTTCATCGAGGATTTCGAGAGAGACGGTATCCCCGTGGAGAAGTTCGGGGCCTCTGTCGTGAGCGGTTCCATCTGCTCCAGGAGCACTCTTGCCGAGGTACGCAAGGCTCTGCGCGGTGTGGTGGAAAACGGCACGGCCAAGGTCTGCGACGACCCCCGCTACAAGATATCCGGAAAGACCGGCACGGCCCGCGTACTGGTGAACGGAAGCTATGAGGATGACCAAGGCTACAGGCACTATCAAGCATCGTTTGCAGGATACTTTCCTTCCGACAGTCCGAAATATTCCTGCATAGTAGTCCTGTACACCGGCAAAACCAAAGGCAATTTCTACGGAGCCACCTGGGCAGCCCCCGTCTTCAAGCGAATAGCCGACAAGATATACACATCCCACCCCGAATGGAATCCTCCCGTCTATGCCGCCGGGATGACTCCTCCCGACAACCCCTCCTTCGCCGCGGGGCTGGCCGGAAGCAGCGGCATGCCGGTGGACTATATGCCCATGAGCTCCAGGCCCTACCTCAAGAACAGGGGCTGGGTGAGAATCGATGGAGGCCGTAACGGCGAGCTCCCGGTGGTCACCGGCCTGGAGATAGAGAAGGGTGTGGTCCCGGATGTCTCGGACATGGGACTGAAGGATGCGCTCTACCTGCTGGAAAATGAAGGTTATAAGGTGACTTTCAAAGGTTCAGGACGGGTAGCGTCCCAGACTCCGGCGGCCGGGACAGCTCTGGGGCAGGGACAGAAGATAACACTGATATTGAAATAAAATACAGGACATGAGACTTGACTATATAATAAAAGGTATAGACATCGAAAGAGCGGACGGGCCGCTGGAGACGGAGATTACCGACATCACCTCCGATTCCAGGCAATGCCGCCCCGGCTGCCTGTTCGTCGCCATCCCGGGCTTCGACAGCGACGGCCACGATTATATCGCCAAAGCGGCAGATGCAGGAGCCGCCGCCGTAATCTATCAGAAGCCGGAGGCCCTCAGGGAAATCCTCGGAAGAGGCATGACCGCAGTAAGGGTGAAGGACTCCAGGAACGCAACTCCTGACATCGCCGGAAACTTCTTCTCCCACCCCAGCCGCGGGATGCACCTGGTGGGGGTGACAGGCACCAACGGAAAGACCACCATCGCGACCCTCCTCTACCGGCTTTTCACAGGACTTGGCTACTGCTGCGGACTGCTCTCCACCATTGCCAACTACATCTGCGGAGAGCGCTTCGAAACCACCAACACCACCCAGGACCCCATCACCCTCAACCGCCTGATGCGGATGATGGCGGACAGAGCCTGTCAGTACTGCTTCATGGAAGTCAGTTCCCACGCCCTGCATCAGGGCCGCGTGGCGGGCCTGAGCTTCCGCGGCGCCATTTTCACCAACATCACCCACGACCATCTGGACTACCACAAGACATTCACGGAATACATCCGCTGCAAGAAACTGCTCTTCGACTCCCTGGGCCGCAACGCTTTCGCCCTTATCAACTCGGACGACCGCAACGCCTCCGTCATGGTGCAGAACACCGCCGCCAGGGTGTACCGCTACAGCGAGGGCAGCATGGCCGAATTCAAGGTACGGATAGTGGAGCGCAGCCTGGAGGGCTACCTGCTCAGCCTGGACGGGACGGAGGTCTGGACCCGCTTCATCGGGGACTACAACGCCCACAATATCTGCGCGGTCTACGCCGCCGCCGCATTGCTGGGCGCGGACAGGGAGGAGGTGCTCAGGCAGATCAGCGCTATGGGTCCGGTAGCCGGGCGGATGGAATACATCAGGGGCAGACGCGGTATCACGGCCGTAGTCGACTACGCCCATACTCCGGACGCCCTGGAGAATGTGCTCAGGACCCTGCTGGATATCCGCGGTAAGTCCGTGCTGATCGCCGTCTTCGGCTGCGGAGGCAACCGCGACCGCACCAAACGCCCGGAGATGGCCGCCATCGGAGCCCGTTACGCCGACCGCGTGGTCATCACCTCGGACAACCCCCGTTTCGAGGACCCGGACGCCATCATCGAGGACATGAAACAGGGCCTGGACGCGGAGGGCATGGCCAAGTCCCTGTTCATCACCGACCGCCGGGAAGCGATACGCACGGCCGTAATGACGGCCCCCGACGGAGCCATCATCCTCGTGGCCGGAAAAGGTCATGAGGACTACCAGATAGTAAACGGAGTCAAGTCCCATTTCGACGACAAGGAAATATTAAAGGAGATACTGCTATGATATACTACCTGTTCGAACAACTTCAACATCTGGACTTCCCCGGATCGGGCCTGCTGCAGTACATCTCGGTGCGGTCCATCCTGGCCAGCGTGACAGCCATAGTCCTGATGCTCTGCTTCGGAGGCAAGGTCATCCGCGGACTTCAGAAACTGCAGATCGGAGAAGAGATCCGCGACCTGGGTCTGGAGGGGCAGCTGGCCAAGAAGGGCACCCCCACCATGGGCGGCGTCATGATTCTCGGCTCGATACTCATAGCCGTACTGCTCTTCGGCGACCTGACCAACATGTACATCCAGTTGCTGCTCATCACCCTCGTATGGCTCGGAGCCCTGGGATTCACGGATGACTACATCAAGGTCTTCAGGAAGAACAAGGAAGGCATGAGCGGCAAGTACAAGATAGTGGGACAGGTCATCCTGGCCCTGGCCGTAGGCATCACGATATGCGTCCACGAGGACACGGTCAGCACCCTGACCACCATCCCCTTCGTGAAGAACAACGAGTTCGACTACGCCTGGCTGGCCCCCGGCAGCGGCAAGATCAAGGAACTGCTGCAGGTGGTCATCTACGTGGCCGTCATCATCTTCATCATCACGGCCATGTCCAATGCGGTCAACCTCACTGACGGCATGGACGGCCTGGCCGCGGGCATCACCGCCATAGTCGGCGCCGCCCTCGGAGTCCTGGCCTACCTCTCCGGAAACGTGATCTACGCCGACTACCTCAACATCATGTACATCCCCGACTCGGGCGAGATAACGGTCTACCTCTCGGCCCTGGTCGGCGCCCTGCTCGGCTTCCTGTGGTTCAACTCCTACCCCGCCCAGGTATTCATGGGCGACACCGGCAGCCTGGCCCTAGGCGGCATCATAGGAGTGGTGGCCGTCCTCATACGCAAGGAACTGCTCATACCGATTCTCTGCGGAGTATTCTTCGCCGAGTCCCTCTCGGTAATCATCCAGCGGCTCTACTTCAAGTACACCAAGAAGAAATACGGGGCCGGACGCCGCGTCTTCAAGATGGCCCCCCTGCACCACCACTACCAGAAGGAAGGGGTACCCGCTCTGATCACCAAGCCCGTCAGAGCCATTCCGGAGGCCAAGATCGTCATGCGCTTCTGGATAGTAAGCATACTGCTGGCAATAGCGACAATAATAACACTCAAAATACGTTAATCACCATGAAACGCATCGTAGCACTCGGAGGCGGCGAGAGCGGAGTCGGAGCAGCCGTCCTCGCAAAAGTCAAAGGTTTCGACACATTCCTCTCCGACAACGGCAGCATCCCGGCCGAAGGTAAGGCCCTGCTGGAGAAATACGGCATCCCCTACGAGGAGGGTCATCACACCCCGGAAAAAATCCTCAGCGCCGACGAGATCATCAAGAGTCCCGGCATCCCCGACACCGCTCCGCTGGTGAGCGAGGCGCTGAAGGCCGGCATCCCCGTCATCTCGGAGATAGAGTTCGCGGGCCGCTACGACAGGGCCAAGAAGATCTGCATCACCGGCAGCAACGGCAAGACCACCACGACCTCGCTGATCTACTACATGCTGCGCAACGCCGGCCTCAACGTAGGTCTCGGAGGCAACATCGGCAAGAGCTACGCCTACCAGGTGGCCACCGAGGACTTCGACATCTACGTCCTGGAACTCAGCAGTTTCCAGCTCGACGGCATGTACGACTTCAAGGCCGACATCGCGATTATCCTCAACATCACTCCGGACCATCTGGATCGCTACGACCACAAGATGCAGAACTACGTCCGGGCCAAGTTCCGCATCACCCGCAACATGTCGGAGAAGGACTGCTTCATCTTCTGCGACGACGACAGCGTAACTGTCGGACACATCAACGAGATAGTGCTCAGGGCCAAGATGCTCCCCTTCTCCGAGAAGCACGAGGTGGCCGAGGGAGCCTTCGCCGACGATAAGAAAATAACCGTCCGCTACGAGGGCGAGGAATGGAGCGTTCCCACCGAGGAACTTTCACTCAAGGGCAAGCACAACATCTACAACTCCATGGCCGCGGCCATCACCGGTAAGATAATGAACATCACCAACGACATTATCCGCCGGAGCCTGGCCACATTCGAGAATATAGAGCACCGCCTCGAGAAGGTGATGAGTGTCCGCGGCGTCCTCTACATCAACGACTCCAAGGCGACCAACGTTAACTCCACCTGGTACGCCCTCGAGTGCATGAACCGGCCCGTGATATGGATAGCCGGCGGCACCGACAAGGGCAACGACTATTCCGAGATAGAGCCGCTGGTGCGCGAGAAGGTAAAGGCCCTCATCTGCATGGGCAAGGACAACCGCAAGCTCCACGACTTCTTCGGCCACATAGTCAGCACCATCACCGACGCCTCATCCGCACGCGAAGCCGTACAGAAGGCCTACGGACTGGCCGAGGACGGCGACGTGGTACTGCTCTCGCCCTGCTGCGCGAGCTTCGACCTGTTCAAGAACTACGAGGACCGCGGCCGTCAGTTCAAGGCCGCTGTAAGAGAACTGTAACACACTGCAATGGAGATGACAACCGACATATTCAAGGGTAAGGTCAGACTTCGGGGCGACAGGGTGATATGGCTGCTTATACTGTTCTTCGCCATGATCTCCATGGCCGTGGTGTACTCCGCCACCAGCTCCCTGGCCTTCCGGAAGGACACCACCCCCTTCAATTACCTGATGGACCAGGCCGTCTACTACATCATCGGCTTCGTCATCCTCTTGATATGCTACAGAATACCCCTGAAGTGGTACCGGTTCCTGTCATACGCGGCCATGGGATTCGCGATGATACTGCTCATAGTCCCCATCTGCCTGGGAGAGCTCAGGAGCTTCTCGTTCCTGGGAGTACAGATACACCCCTCCGAGATAGCGAAGGTAGCCACCGTCCTGTATCTGGCCCGCATCATTGAAGCCTCGCCCATAGACACATTCAAGGAATACGCTCTGAAAATCCTGATTCCAGTCGGGGCTGTCTGTGCCCTGGCCATGCTGGGCAGTATGTCCGCCGCCCTGATCATAGGCACCCTCACGCTGGTGATTCTCATCTGCTCCGGCATCCGCAGACAGTTCATTCTCTGGACCATTCCCATAGCCGTGGGCGTGGTGGCCGTCGCCTTCGCCGTCAGCGTAATCAGCGGAGGCAAGGTATTCTCCCGCTTCAGCACGTTCGGAGAGCGCATCGAAAGACACTTCTCGGGGGACGACACCGCGGAGATGAGTGCGGCGGAGCTGGCGGAATACAATGAGAAGACCTTCCAGGCGGACCAGGCCCGCGAGGCCATACAGCTGGGAGGCATATTCGGACGCGGGCCGGGCAACAGCATCAAGCGCGACATCCTGCCCAACGCCTACGACGACTACATCTACTCGATCATCATAGAGGAATACGGCCTGATGGGCGGCCTGGCCGTCATCATCCTCTATCTGTGGTTCTTCTTCCGGTGCATGAAGATAGCCCGGGCATGCACCCGCAAGTTCTCGATCCTGACAGTCCTGGGCCTGTCCACCCTGATTACCATGCAGGCCTTCCTGCATATATTCGTCAACATCGGCATCCTGCCCGTCACCGGCCAGACCCTGCCGATGATCAGCCGCGGAGGCTCGGCCCTGGTCATCATGAGCTGCGCCTTCGGCATCATACTGTCCGTCAACAGGACTATCGAAATCAAAGACTTGAAACTTAAAGCCGAAAAGGAGGAAACACCATGCAGCACAGAATCATAATCAGCGGAGGCGGTACGGGAGGCCACATCTTCCCCGCCCTCTCGATAGCGGAGGCTATCAGGAAAATAGAGCCTGAGGCAGACATTCTCTTCGTGGGAGCCGAAGGCAAGATGGAAATGGAACGGGTCCCCGCGGCCGGATACCGCATCATCGGCCTGCCCGTAGCGGGTCTCCAGAGAAACCTGTCAGCATCCAACCTGGCACTGCCGGCAAAAGTCATACGGAGCCTGCGCAAGGCCGGAGAGATCATCCGCAGCTTCAAGCCGGACGTGGTAGTGGGCGTGGGAGGGTATGCCAGCGCCCCCATGCTGTGGAAAGCCGCTTCCAAGGGTATCCCCACCCTGATTCAGGAACAGAACTCCTACGCCGGCCTTACCAACAAGATACTCAGCCGCAGGGCACGGAAGATATGTACCGCCTATCCAGGTATGGAAAGATTCTTCCCCGCCCAGAAAATAATCCTCACCGGCAATCCCATCAGGGACAATATGAGACCGTCCACCCCGGAGGAAAGGGCAGAGGGTCAGCGTTTCTTCAGCCTCGACCCCGCCCTGCCCACAGTCCTGATGGTAGGAGGCAGCGGCGGATGCGGCACCTTCAACTCGGTGATGAAGGTCGCCTGCCATTCCGGAGGCGGAGCCTTCCCCTACCAGATCATCTGGCAGAGCGGCAAGGGCTATTCGTCCCAGGTCCAGGAAATATTCTCCCGCCTCGGCGGAGTCAGCCGCAACGCCAACGGCGTCCGCATCTGGGGCAATATCCGCAACTGCGACTTCATCACCCGCATGGACTTGGCCTTCGCCGCAGCCGACATCGTGGTGTCCAGGGCCGGAGCCGGCACCATCTCGGAGCTCTGCGCCATCGGCAAGGCCACCATCTTCGTACCCTCGCCCAACGTCGCCGAAGACCACCAGACCCACAACGCCATGTCCCTGGTGGACGTGGACGCCGCCGCCATGGTCTGCGACAGCCGTGCCTCGACCGACCTTTTCCCGGCCATTGAGGAACTCCTGAAAGACAGTGAGCGGCGCTCCGTTCTCGAGAACAACATTCTGAAAATGGCCCGCCCCCACGCAGCGGAGGATATTGCGCGTGAAGTCCTGAAACTTATAGACGAGAGTAAACATGAAGACATACAATAACATCTACCTTATCGGTATCGGCGGCATCGGCATGAGCGCCCTCGCCCGCTGGTACCATCACTCCGGCTGCAGGGTCAGCGGTTACGACCGTACACCCTCTCCCGTCACCAAGGCACTGGAGGAGGAGGGCATCCCCGTTCATTTCGAGGACAATGCCTCCCTCCTGCCCCCCACTCCGGAAGACACCCTGGTCATCTACACCCCGGCCGTCCCTGCGGAGATGGGAGAGCTGACATACGCCCGCAGCCGCGGCTACCGCACCGTCAAACGCTCGGAGGCCCTGGAGGAGATCACCGACGGGCACCGCTGCCTGGCAGTAGCCGGCACCCACGGCAAGACCTCCACCAGCACCATGCTGGCCCATATCCTCACCGTCTCAGGCGAGTGCTGCACCGCATTCCTGGGCGGCATATCCCGCAACTACGGCTCCAACCTCCTGCTCTCCGACAGCGGAGTGATGGTGGCCGAGGCCGACGAGTTCGACCGCTCCTTCCTGCGGCTGCATCCCGAAGGAGCCGTCGTAACGGCCATGGACGCCGACCACATGGACATCTACCGGGACATCGACGACCTGCGCGGGGCCTTCGTCCAGTTCGGCCGCCAGTGCTCGGACACACTGGTGGTGAAGAAGGGACTCGAGGAATATTTCCGCAGAGGGGACGTCCGCGCCCGGATATGGACCTACGGCGAGGGAGGGGACTTCAGCGCCTCCGACATCATCTCCGACGGACAGGGGAAAATGTATTTTACCCTCAACACCCCTGAGGGAAGGATCGAGCGCTGCAGGGCCGGAGTGCCGGGGAAAGTCTACATTGAGAATGCGACTGCCGCAGCCGCCCTGGCCCTGCTGCACGGAACTTCCGCGGAGAGTGTCAGGGAAGGCATCGCCTCCTTCCGGGGAGTGGCCCGCCGCTTCGACATCCGACTCAACGTACCCGGACACACCTATATTGACGACTACGCCCACCATCCCGCCGAACTGGCCGCCACCATAGCCTCCATCCGCCAGGTATGGCCCGGAAGGAAGATCTGCGGCATATTCCAGCCTCACCTCTTCACCCGTACCCGGGATTTCCACCGGGAGTTCGGAGAGAGCCTGAGCCTGCTGGATTCCCTGCTGCTGCTGCCCGTTTACCCTGCGAGGGAAGAGCCCCTGCCCGGAGTGTCCTCCAGTCTCATTTACGAATATTGCACCCTGAAGGACAAACGGATAATCCAGAAGAAGGAAGTGCTGGAAGAGGTTGCCTCACGGGACATAGACATACTGGTCACCTTCGGAGCCGGGGACATCGACCGCCTAGTCCAGCCCATAGAGAACCTGCTTAGAGAGAAATATGCTTAAGAAGACCGTCACATACTGCCTTGCCGCCCTGGCCGTCCTGCTCTTCTGCGGGTATTTCGCAGCGGCCTCCTTCCTGTCAGCCAGAGGAAGGCAGGGAGAACTGTGCACGGGCATCGCCGTAAGAATCCTCGACAGCGCGTCAAACCGCTTCGTTTCCCCCGCCGAGATAGAGGCCATCATCACCTCCTCGGAGGTCAATCCGGTGGGCAGGCCCAGGGAGGAAGCCCGCCTGACCGGCATCGAGGACCTGCTCGAGAGCCGCAGCGCCATCCGCCACAGCGATGTGTCCATCTCCAGGGACGGCATCCTGCGGGTAAGTATCACCCAGCGCAGGCCACTGCTGAGAATACAGAGCGCCAGCGGAGCTTTCTACATCGACGACACGGGGTACATCTTCCCGTGGGTCAGCACATTCACCTCGTATGTTCCGGTGGTATCAGGGAACATTCCGGTGAAACTTGAAGAAGGCTACAGAGGGGTTCCGGACCAGGAGGACCGCGGCTGGGTGGACGGAATCACCGAACTTGCCCACTATCTGGACCGCCATCCGGTATGGAACTCCCAGATACAGCAGATCAATGTGGAGAAGAACGGGGACATAGTCTTCTACACCGCCGTAGGCGATCAGAAGATAATTTTTGGATCAACAGACAATATTGATTATAAATTTGCAAAACTCAGGACATTCTACCGCCAGATCGTTCCCGTCTACGGCTGGGAGCGGTATTCGGCGGTCAACCTCAAGTTTTCGGACCAGATAGTCTGCACTCTGAGGGACAGAACTGAAATCAAAAAAAGTATAAAGATATGAACAGCAGATACGTTACAGCCATAGACATAGGGACTTCCAAACTGGCCGCCATCGTCGGGGAGAAAACCTCTACCGGCATCAAGATCATCGGCTACAGCGAGGCCCCCATACCCGCCAACGGAGTGCGCAGGAGCGAGATCATGAATCCCATGAACGTCATCTCCGTCATCAAGCCGGCCATGCAGAAAGTCCTGGAGCAGGTGCACTCCCTGCCCGACACCGAGCACTACAGCGTCCGCGACGTGTATGTCAACATATCCGGACAGAGACTCAGATGCTGCTCGGCAAGCATGAGCCGCAACCGGCAGAACGAGGACTCTATGATCAGCACGGAGGAAGTAGCCTCCATGCTGGACGAGATGTACCTGACCAAGGTCGAGCCCTCGGAGCACATCCTGTTCGTAGTGCCGCAGTACTACAACGTGGATGAGTTCATAGACGCCGGAGACCCCGTAGGCATGACGGGCAAGGAGATCAGCGGCGAGTACCGGCTCTTCATAGGCGGAGCCGGCACAGTCAAGAAATGCGGACAGACAATATCCATGAGCGGTCTTTCCACCAGGAAGATGGTCCTGTCTCCCATCGCGGCAGCCTCAGCCCTGCTTACCGACGACGAGAAGGAACTCGGCACTGTGCTGGTGGACATAGGCGCCGGAACCACCGACGTACTGATATACCAGGGCAATATCATCCGCCATGCAGCTGTCATCCCCTTCGCAGGCAACTCCATCAGCGAGGACATCAGCCAGGTCTGCGGAGTATCCCTGCGCAACGCCGAGCTCATGAAGATCCAGCACGGCTCCTGCATCAGCGAATATGCCCCTGAGAACAAGATAATCTCCATCCGCGACAAGAACGGCATCCCCATCAAGGACGTACCCTTCAAGCTCCTGTTCCAGGCCATCGAGGCCCGCACCTGCGAGATACTGGCCACCGTCCGCAGCATCGTGGAGGAGTCCGGATTCAAGGACCGCATCCGCAGCGGAGCAGTCATCACCGGAGGTACGGCAGGACTCAACCACATCCAGATTCTGGCCCGCAGTATTCTGGGAATGGACGTGCGTATAGGACTGCCTGACAGCAACACCGTCATAGGCAACTCGGTGGAGGAGGTGTTCCGTCCCGAGGCTTCGGTGGCTGTCGGTCTGATCATCAAGGGATTCGAATACGAGGAGACCTTGCCGGAATCCGCCCGTCAGAGCAATGCCCAGCCGCAGCCGGACGAGAACGCCACCCTGTTCGGGACACTTTCCCCGGAGGAAACGGCAGGAGCCGGAGCGGACACGGCCCGCGGACAGTCGGGCAGCACCGCACAAAGGCCCCAAAGACCGCCCAGACAGCCCAAGAAGCCCTGGTCCGAACGGATTAAGGGAATATTCGACTCTACGGAGAACGAGGCATAACATTTAAAGTTGAAGAATCATGACAGTTACAGATTTCATACCCGAAGGCGTACTCGACAATATGTCGACCATCAAGATAATCGGAGTGGGAGGCGGAGGCTGCAACGCCGTCACCCGCCTTTACAACGAGGGCATAAAGGACGTGGAGTACCTCATCTGCAATACCGACCGCCAGGCTCTGATGGCATCTCCCGTGCCGGACAAGATTCAGCTCGGCTCGGCTCTCACCAAGGGATTCGGAGCAGGCATGAATCCGGAGAAAGGACGTAACGCCGCTCTCGAATCCATTGAGCATATCAAAAAATACATAGGCGGCAATATCGACGTAGTCTTCATCACCGCCGGAATGGGCGGAGGCACAGGTACCGGAGCCGCTCCCGTCATAGCCAAGGCCGCCAAGGAAGCCGGCCTGCTGACCATAGCAGTAGTGACCTACCCCACCAACAACGAGGGTCTGGAATGCCTCCAGAGGGCCTACCACGGAATAGAGGAGATGAGCAAGTACACCGACTCAATCATCATCGTCGACAACCAGAAGATGTACGACTTTTACGGAGACCTAAGCATCCAGGACGCCTATAAGAAAGCCGACGACATCCTCGACACCGCCGTCCGCGGCATATCGGAGATAATCACCAGCACCGGCTTCGTCAACGTAGACCTGGAAGACGTAAAGGTGGTAATGCGCGACAGCGGTATGGCGCTGGTGGGCACGGGGCGCGCCTCCGGCGAGGACAGGGCCAGGGAAGCTGTGGAGAAGGCGCTGACGTCTCCCCTGCTCAAGGACTTCGACCTCAATACTGCCAAGAACGTACTGGTCAACATCATGTACAACAGCAAGTCCTCCCTGCTGGCTTCGGAGGACACCATGATACTGGATCTCATCCGCGAGAGCACAGGCGGCGGCGTGAGCAAGCAGAAACGCGGGCTCACCACTGATAACCGCCTGGAAGAAGGAGAGATAGCCGTCACCATCCTGGCCACGGGGTTCAAGGTCAACAACACCCCTCCGGCCCGCACCCGCAGTTACAGCAACTCTGATACGGTGGAGCTTACCGACGGCACGGCCGATGGAAGAGGCTCCATCACCCTCTCCACAGGCATCACCGGGGATTTTCAGGAAGGCAGTATCCGGGAACTGGACACGGAGAACATCTTCACCTACGGACCCGACTGCAACATCTCCGACCTGGAGAACGAGACAGCCCTGGCCCGTCGCGAGAGACTCAGAAAAGCCGGGAAAATCTGACCCTTAGTCGATCATCAGCATCGCGTCACCGTACATACCGAACTGATAGCCCTCCTTCAGGGCCTCGCGGTATGCGCGCATGACGTTGTCGTACCCGCCGAAGGAGCAGGCGGACATGAGCATGGTGGAGTTGGGCAGATGGAAGTTCGTCACCACAGCGTCGGGAATTGAGAACTTGTAGGGAGGGAAGATGAACTTGTTGGTCCATCCGTCGAAAGGCTTGAGCTGGCAGGTGGTGGTCACCGGAGTCTCGATGGCCCTGACCACTGTGGATCCCACAGCGAAGACCTTGTGTCCGGAGGCCTTGGCCGCATTGACCGCATCCGCCGTCTCCTCCGGGATAATCATCCGCTCTGAATCGATCTTGTGCTTGGACAGATCCTCCACATCCACATTGCGGAAATGTCCCAGTCCCATGTGCAGGGTGATGAAACGGGCGTCCACACCCTTGATCTCCATCCTCTTGAAGACCTCCCTGCTGAAATGAAGGCCTGCGGCGGGCGAGGCCACAGCCCCCTCCTGAGAGGCGTAAATGGTCTGGAAACGGTCTATGTCGAAAGGCTCCGAGAAGATGAACGGACCCGACTGCTTCACCGAAGGCAGCCCGTCCCTCTCGCGCTGTGCCTGCCTGGCCACATACACGTACTCGGGCACCGGTATCTCTCCCATCGAATAGAGGGTGGACTTGAACTCCTCGTAGGAGCCGTCGAAAAGGAAGCGGAGGGTCCTGCCCCTGGAGGTGGTGTTGTCGATTACCTCGGCCACCAGCGAGTCGTTCTCACCGAAATAGAGCTTGTTGCCTATACGGATCTTGCGGGCGGGGTTCACCAGCACGTCCCACAGACGCTGGTCCCGGTTCAGTTCCCGCAGCAGGAAGACCACGATCTCGGCCCCGGTCTTCTCCTTGTTGCCCTTCAGACGGGCCGGAAAGACCTTGGTGTCGTTGAAGACGAACACGTCGCCCTCGTCGCAGTAGTTGATGATGTCCTTGAATATCTTGTGCTCGATGTCTCCGGTAGAGCGGTGGAGAACCAGCATCCGGCTCTCATCCCTGTACTCCGAGGGATAGGGCGCGATGTTTTTCCTGTAATCCAGGTCAAAGCTAAATTGCGAAAGTTTCATATCAATATTATTTACGGCTCACGCCGGAAAAAGTTTCAAAATCTTTCCTGAAAATCCTCCATTGTCAGGGCATTTCCTATGGAGAAGCCGCCGGAGGCAGTCCTCACCAGACCGGAGAGGTAGGCCCCGCTGCCCAGCGCCACACCCAGGTCACGGGCAAAGGCCCGGATATAGGTCCCCTTGCTGCACTGCACCGCCACCTTCAGCACCGGCGGAGTGTATTCTATGATCTGCGTCCCGTAAATATGGATCCTGGCAGCCTTCAGCTCCACTTCCTCCCCCTGACGGGCCATCTCATAGGCCCTGACACCGTCCACGTACTTGGCGGAGTACACGGGAGGCAGCTGCATCTGTTCCCCTTCCATGGACTTGAGCGCCCCGGCTATGGCATCCAGGGTGATATGCTCCCAAGGATAATAGGCATCCACCCCGTGTTCCATGTCGAAGGACGGAGTCGTCGCCCCGAATGTCACCTCGGCGATGTACTCCTTGCGCTCCGCCTGCAGGGCCTCGGACACCTTCGTAGCCTTGCCCGCACAGATCAGCAGCACTCCGGTGGCCAGGGGATCCAGCGTCCCGGCATGACCTACCTTTATGTTGTTCTGATGATACAGCTTCTTGAGCGTGAACTTGATCTTGCGCACCGCATCGGCGGATGTCCACCTGTAGGGCTTGTCGAGGACCATGACCCAACCCTCCGGATACAGTTCCGGAGACAGGGAAGTGCCGGCAGGAGTATTCCTGTCTATGACCGCGTACATTACCTGCAGGGGATTTTCTCCACTCTTCTCTGGTGACGGCCTCCCTCGAAGGAACTCTCCAGGAACTTCCGGACAATTTTCTCGGCGAGGTCCACGGAGATGAAGCGGGCGGGAAGCGAAAGGATATTGGCATCATTGTGCTGACGGGCCAGGGCCGCCAGTTCCTCATTCCAGCAGAGGGCGGCGCGGATACCCTGATGCTTGTTCAGGGTCATGCTGATGCCGTTGCCGGAACCGCAGAGGGCGATACCCAGGTCCACCTCCCCTTTCTCGACGCTTTCGGCCAGCGGGTGGGCGACATCGGGATAGTCCATACTCTCGGGCGAGTGAGTTCCGAAATCCTTAACTTCATGGCCCATGGAGGCCAGATACTTTTTCAGGGCTTCCTTCATCTCGAAGCCGGCGTGGTCTGATGCGATTCCTAACAGCATAGCAACATTTGAATTTAACGGCCGCAAAATTAGAAAATTTGAGTATATTTGCAGACAAAATTTTAAGAAAATGAACAACAAAGGCAGGGTACTCGTTACCGGAGCCGCCGGATACATCGGCTCCCACACAGTCGTCGAACTGGTCAACGCCGGATATGAGGTAGTAGGCGTGGACAATTTTTCCAACTCATCCCCCGACATGCTGAAGGGCATAGAGCAGATAACTGGCAAGCCCTTCCCCTTCATGGAACTGGACTGCAGCGACAAGGCCCAGTTCGCACAGGTCTTCGAGAAGTATCCCGACATCACCGCCGCCATTCATTTCGCAGCCCACAAGGCTGTAGGCGAGAGCGTCCAGCAGCCCCTCAAGTATTTTGAGAACAACCTCCGCTCCCTCCTGTACCTCATAGAGCTGTCCACCTGCGACGGCCGTCAGCGCGGCATAGTGTTCTCGTCCTCGTGCACCGTCTACGGAGAGCCCGACCCCGAGAACCTGCCCATCAGCGAGAGCGCCCCGGTCAAGCCGGCCACCTCTCCCTACGGCCGCACCAAGCAGATGTGCGAGGAGATTCTCCGCGACTGCGTGACGGCCTATCCTTCCCTGAAAGTCACTGCCCTCAGATATTTCAACCCCATCGGAGCCCATCCTTCGGCCCTCATCGGCGAGATGCCCATAGGCGTACCCCAGAACCTGGTGCCGTACATAACCCAGACAGCCGCCGGGATCCGCAAGGAACTCAAGATATTCGGCAACGACTACCCCACACCGGACGGCACCTGCATCCGCGACTACATCTACGTAGTGGACCTGGCCAAGGCCCACGTAGCCGCAGTGGACAGAATGCTCGGCGTGGCTGACTCGGACCGCTACGAGATCTTCAACCTCGGCACCGGCACCGGACTCTCCGTCCTCGAGCTGGTCAACCACTTTATCTCCGCCACCGGAGTCAACCTGCCCTACAGCTTCGCCCCCCGCCGTGCCGGCGACATCATCAAGGTATGGGCTGATCCCAAGAAAGCCAATGAGGTACTCGGATGGAAGGCAGACACCCCCATTGACGACGTCCTCCGCTCAGCATGGAAATGGGAGAAAAAAGTCAGGGGCATTAAGTAATCCGGAATCCGGATGGGCCGCAGCATAGAAAAGGATGTCCTGGAACTGCTCACCAAGGAAAATGAGCGGTACCGCCTCGAGCGCCTCGGACTGTTCCGGAGCGTCAGGGAGGAGGCCGCTGCGCTCGCATCCGAATACCCGCCGCTGGAGGGAGAGTCCTTCTTCGACTGGAAGACACGCTGTCTCAGAGAATTTTACCGCAAGAAAGGCTTCAGTGCCTTCTGCCGGGACAACGTCCGCAACCCGCAGTTCGAGGCTGTAACCGCATCCATTCTGAAGCTGCACCTGCGCAGACTGTTCGAAAGTTCGGAGCGCACTGAGACGGACCGTTACCTGGCCCCTGACTCGGATACTCTCTCATACGCCCTCGAGCCGGAGCACTTTCAGGAACTGTACACCCTCAATTTCTCCCGGATGCCCTCTTTCGGCAATACCAGGGAACTGGAAAGTTTCTGCAGGGGACTGGCCGCCGACAATTTTCCAGTGGACGAGCCCCGCATCATAGACGGGATGAAGGGCAACAAGGGATTCTACTGGGAGAAGTTCTACCTCAAGCTCAAGCCCATCACCGCCGCCTTCTGCTATCAGATGTCCGGCCTTGCCGGAGACAACAACATCCACGACATCTGGAGCGACACCTGCATCTCGGTCAACCGCGCGGTAGTGGAGCGGCGCCTCAAGGAGCCGGTGGACTCGAAAGCCGTGATATCCTACTCGGTAGGCGTACTGAAGAACAAGAACAAGGAAATAGCACGCAGCCGAGCCAAGGCTCCCACAGACATCGATCTCATTCAGTATAAGCTCACTGCGGAGGATGAGGAAAAATATTTCAACAATCCCGTCACAAAACCTGAAAATTTTCCGTCACACGCGGGGAACCTTTCCAGTTATATCGACTTTTCGGACAAAGACTCTGTCCAGGGGTACTTCGTCGTCATATTATATAATAAGGAGCACCCGCTCCACGACGAGCTGGTCAAGGGCTATGAGGACAAGGTACAGAGGATGTTCGAGCATTACATAGACGGGCTTTCGTACGAGGAGATTGTCGCCCGGCATTTCGGAGACATGGAGGGGAAGGAACTTGTGAAGGAATGTGCGAGAGTCAGACAGGAGATAAAAAGGCTTAAGACCAGCCTGTATGACAGGTACAGGAGAATGATTGAAAAATACAGATGAGCGGACATATCGACATAAGGACACTTTCGGATTACTTCCTGAACCGGCTCACCTCCGAGGAGGAGACCGCTGTTCAGGAACATCTTTCTGTATGTGCCGAATGCAGGGCCAGGTTGGAAGCCATGCGCCGTCTGCAGCGGGGGATGTTCGGGGAAGAGGAGACCAGCGAGGAACGCCTCCCTGTATTCTTCCGGATTGTCCGTTCAGGATGGACCAAGGCCGCCGCGGCCGTCATCCTCATCTGCGGCATCGGCATATTCACCTACGACACCGTCCGCAACAGGAGCAACGTGGTGGAGCAGCACCAGATCCAGAACGCACGCGACATCGAGAACGAAGTCTTCGCCATAGATACATTCGACACAGAGGACTCCCTTTACTATCAGGAGAAATACGGAGACGATTTCCTTCACACCAGATAATTTTAAAAAACTGCAGAAAATTAAAAACGGATATTTGATGTCCGTTTTTTTTTATTTTGCCCCCGGACGGCTACTCTTTCCATATCTTCGCCTCATGGAATACGACGAGACAGTATACGCCTGTGCCATCAACAGGGTCTTCAACTACAACTGCAGGGACGCCCGGATGCTGACGGACCGGTTCTCCTCACCCGGCGAGATCTTTGAGCTGACGGGCAGGGAACTGCGCGGTCTTCTGCAGGACGACGGGCACTACAGCGACGCCCTGGCCGACCCCAGGACGCTGAAAGCAGCCGACGAGGAAGTCCGGTGGGCCAGGGCCGGCGGCGTAGGCATCATCTACATCAGGGACAAGGAATATCCCCGACGCCTCAGAGAGTGCCCCGACGCACCCGTCGTCCTCTTCTATAAAGGCACATGCAGCCTCAATCCTTCCAGGGCAGTAGCCGTCGTCGGCACCCGGAAGGCCACTCCTTACGGTCTGAGGCAGTGCAGGCAGATCATAGCCGACCTGGCCGCCCTCAGGGACAGACCGGCAGTCATCAGCGGCCTGGCCTACGGCATAGACATCACTGCGCATCTCGCGGCTCTGGAACACGGGATGGACACGATAGCAGTCCTGCCCACCGGCATGGACAGCATATATCCCCCGCCTCACCGCGGGCATGCGGCCAGGATAGCCCGCGCCGGTGCTGTCGTGACGGATTTCCCCAAAGGCTCCTCCCCCATGGCAGCAACCTTCCTCCGGCGCAACCGCATCATAGCCGGCATGTCCGACGCCGTAGTACTGGTCGAATCCGCAGAGAAGGGCGGCGGTCTGATAACCGCCCGTACCGCCCTTTCCTACTCAAGGGAAGTTCTGGCCCTGCCCGGACGTGTCGGCGACCGCTGGTCGGAGGGCTGCAACCGCCTCATTGAATCCAACGGCGCTGCCCTCATATCATCTCCGGGCAGCGTGGCGGCCGCCATGGGCTGGACGGACAGGTCCTCCGGAGACCGGAATGACATTTTTCAAAAACTTTTCGAGGAAAGCGACTACATCCAACGGAATATCTTACTAACTTTATCGGCTGATTCGGCCGTAGAGCGCAACGAACTCATCCGGAAAAGCGGAGCTGACCCGGCCCTGGTCCTGGACAGGCTGACCCGCATGGAACTGGACGGGTTCATAGGTTCGGACATATTCGGCCGCTATATATTAAAGGTATAATGATAGACACCCACTCGCATCTGTACGACGAGGCATTCAGGAACGACTTCCCACAGGCCCTGGAAAGAGCCGTGGCCGCCGGCGTGGAGCATCTGATCTTCCCAGGCATAGACTCTTCCGTCCATGAAAGGATGATGGAATGCGCGGCTGCTTCGGGCGGCAGGGTCAGTGTCGCCGCGGGCCTGCATCCCACATCCGTGGACGACAACTGGAAACGGGAGCTCGACTTCGTGGAGGCCCGGCTTGCGGAAGGAGGATGGGTTGCCATAGGAGAGATCGGTCTGGACCGGCACTGGTCGGACAAGTACATCCGGGAGCAGGTGGAGGTATTCAGACAGCAGATGGTATGGGCAGCCGAAGCCGGCCTGCCGGTCATCATACACGTACGCGATGCTCACGACACGGTGTTCGAAGTCCTGGACAGCCTGGCAGAGGCAGGAGTCGCCATGAAGGGAGTGTTTCACGCCTTCTCCGGCAGCATAGAGACATACAGGAGGATCCGGTCTTACGGAGACTTCCGCATAGGCATAGGCGGCGTGGTCACATACAAGAATGCCGGGATTGCCGCCACGGTGCAGGAGATTCCCCTCGAGGCGATTCTCCTGGAGACCGACTCGCCGTGGCTGACGCCGGTACCGCACAGAGGACAGCGCAACGAGTCCTCCTACCTGCGGCTGATAGCGGAGAAGATCGCCATGCTGCAGGGCATCCCCGTCGGGACCGTGGACGCGGTCACCACCAGAGGGGCCAAAGAATTGTTTAACCTGACAACCAAAGCATAATGCAGAACAAGACATCCATCCTGCTGGTGTACACCGGCGGAACCATCGGCATGAAACAAGACCCCGTGTCCTTCGACCTGAGACCGTTCGATTTCTCCCAGATACTGGAAGAGGTACCTGAGCTCAAGAAATTCGGATACAGGATAGACACCTACTCCTTCGACCCCGTCATCGACTCATCCGACGTGGACATCGAGTTCTGGAAGAGGCTCACCAGGCTCATTGAAGAAAACTACTGCAAATATGACGGCTTCGTCATCCTGCACGGCACCGACACCATGTCCTTCTCGGCATCGGCCCTGAGCTTCATGCTCGGGGACATCACCAAGCCGGTAGTGTTCACAGGCAGCCAGCTGCCCATCGGAATGCTCCGCACGGACGGCAAGGAGAACCTCATCTCCTCGATAGAGATCGCCGCATCCAAGGACCCCGCCGGCCGCCCCATGGTCCCGGAGGTCTGCATCTACTTCGAGAGCCAGCTCTACCGCGGCAACCGCACTACCAAGTACACCGCCGAGAACTTCCGGGCCTTCCGGTCCGCCAACTACCCTGTACTGGCCGAAGTCGGCATACACATCAAGTTCAACACCGCCTTCATCCGCTATCCCGCGGACTGGAACCAGCCTCTGCGCCCCACATACGACCTGGATCCCTCCGTACTGATCATAAAGGTGATACCCGGAATGAAAAGAGAGGTCCTCGACTCCCTAGTATGCACTCCCGGCATCAGGGCCATCATTCTGGAGACCTACGGCTCCGGCAACGCCCCTTCCGGGAAATGGTTCACCGACTGCATCAAGAAGGCCGTCGACCGCGGAGTCATCGTCCTAAACATCACCCAGTGCCTCGCCGGAAGAGTGGATATGGACACCTACTCGACCGGAAAATCCTTGAAGAACATCGGTGTCGTGGGCGGAGGAGACTGCACTACGGAAGCGGCGGTCGCCAAGTTATTTTTTTTGCTAGGTCAATATACTGATAATAAGGAGATTGTTCATTTTCTTGAAAAAAATATGCGTGGAGAACTCACTGAAATGTAGATTTTATGAAAAATAATTTCTAATTTTGGCGGTAATTTCAATGGAGAGGTGGCCGAGTGGTCGAAGGCGCGCGCCTGGAAAGTGCGTAAACTCCAAAAGGGTTTCGCGGGTTCGAATCCCGCCCTCTCCGCCAAATTAGCTGATTGAAAAAACTCAAATTAAAAACTTGTTTAATAACTAATCAAAAATTGTATGAAAAAAATCTTCATGTTTTTGGCAGTTATGGGTCTCATGACTTTCACTGCACAATACGCATCTGCGCAGGACGGAGACTCTCTCACCACTGCTGACTCGTCCGAACTGGTAGCTTTCGAGCCCGTCGAGGCTGCCGCAGAGGAGGCTCCCGCTGAGGCTCCCATGCATCAGGAAATCAAGAGGCTCTTCATCGAGGGTGGCGCCGGCTTCATGGCCACCATCATCGCCTGCCTCGTATTCGGTCTTGCCGTTGCCATCGAGAGGATTATTTACCTGAACTTGGCCAGCACCAACACCGAGAAGCTTCTCAAGAAAGTTGAGGACGCTCTGAACAACGGTGGTGTAGAAGCAGCTAAGGACGTTTGCCGCAATACCCGCGGTCCTGTTGCATCCATCTTCTATCAGGGTCTGCTCCGCTATGACAAGGGAGTAGAGGAGGTTGAGAAATCCATCACTTCTTACGGCTCTGTTCAGATGGGACAGCTTGAGGGCGGTCTCTCCTGGGTAACCCTCTTCATCGCTATCGCACCTATGCTCGGATTTATGGGAACTGTGATCGGTATGATCCAGGCATTCGATGAGATTCAGAGAGCAGGTGATATCAGCCCGACCCTCGTTGCAGGAGGTATGAAAGTCGCCCTGATTACCACCGTCGGCGGTCTGATCGTCGCCATCATTCTCCAGATACTTTACAACTACCTTATCGCCAAGGTTGACGGTATCGTCCTCTCCATGGAAGACGCTTCCATCTCCCTCGTAGATATGATCGTAAAATATCAGAACAAGTAAAGTAATCAATTAACAATCTCATGACTAGTAAATTTACAAAAATATTAGAAATCTGTCTGCTGGTCATCTCGTTGATTGGTCTGGTAGTGTTCTTCATCTACAACTCGAACACAGGACTCTACACAGTCGCCAACGAGGCTGAGGCTCTCGCCACCACCGGTATGCTGGATATAGTGCTCTTCTGGGCCTATGCACTGGTGATTGCAGCGATTGTGCTTGTCGTGGTGCTTTCGATCATCAATATGGCAGGCAACAAGAAGTCTCTCAAGAAGACAGGATTTCTGCTGCTGATAGCCGTCGTGCTCATCGGCCTCTCCTACCTGCTCGCAAGCGGTGACCCCATCGCTGTGAACATGGAAGTACAGCCTACACACGCTACTCTTAAGATGACCGATACACTGCTCAACCTGAGCTATGCACTGGTTGTCATCGCATTACTTGCCTTGGTATGGGGCAGCGTAAGAAATCTTATTAAAAATAGAGGTTAATCAATTATGGCATCTAAGAAAACACCTGAAATAAACGGAGGTTCCATGGCGGACATCTCGTTCCTCATGCTGATCTTCTTCCTGATGGTGAGTACGATGGACCCCGAAACCGGTCTGGCCCGCCGTCTCCCCCCTATGCCTCCCGAGAACGCTCAGCTGGAGGACTTGAAGGTGAACCGTCGAAACATGCTCGACGTGAAGATCAACTCCAGGAACGGCGTTATGGCAGGCGGACAAGTTATTCTTTCGGATGCACAGCTTGAAGAGATTATTATTGAGTTCCTCACCAACCCCAACGACCGTTCGGATCTTCCCTCGAAGACCGTTAAGAATATCGAAGGCTTCGGAGAATACCCGGTGTCTGAAGGTGTGATTTCCCTCCAGAACGACCGTCAGAGTCTCTACAGCAAATACATCGAGATTACGGACGTGATTGTGAGAGCCATCAATAAGGTCAGGGATGATTTCTCAATAGCACATTTCGGTGCAGTGTACAACGATCTTCCTGTCGACAAACAGGATATCGTCCGCGAGGCCATCCCCAACCGTCTCTCTGAGGCAGAACCTTTGGATGTAACTAAACAATAAGGAGGACTATACAATGGCAAAATTCCTGAGAAAAGGAGACAAAGGAACACCCGGTATCAACACGGCATCCCTCCCGGACATCGTGTTCATGATCCTCATGTTCTTCATGGTCTCCACCAGTATGCGTCAGACTGACCGTATGGTGAATGTGAAGCTGCCTGAGGCTACCGAGGCCACCAAGCTCGAAAGAAAGGACCTCGCCTCCTACATCTTCATCGGTACTCCCTCCCTGCAGTATCAGAAAGAGTACGGTACGGACTCCCGTATCCAGCTCAACGACTCCTTCAGGACCGTAAAGGATATCAGTGACTTCGTTGCCGCTGAACGTGAGGCCCTGAGTGAGGTTGACCGCGAGCTGATGAGCATCTCTCTTAAAATCGACGAGGGCACCCGTATGGGTATCGTCACCGAGGTTAAGCAGGAGCTCCGCCGTTGCTCCGCACTGAAGATAATGTACGCAGCAAGAAAGACTGCTCCCGCAGCAGCGAACTAAATCTTACTGCTCAGATTGAGAAATGGGTGCCTCATGCATAGTGGGACACCCATTTTTAACTAAATAACTTATTGTAACACAGAGTAATGAAAAAGTTCTCACTTCTCACCCTGATCCTCCTGCTTTCCCTGGTCGCTTCCGCGCAGCAGAAGGCAAAATACGTATTCTACTTCATCGGAGACGGCATGGGATTCAATCATGTTTCCCTTACCGAGTACTGGCTGGGATACACCCAGGACGTATTCGACAGCAGACCGCTGTCCTTCTCCGCATTCCCCGTCCTCGGCTGGGCGGTGACACATTCCGAGTCCAACCTGATTACAGACTCGGCTGCTGCAGGAACTGCTCTTTCGACCGGCAGCAAGACCAAGAACGGTATGCTGGCGACAGGGCCCGACTCGACAGCCCTGGAGAGCATATCGTACAAGATACACGATGCAGGTTATAAAGTAGGTATCTCCTCGACGGTAGGCATCAACCATGCGACACCCGCAGCATTTTACGGACATAACGTGAACAGGGGCAACTATTACGAGATAGCATCCGAGATACCTGCCTCGGAATTCGAGTTCTTCGCAGGAGGCGGTGCGATAGAGAGCACCGGAGATGATGAGGACAGAGTATCAGTATACGAGGCCATCGAGAAGGGAGGCTACGTGATTGCAGAGGGCATGGATGACTTCGCAGCCAGGAAAGACGGAGCAGAGAAAATGATGCTCCTGCAGAAAGACGGACGGCTCAGGACCGAGCTGCCCTACGCCATAGATATGAAAGAGGACGACATGACTCAGGCCGACCTCGTCAGGGCATCCATCGATTTCCTCTACGATGAGAACGGAGAAGGCTTCTTCGTAATGTCCGAGGGCGGCAGGATAGACTGGGCCAGCCACGGCAACGACACCAAGGCCGTGATCCTGGAGACACTCAGCCTCTCGGACGCAGTAGCCGAGGCTGTCAGATTCTACAATGAGCACCCCGACGAGACCCTCATCGTAGTCACCGCTGACCACGAGACCGGCGGCCTTACCCTGAGCTGGGAGAAAGGCTATAACCTGTATTTCGACAAGCTGGAGGAGATCAGCTGCTCGAAGGACAAAGTTTCCGAGGAAGAGAGGGAACGCATGAACGAAATCTCGCATGAGGCCCACATCGGCTGGACCACCGGCGACCACTCAGCAGCCAACGTGCCTGTCTTCGCCATCGGTGCTGGCAGCGGCCTGTTCTCCGGAAGGATGGACAACACCGACATCCCCAAGAGGATATGCGAGGCAATGGGAGTTGAATTCTAAAAATACGATATACACGACAATGACACTCAAAAGACAGAAGATAGCAGCCCTCCTCAAGGAGACTCCGGGCCAGGAAGTTCTGGCCAAGGGCTGGGTAAGGACCAAAAGAGGCAACAAGAACATCACCTTCATCGCCCTCAACGACGGTTCGACCATCAACAACATACAGATCGTCTGCGACATGACTACTTTCACTCCGGACGAGTCCTTCAAGGACATCACCACCGGCGCCTGCATCGCCGTAACCGGAAAGCTCGTCGAGTCCATCGGCAGCGGCCAGAAAGTGGAGATCCAGGCAACCTCCATCCAGGTCTACGGCACTGCAGATCCAGAGAAGTACCCTCTCCAGAAGAAAGGTCACAGCATGGAGTTCCTGCGCGAGATCGCACATCTGCGTCCCCGCACCAACACCTTCGGAGCCGTGCTCAGAATCCGCCACGCCATGGCATACGCCATACACAAATACTTCAACGACAAGGGTTTCTACTACCTTCACACTCCCCTCATCACAGCCTCGGACGCCGAGGGTGCAGGAGCAATGTTTCAGGTGACTACCCTCGACGTGAGCAATCCTCCCCGCACTCCGGAAGGAAAGGTGGACTGGTCGCAGGACTTCTTCGGCCGCCACACCAACCTGACCGTCAGCGGTCAGCTCGAGGGTGAGCTCGGAGCGATGGCATTGGGCGAGATCTACACCTTCGGACCTACATTCAGGGCCGAGAACTCCAACACTCCCCGCCACCTGGCCGAGTTCTGGATGGTAGAGCCCGAGATGGCCTTCTACGAGATAGAGGACAACATGGACCTGGCCGAGGACTTCATCAAGTACCTCGTAAGATACGCGCTGGAGCACTGCATGGACGACCTCATCTTCCTCAACAACATGATAGACAAGGGGCTCATCGAGAGACTCAAGGGCGTTGTGAACACCGACTTCGTCCGCACCACCTATACCGAGGCCGTGGACATCCTCACCAAGTCCGGAGTCAAGTTCGAGTACCCGGTATCGTGGGGCGTGGACCTGCAGAGCGAGCACGAACGCTATCTGGTCGAGCAGCACTTCGGCAAGCCCGTCATCCTCACCGACTACCCTAAGGACATCAAGGCCTTCTACATGAAGCAGAACGACGACGGCAAGACCGTACGCGGCATGGACGTGCTCTTCCCCAAGATCGGCGAGATCATCGGAGGCTCCCAGAGAGAGGAGTCCTACGAGAAGCTGATGGCCCGCATCGACGAGCTGCACATGGACATGACCAACCTCTGGTGGTACCTCGACACCCGCCGCTTCGGCACCGCTCCGCACAGCGGTTTCGGACTGGGCTTCGAGCGCCTGCTCCTCTTCGTCACCGGCATGAGCAACATCCGTGACGTCATTCCCTTCCCCAGGACACCCAAGTCCGCAGAATTCTAAAGACCGGCACCATGCTTACTATCGGTATAGCCGGCGGCACTGGCTCAGGCAAGACCACAGTGGTCCAGAAGATTTCGGAACACTTCAAGAGAGGAGAGGTCGTTGTTGTCCCCCAGGACTCCTACTACAAGGACAACAGCGACATCCCCCTGCTGGAGGACCGGCAGAAGATCAACTTCGACCATCCCAACGCCATCGACTTCGACCTGCTCATCGAGCAGCTCGACGAGCTGCAGCACGGCAGGTCGGTGAAGCAGCCCGTCTACTCCTACCTGACCTGCACCCGCTCGGCCACCGAGACCGTGACCGTCCATCCCGCCGACATCATACTGGTGGAGGGCATCCTGATTTTCACCGACGCGAGGCTGCGCAGCATGCTGGACATCCTGGTGTATGTGGACGCCGACCCGGACGACCGCCTGGTCAGGGTCATCTCCCGCGACATCATCGAGAGAGGCCGGGACGTGGGCAAGGTCATCGAGCGCTATGAGAGAGTGCTCAAGCCCATGCATCTGCAGTTCATAGAGCCCACCAAGAGATACGCCGACCTGATACTGCCCCAGGGCGGGCACAACCAGGTGGGCATAGACATGCTCATAGCCACCATTGAAAATCATCTCAAAAATAGCTGACCGCATCCGGCCGCTCACCGAGAAGCTGCGCAGGGGCCCGCTGTCCAGGATCAACGCCTGGCTCAGGCCCCTGCTGAAGTATCTCCGCGTAGATACCGATGACAAGGCCGGACTCTACCTCACCCTCATCGTCCACCTGATCCTGATCATCGTCCTGCTGAGCTGGTCGATACACACCCAGCTGGTAAGGGATACATCTTTCGTCATAGACTTCTCACAACAGGAAGCCCAGGAGGCAATGGAGGCCAGGGCACAGATGCAGGAGAGCGTGAGCGAGGAACTTGAAGCCGAGCTTGACGCCCTGCTCAACGCTTCCCGCAACCAGAACGCCCAGTCCATCCGCAATGTGGCCGTAGACGCCTCCGAACCCCTCCGCGATGACCGCTACGACAACCCCGAGGACATCTACCGCGAGGCCCGCGAGCTCCAGGAGCGCCTGGACCAGTCCCGCCGGGAAGTGGAGGAAGCCTCGTCCTCCGAAGACCAGGTCTCCGTCTATCGTGAGGACGACGGCCAGAAAGCCGAGGCGTACCAGGGCCCCTCAGTCATCTCTTACACCCTCGAAGGCCGCAAGGCCATGAACCTGCCCGTACCGGCCTACAAATGCATGGGCGGCGGCGATGTCTCGGTAAGCGTCATCGTCAACCGGAAGGGTTATGTCATCGGGGTAAAAATCATAGAATCAGTCTCATCTCCGGACCAGTGCCTGCGGGACTACGCCCTCAGGGCCGCATCCGCCTCCAGGTTCACCGCATCTCAGGACGCCCCCGAGCGTCAGGCAGGCGAGATAGTCTACCGCTTCGTCGCTCAGTAGGCGGCATATTTTTTGCATAATCACAGCCGTCCCTTAATAGGTTTATTAAATACTTTTTTAAGATGAATTACCGCATATTCGGAACCATCGCCGTCAGTGTCGCCGCAGTGCTTGCAGCGGTATCGGTAACAGGATGTAAATCAAAAGATAACGGGCAGCATAAGGAAGTTGCCGTACCCAATGTAAGAACGGCAACAGCGCAGAGCATCGGCAGCACCCGCACCGTCTCCTACCCGGGCCGGATACAGCCGGCTAAGGATGTCAACCTGTCATTCAGAGTTGCCGGTCCTGTAGCCGCCGTACACTTCCGCGAGGGTCAGCACGTCCGTCAGGGCGACACATTGGCTGAGATAGAGGAGCGCGACTACGCGATACAGCTGGCCGCCACCACCGCCCAGTACGAGCAGGTCAAGGCCGAGGCCGGCAGGGTCATCGAACTCTCGGACCGCGGCAGTGCCACTCAGAACGACTATGACAAGGCCCGTTATGGTCTGGAGCAGATAACCGCCCTCTACCACGCCCACCAGAACGCCCTCAATGACACGAAGATGCTCGCACCTTTCGACGGCTATGTCCAGCAGGTACACTTCGAGGCCGGCGAGACGGTCGGGGCCGGTATGCCGGTAATCACCCTCATCAGCGACGGCGCCCCGATCGTGAAGGTAGACATACCCGTAGATGACTTCGTCAACATCGACAAGGCCGTCCGCAGCTGGTGCACCGTGGACGTCTATCCCGGAAAGACATTTGAGCTCAGGCTCATCGACATAACCAAGAAGGCCAATCTCAACCAGCTCTTCACCGCCCGATACGCCCTCCGCCCTGCCTCTGACGGAACCCTGCCCCACTCCGGCATCAGCACAGGAGTCTGCATCGAGTACCGCACGGATGAGGACGGCACGGTCAGCATCCCGGCCACAGCCCTCTTTGAGGACAGAGGCGCCACCTGCGTCTGGGTGGTGAATCAGGGTAAGGTACAGAGACGGACTGTAACCGCCGACGACATCGACCGCGACGGCAACGCCCGCATCATCTCCGGACTGAAGGCCGGGGAGACAGTCGTAACCGCCGGAGTCAATTCCCTGAAAGACGGAGCACAGGTCAAGGTGCTCCCCGGCAAGTCTGCCACCAACCCCGGTAATCTTCTGTAAACCTACGGAGCCATGAACATAGCAGAATACGCCCTGAAGAACAAGATACTGGTCGTGGCGGTGCTCATCTGCCTCGTGGTGGGCGGAGCATTTGCCTACAACAGCATGAGCAAGCTCGAGGACCCGGAGATCAAGGTCAAGGTCGCCGTAGTGGCCGCCGTCTACCCCGGAGCGACCGCCTACGAGACGGAGCTGGAGGTAACCCGCCCGCTCGAGGAGACCATCCGCAGGATCAGCGAGGTGGGAACGGTGACCTCCCAGTCCTTCGACGACATGGCCATCATCACTGTCACCCTCAAGACCACTACCCCCGACTCCGACACCCAGCAGGAGTGGGACATGCTCCGCCGCAAGGTCAATGACGCCAAGGCCACCCTCCCCGCCTCCGCCCAGGTCATGGTCATGGACGACTACGGGGATGTCTACGGCATGTTCTACGCCCTGACATTCGACGGATACGGGTATGAGGAGGCCGGACGCTACGCCGACATGGTATGCCGGGAGCTCAGCGACATCGAGGGAGTGTCCAAGGCCATCACCTACGGAGAGCGCACCCGCTGCGTGAACATCGACATGAAGGCCGACCGCATGGCCAACCTCGGAGTGCATCCCACCGAGCTGCTGACCACCCTCAATTCCCAGAACTCGGTCATCTACTCCGGATACTTCGACACCCCTGACCGCAGGATGAAGATAGAGATGGGGGACGCCTACGAAAGCATCGAGGACATACGCAACCTCATCATACAGGGCCATGAGGACGACCAGCTCAAACTCTCCGACGTGGCCGATGTCACCTACGGCTGGCAGACGCCCGTGCGCAACTCCATGAAGTACGACGGACAGCCGGCCATCGGCCTGCTCATCTCCGCCGAGTCGGGCACCGACATCATCAAGATAGGCAAGGAAGTGGAGGCCCGGCTGGAGGAGATCAAGGCTGAGTCCGTCCCCGCCGGCATGGAGTTCCACAAGGTATTCTTCCAGCCCGAGATAGTCGGCAGCTCCATCAACACCTTCATCGTCAACCTGATAGAATCCATCGTAATCGTCATCCTGCTGCTGATGCTGACCATGGGCTTCCGCAGCGGCGTCATCATAGCCACCAGCCTGGTGGTGATAGTCTTCGGCTCGTTCTTCATCCTGGACATGATGGACGGTACCCTCCAGAGGGTGTCCCTCGGCTCCTTCATCGTAGCGATGGGCATCCTGGTGGACAACGCGATAGTGATAGTGGACGGCATCCTCGTGGACATGAAGCGGGGAGTACCCAAGCCCCAGTGCCTGACCAACATCTGCAAGAAGACGGCCATGCCCCTGCTCGGAGCCACGGTCATCGCCATACTGGCATTTTTCCCGATATTCATGTCCCCGGACATGGCCGGAACCTACGTGAGGGACCTCTTCATAGTCCTTGCCGTCTCCCTGCTGCTGAGCTGGGTGCTGGCCCTGACCCACGTCCCGGTCCACTGCGACCTGACACTGCGCTATCCCAAGGGCAGCGGCACCGCCTCTGAAAGCGTCGATCCCTTCGATTCGAAGATATACCGCTGGTTCCGCCGCGTGCTGGACCACGTACTCTCCCACCGCCTCATCGCCGTCGGCATAGCCGTCATCCTGGTGCTCGGCAGCGTGTGGTGCTATCAGTACATCCCCCAGATGTTCTTCCCCGACATGGCCTACAACCAGCTCTACATCGAGTACCGCATGCCCGAGGGCACCGCTCCCGGCAAGGTGGAGAAGGACCTGGAGGAGATGGAGGCCTATATCCGGCAGGATGACAATGTCAATCACGTCGTCACCTCCCTCGGCGGCACTCCGGGACGGTACTGCCTGGTAAGGGCCATCGCCGACCCGTCGCTGAGCTACGGAGAGCTGATCATCGACTATGAGGATTACGACAAAATGATAGAGAGCATCCCCAGGATACAGAAAGAACTGATGGCCGCCTACCCCGAGGCATACGTCAGGGTAAAGCAGTACAACCTGATGTACCGCCCCTACCCCGTCGAGGCTATGTTCCAGGGACCTGACCCTGCCGTGCTCAAGGACCTCTGCGCCCAGGCCCAGGCCATAATGGAGGAGAGCGACGCCACCTGGCTGGTGACCGACGACTGGTCTCCGATGGTACCGGCCGTCAAGGTGGAATACGACCAGGCGGCTGCCCGTCAGGCCGGCATCTCCCGCAGTTCGGCCGGTATCTCCGTGATGGCTGCGGCAGAGGGCATCCCCTGCGGCACCCTCAACGAGGGAGGCGAGAGACTGGGCATCTACATCCGCAGCACCGGCATGGACGGAGAGCCGGTGGAGAGCATCCGCAACACCCCGGTATGGGGCCTGCTGCCGTCCCTATCGTCGGTAGCCAACATGGAAACCGTACAGGGAGTGATGACCGGCACCACCGGCCGGGCGGACATCATCGACGCCCTGGTATCACCACTGCCCCTGAACACCATAACCTCAGGCACCGTCATCGAGTGGAACGAGCCCAAGATCTGCCATTATAACGGGCAGAGAGCCATCAAGGCCCAGTGCAACAACACTGCCGGATACACCGCAGCCCAGGCCCGCGACGCCGTCAAGGACCGGATAGAGGCCATAGAGCTGCCAGACGGCTACACCCTCACCTGGCTGGGCGAGTACGATGCCAGCCGGCAGTCCACACGCTACCTGTTCAAGTATTTCCCGCACGCGATAGTGGTCATGCTGTTGATCATGATAGCCCTGTTCAAGGACATCAAAAAGCCGCTGATTATCGTCTGCTGCCTGCCCCTTGTGGCCATAGGCATAGTCTTCGGCATGCTGGCCGCCGGCATGAGCTTCGGCTTCGTGGCCATGGTCGGCTGCCTGGGTATCATCGGCATGATGATCAAGAACGGCATCGTCCTCATCGACGAGATAGACCGGCAGCTGAGCCTCGGGGTCGAGCCTTACAAGGCAGTGGTGGACTCAACCCTCTCCCGTCTGCGCCCCGTGATGATGGCCTCGATGACCACCGTCCTGGGCATGGCGCCCCTGCTCACCGACCCGCTCTTCGGCTCGCTGGCTGTGACCATCATGGGCGGACTGACGGTGGGCACCCTGATTACCCTCGTCTTCCTGCCCGTACTGTACTCATTGTTCTTCAAGATTAAAAAGGCATGACCATGAGACATTTACCCGCACATACCCGGATTCTGGGCCTGATGACAGCGGCCCTCCTCCTGCTTCCTGCCGCAGCCACGGCCCAGCCGCAGAAACGCTTCCTCACCCTGGAGCAGTGCCGGAGCATTGCCCTGGACAGCAGTGCCATACTGCGCAGCGCCAGGCTGACGGAGGAGAAGACCGCACTGGACCGCAAGGCGGTAATCACCAACTTCCTGCCCAAATTCTCCGCCTACGGCCTCTACCTTTGGACCTCCAGTTCATTTGACTACGATTTCAGCGGAGGAGCCCTGCCGATATACAAGAATGTCTATGGGAACCTGGTACCGGACCTGATGAAGGACGCCGCCGGCAACATCGTCTACAACAACGGAATACCTGTGTTCAACCAGTACGCCGTGATCCCGCCGATGACCCTGAGCGTGGACCTGGCCAACACATTCACCGCAGGAGTCTCCGTCACGCAGCCTGTGTTCATGGGCGGCAAGATTATCTCGGGCTACAGAATGGCCGATATCGGCACTGAGATGGCCGGCCTCAACTCCAGGCTCAAGGCCTCCGAGGTCATCGTCTCCGTGGACGAGGCCTACTGGCTGTATGTCAAGACATGCAGGCTGATGGAGACAGCCGAGAGCTTCCGCGGTACTGTAGACAGCATGTACCACTTCGTACAGAACGCCATAGACGTGGGAATGGCCACCTCCACCGACCTGCTCAAGGTCGAGGTGCAGCGCAACAACGCGGAACTGGCCCTGGCCAAGGCCCGGAACGGACAGAGACTCGCGATGATGAACCTCTGCCACATCCTCGGGCTGCCGCTGACCGCGGAGATCGAAGTGGACCAGAGCGGATTTGACCTGGACAGCACCGGGCTCATCCCGGACATGGACATTTCCGGGGCAACCGACTCCATCGAGAACCGTCCCGACTATCTTCTGCTGGAGCAGCAGGCCGAGCTGAAGCGCAGGAACGTGGACTTCGTTCGCTCCGACTTCCTGCCACAGCTGGGAGTCATGGCCAGTTACGGCTACTCCTACGGCCTGAAGCTGCAGGACGAGGTGCTCCTGAATCAGGCCGGCTTCACTGTCATGGCCACGCTCAGGGTGCCTATCTTCGCATGGGGCGAGGGCTGGCTGAAGGTGCAGTCCGCCAAGAAGGAGCATGAGATGGCGGTGACGGAGTTGGAGCAGCTCTCGGGCCTGATGGAGCTTGAGATGGCCAAATGCCGTTATGCCGTCACCGAGGCGGCCCTGCAGGCGCAGATGGCCAGAACCTCGCTCGAAAGCGCCGAAACCAACCTCAAAGTCTGCCGCGACCAGTACGAACTGGGCATGGAGACCCTGGTCAACGTGCTTGAGGCCCAGACCCAGTGGAGCCAGTGCAGCAGTTCCTGGATAGAGGCCGTGGCGGACTACAGACTGGCCTGCACAAGGTACCTGAAAGCCATTGGAAAATTGTAGTGGACTATTTTTGATTTTCTCATAAAAATTTGCCATTTTTGCGGATTATTATAGGCAAATTATGAAATTCTTTAAAATCGTCCCAGTTTTAATGATTTTCGTGACTGCATGTTCTGTGTTCCAGGCCAATGCGCAGTCCCAGACCAAGCGTGTGCGCGGTATCACCGGCAGATGCGAGATATCCCGCCACATCACCCTCGAGGAAGCTGAGCAGAAAGCCCTCCAGGACGCCAAGACCAACGCCCTCCGCAAAGCAGGAGTACCCGAGAAGCTGTGGACCGTCACAGGCCTGATCAGCCAGGACGACGGCAGCGAGTTCAGCCAGGTCCTCTCGCGCATGACCACCCTGCAGGTGGACGGATTCATCAACATCCGTGACGTCCAGTATTCCGAGACAGTGGAGGACGGCAAGCGCTACGCTGTCGCCACCATCGATGCCGACGTAAAGAGAGGCGGAGAGGTGGACCCTACATTTGTCCTGGACATCAACAACATGGAAACCATCTACAAGGAAGGCGAGCGCCTGAGCTTCACCGCCAGGATATATGGCCACGATGCCTATATACACCTTTTCTGGTTTGACGAGAGCAGCGGCTCGGTGATCTATCCCAATCCGTACGAGGCCAAGAAAGTCTTCCACAAGGAGGCCGAGTACACGTTCCCCACCAACGAAAACATGGAATATATCATGGAAAAGCTCGACAAATCCAAGAAGTTCGAGACCATCAACCTCATAGCCGTAGCCACCAAAAGGGACATCCCCTTCATCGGGGACAACATCACCTTTGAGTCCGTACTCAAGTGGATCTACGCCATCCCTGCAAATGAGAGGGCAGCGTGGAGAGAAGCGATAGTCATCCAATAACCTGAACAAATTATTAAAGTATAAGAACATGAAAAGAGTAACAAACACCATCATTCTGATGTCGCTGCTCGTAACACTGTGCGCCCCGGCCTACAGTATCACTCCTGACAAACAGTCATTCAAGTGGCTGAGGACAGTGTACGGACAGAGCCAGCGTCCGTTCTCCGACAATTTCGCCGCTTTCTACGAAGCCGGGAAATGGGGATACGAAGACAGGGACGGAAACATAGTGATTCCAGCCGAGTACGATGAAGCAGGAGACTTCATCAAAGGTCTGGCCATCGTCAAGAAAGACGGCAAATGGGGAGTAATCACTCCCACCGGCAAAGAGATCTACAAATGCCTATACGACACTATAGCTCCTTTCTCCGACAACAATATCGCACTCGCAGCCATAGACCAGAGCTGGTACTATCTCAATGCCAACGGCAAGGTGCAGAGCCTGCCCTCGGGCCTCACCTTCTACTCATATCACAACGGTCTCGCTAAAGTCAAGAAAGTCACCCGCGGCCATGCGCGCTACGGATATGTGGACACCAAGGGCTATTTCGTCATCGACCCCATCTTCGAGCAGGCCAGTGACTTCTTCGGAGAGAACGCCTTCGTCACCCTCAACGGAAAGCACTACTCCATCAACAACAAAGGCAGAAGGACTGCCCTTGACTTCCCTTTCACGTCAGAGAACACCACTCTTTCCAGCATCTATGGCAGCGGATTCCTGAAACAGGGAGAGAAATATCTCTTCATCCGCTACGAGAAGGGCCGCTACTACCTCCTCCCCACCAGCTACACCAAAGTGTCCGACTTCTCTGAAGGATATGCCCTCGTCCAGACCAACTCCGGACGGCTCAAATACATCAAGCCCGACGGTTCCACAGCCCTCAACCTTCCCGCCAACTGCTCCGCAGCCGGAGATTTCTCCGAAGGCAAGGCATGGGTGTGCATGGGCGGAAAATACGGATTCATCAACCCTACCGGAGCCATTCGACACCATCTTCTCCTATGCATCGGACTTCAATGACGGCATAGCATACGTGGCATACGATGACCGTCAGGGTATCATCCGCACATCCGGTCCCAACGATACATGGCCTGACCTCAAGATAGAGAAAGTATCCCTCGTGGATGTCAACGGCAATGACAAGGTGGAGTCGGGTGAGAAATTCCAGCTCAACGTGCTGCTCAAGAACTACGGCAAGGACCCTGTCAGAAATGTCAGTGTCATCCTCTCAGGACAGGCCGGACAGGCTGAGTGGTTCACTTACAACAGCAACCAGAACTCTGTAAGCCTTATCGGTCCTGGAGAGTCCAAAACAGTCACATTCGAAGGCCGGGCCAGCATGGACCTCGTCTCCGAAGACATCAATGTCAACTTCAAGGCCCTGGCAGACAACCAGCTGCTGGCTGTTCAGTCATCGATGACATTCCCCGCCCTGGGTATCAACCAGTGCAAGCCTCTGCTGGCTTCCTACTGGATCCACACACCCGACCACTCCGTCATGGCTCCCGGCAAGAGCGCCCTGATTGAGTTCACGGTAATCAACGAGGGTTCCGACATAGCCAAGGACGTGACAGTAACCATGAGATGGCCCTCCGGAGTCAACGCGTCCTCCTCCGTCATCCGCCTGGGCGACATCAACCCCGGCGAGACCAAGGAATACAGGCAGACTTTCGTCATGGACACTACCGTATCTCCCTCAGGACAGCTTTCCATCGTAGCCTCCCTCACAGACTTCACCAAGAAACACTCAGACGTCAAGTACATGATGTTCGAGACAGGCAAGATGAATCTGGCCGTCAACCTCCTCGGAGGCGGTGCGACACAATTCGCAATGCCCTCATACATGGCTCAGGCCCAGCCCCAGCCCACCGGAGGTACAGCTGCACCCGCAGGCATCGGCGCTGCAGCTGCTCCCGCAGCACAGCCCGCGGCTCCTCAGTCGGAGCTCCTCTCCGGACTCACCAGGATCAAGGATCCCGACAACAACAAGTACGCCCTCATCATCGGCAACGAGGACTACAACTCCTTCAAGCAGCAGACCCTCTACGAGCCCAATGTAGACTTCGCGGTATCCGACGCCGAGACATTCAGCGAATACGCAAAGAACATCATGGGTGTGCCCGAAAGCAACATCATCCTGCTGAAGAACGCCACTTACTCACAGATGAATTTCAACATAAACAAGATAGCCCGCATCGCCAACCTGCATCCCGGACAGGTGGAGATCTACGTCTATTACGCAGGACACGGCCAGGTGGACGGAACATCCAAGGACAGCTTCCTCATCCCCGTGGACGTCAGCACCACATCTCCGGCCGAGGGCATCAAGCTCGAGGACATGTACGCAACCCTCAGCGAGAGCGGAGCGAAGAGAACCATGGTATTCCTCGACGCATGCTACAGCGGAGTGGGCCGCGGTATCATCATACAGCCCAAGGAGACCCCCATCAAAGGCAACCTGGTCGTAATGACCGCATCCTCCGCCACCCAGAGATCCATGCCCTATCAGGAGAAACAGCACGGTATGTTCACATACTTCCTCCTCAAGCAGCTGAAGGACTCCTACGGGGACATTACCATCGAGGACCTTTACAAGTCCGTAAAGACCAGCGTTCAGTCCAATTCAGTATGGATCAACAACATGGAACAGACCCCCGAACTTCTCAGCGGCCCCGGCATAGCCGACGGCTGGAGACAGTGGAAACCTTAATGAAGAAAATATGAGACAACTAAGACTCTTTGTATCAATACTCGTATTGATTACCGCCTGCACCAACGCCGGCGCTCAGCTGGTCAAATTCTCGGTAGGAGTCGAAGGCGGCGGACTCGGCACATACATGAAGACAGAGCCCAAGCTCTATCCCGGATTCGAATATGGAGGTTTCGGCGGAGCCAACGTCGAAGTCCGCATAGGCCGGATCGCAGGCGCATATGTAAAAGCCAACTACTCCTATCAGACAGGCAAACAGACCCTGACAACGGCGGACGGATACGACAGCGGACTAAGTGTCAAGCTTTCCCGTCAGTACATTCACATCCCCTTCGGTGTACAGGTATGGATGGGCAACGTCGCTGCTTTCCAGCTGGGTTTCCAGCAGTCCATACTGGCAGGCTCATCCTACACCGAGAACCCTGACGGAGGCAACTCCCTGGAGCTCAATCCGGACGAAGGAGCTCTCAAATACTACGTCAGCCTGGCAGCAGGCTTCAAGTTCAACTTAGGCCGGATCGTGTACCTCAATGTCGAGGGCACCTATGGACTCAGTCCCGCCTACGTGGTCATGAACAACGGCACACCCGTAATCACGGCATCAGTAGGCGTCGGATTCAGGGTTTACACGTACAGGAAGTCCGCATTCAAATAACATCTCACAACACGCCAACAGAATATGAAGAGTTCAGTCATATACATACGGACAGTATTGCTCGTCGCTCTGACGGCCTCCCTGATGTACATCCTGTCCTGTACATCCAAGGTCGACGGGTTCGGCAGCTTTCCCTACGTGGAGCTGTCAGAGGAAAGCGCCGACAGCTATCAGATAGGTAAGGAGGGCGGTACCATAACCGTCAAGTTCAACACAAACAGAACCTTGAGTGCATCCAGCAGCGAATCCTGGGCCCACACCGACTGCAACGGCAGTGATGTGACAATAACCGTGGACCCCACAGATGAAGAGGCAGAGCGCACCGCCACAGTGACCATCTCCGACCGGAATGGTTTCACCGCTGTAACCGTCACCATCCATCAGGATCCCTCCGGCAACCACACTTTCGCCGAAAGCGTCCTGCTCTCCAGTGACGATGAGATATCCAGCTTCGTATCGAGCTACAACCGCATAGACAGAAGCCTGATCCTGGGATACGATTCCAACGAAAGTTCTTCCGGAGCTTCCGCCAAATCCGCAGTGGACAGATATGCAGTCGAGATAGACGGCAGGTTCTACAACTTCACGAACAGCGCCAGGATCACCGACCTCTCTCCCCTCGATTCACTCATCCATCTCGGAGGCGACATCTATCTGATGCTCAACACCTCCATCACTGAGACACAGATACGCAAGATCGCATCCCTGGGTGCAGACAGCTGGACCTTGGTCGGCAACACCATGATAACCACGGTCGACTCCATCAAGAATTTCGGCATAACTGACCTGACCATCCGCCACTCACCCTGGATGGATTTCAGCACACTGAGTGACATGACCGAGCTGCGTCACCTGGACATCTCGTCCAACGAGCTGAAGGACATCTCCTTCCTGACCGGTCTAAGCCTCGAATCCCTGGTACTCGGATCCGGTGAGGAGAACGAGAGCAACACTGTCGTGGACCTCACCCCCATCTATACGATGACTACCCTGCAGAACCTGGACATCAGCGGACTGCCCATCCCTCAGGACGTAATCGACGAGATTGCGGGCAATCTCTCCGGCTGCAACATCACGGCAGACAACATGAACAACGAGATTCCCGCCATATCCGAATATCCTGCAACCGTTACCAGAACCGAGACCAGCATATACATCAGCACCGAGATACTCAGCGCGGGACACGGGGATATTCTGGAGAAAGGCTACATGCTCGGTACGGACCCGGACATTTCCACCATGACCCGTTATACGGCTGAAAACGAAGGCAACACCATAGACCTGGAAATCACTGGGCTGGTTCCTTCCACCGTCTACTACTTCATTCCTTTCGCCACCAACAGCATGGGCTCATCTGCAATGCTGAGTGAGAATATCCTGCATACCTTTACACTCGGTAACGGCCGCACCGGTACACATCCCAAAGCGGAGCTGGACTCCGATGAGTACAACCGGATCAACTTTACCGATACTCTTTACGTCACCGGAAGTACCGGAGAAGTGAGCTACGGGTCGATCATGTCTACCGATCCCGAGCACCTTTCCCTCGAAGAACATGAGTCCCGCTCGTCCTACTCCGCCACTTTCGCCGATGACTATTACACATACGAAAACAGTCTGCCCATTCTTACTGTCGATGACTCCTACCATCCCCTCAATGAAGGCGTAACCTACTACATAAGGACATTCGTGACCAACGAGTTCGGAACTTCGTACGGAGAAATTGCGAAAGTACTGACCCAGGGACAGCCCACGAATATGACCACGTACAACTGGCACGCCGAGGTGAACCTTCCCGCATACTCCGGAGCGGACGGAGACACCGTACAGATGCCCGACGGGCTCTACGCCTATTACTACCGCGATGACATCGGCGGCAGCAACTCATACTACTATACCACCGTTTGGAACAACAACACCTTCAGCTACTCCTTATACGAAGGAGAGCAGAGAATCCTTCTCACCAATTATCCCTACGACACCCAGGGCGACTGGTACGGAGGTGATATTGCCGGTTCATGGGACTTCTCGGATGAAGGCTGCATCCTGCCGCATGAGTTCCTTTACTCCATCATCGATATAAACCTGACAGAAGATACTACCACAGACATCTGGCCGTGGCTTCAGAGTGCCAGGATAAGTACCCTCACCCTCTCCTACTACGACTCCTCCGGCAACATGTACAGCGACCTGTCCTCCATGATAGCCGAGATAGAGGTTACAGCAGCAGGGGTGGCTGAAGGAATGACTATATATAATGAGTTAGGATGGGCATATAGTGAAGAAGGCTCCCTGCATTTCTCTACCGGCAACATCTCGGAGACAGGAACACAGACCATAGCCGAGAACATCCACGTCCTGCCCTACGGCACTACGTTTGACCTGACCGTAAGCATCACGTTCACCGACGGAGAGAAGATTACCCTTCCCGCCTCGTACAAGGCCCTCCAGTCCGGCAACGACTACAACATAGGCATCAATCTCTACGACTTCGAGAACGAGAACGGTGTATCCTTCACCATAGACGTACTCGACACCGTAAAAGAGGAAATAGAATTCTAACATGAGTATTATGAGAACCGAACATATCCTTTTAATATTCACGGCAGCCGCACTTGCATTTTCCGGCTGTGCGGACAGACCTGCCGGCGAGATTCCTGAGGACGGCTACAAGCTCACCATCGCCGCATCCGGACACAGCATCAGCGTAGGGACGAAACTGGTGGACCTGAACAATGACATGATCTACGCCTACCCCTACAATCTGAGCAACCCGGACCTCAACGGCATAGCCATCACACCCAGCGCCTCCGATACAGGCACATTCACCTACCTGATGCCCCAGCCGGCCCAGGACGTGCTCTTCTCCAACCTTACTGAGAGCAGCAGTGGATACGAGACAGTCACCGACTCTGAAACCGCGCTGTACAGCATAACCACCGGTGCCTCTTACTCCGGATACAACGATGACTTTGTTGTCGGCTGCCTGGACGAGTCTACTGCCGCCGCCAACACCTCCGGGGAGGTGATGCCGGTAAATCTGGAGCGCAAGGTAGCCAGAGCCACCGTCTACCTGAAGGTAAAGAAAGCAGACGGCAGCGGCTTCGTGGACAGCCTGTCGTCCGTACTTTCCTACGTATCCTTCTCTATACCGACATACTCCAGCTACGAGATCACGGACATCACCCCTGAGGGTATAGTAGGCTCGTACAGCGGAGAAGCCGCTTTCAGATGGGATAATCTGACAGCACCGGATGACAGTATAATGAACTTCACATGGTACGGATTCGTATTCCCGTCCATCGGCACGGAACCTCCCACCGTAACCCTGACCCTGACCACCCCTTCCGGCAACGTTCAGACCCTGAGCGCACAGATGAGCCAGCCCATAGTGGCCAACAAGCACTATGACCTGACCTTCGTGGTCAATCAGAGGAGCGTAGGATTCGACTTCACGGTCGAGAGCTACGTCGAGGAGAATATGGAGGTCGGCTTTGACAACGGGGACCTCGTTCCCTTAACCGTAACTCCAGAGATGGCCGTATCCATGACCAAGGCGGACGACGGCCAGGACTTTGCAGTAGGCACCGACGACCTGTACTGCTACTGCTTCGACGAGAGCGACATGCTCATGGAAGGATTCCCCAAAAAGCAGTCCGCCATAATCAACGGCAGCTACCAGTACCTGGTACCGAAAGGGGAGCACCGGCTGTGGTTCCTCAACAAGGATATCTACAGCGACAGTGAATACTCCTGCTCTCTGACCGTTAAAAACCTATACGATATCTCCGTTACATCCAAATCCCTGTTATCCACTACTCCCGTCATCTTCGGCGATACTGAACGCCGCGTGGATATCGGTGACCAGGGGCTGAGCACCGGCATAGAACTGGAAAGAATAACCTCCGGACTGCAGGTTCTGCTGAATATAGACAATCCGAACAACCTGCCTGTTGACGAATTGATATCCTATATATGGGTGAGAATATGGAACATTGCTGAAAATTGGGGTATAGAAAATGACTCACGATACAATAACAACGGCAGATACAGCTACAGAAGCGAAGCCTTTACGCCTGCAACGCTGACCACCGTGAACTACAATGACAGGACCTACTACAGTCTAATAGAGCCACGCGTAATGATTACACTTGGAGACTATTATTCGATGACTGTTTGCCTTGACATACTCAATGCACAGGGAGAGCCTTTCAGTTACATCAGTCATTTCAGTACCGGAGACAATGCCCAAAACCACGTCATAATCCTGAACATCAATGCGAACAACTTACTCTAGAAGATATATGAAAACAAATATTATCCTATACAGTGCGGCTCTGCTGGCAGTACTCCTGCCGTTCAGCTGCGTTGACCGCAACGAGCTGAAGCCGTCAGCGCCCCAGACTCTAGAGATCCACGCCTCCATCCCCGGCTTCGATATAGAGACCAAGTCCACGGACGGTTCGGAACTGCCCGAGAATCTGTACGCCTATCCCCTCGGGGCCGAGTTCAGCGAGGGCGTGACACCCCTCCGGCAGAACAGCTCGGACGGCAGTACCTACCTCTTCAACATCCCCGGAGAGACCCGGAGGATTCTCTTCTCGACCATCGGGGACGGTACCTCCTCATACGGAGTGACCTACCCTGCACCGGCCTCCGTCTTCAGAGCCGATGTCCTGGACGGACAGCCTATAGGCACGGACGTCCTCACCGGTTGGCTGAACGAATACACCTCGGGGCAGGCCAGCGCCGGAGTGACCCTGACCAGGGCCTCCGCCAGGGTGATGGTAGAGCTGATTACAGTGCTCGGCCAGGACACCCTGCCCGACTACAGCACACGCTTCAGCGATGTCTCCGTCTCTATCTCCGACATATACACTTCGGTCGAGGTCAGTGCGGATACAGCCGGGACAGTTTACTCCGGCAGCGGTCAGATCACCCTCCCCGCAAACACCCCCGTGCACACCCTCCCCGCCCACAGTGACAATCCTCCCATCACCCTGACCGTCACCACTACCGGAGGCGAGACCATGACCTACAGCGGAGTCCTGCCCGCGAGAATCAACCGGAACGGTTCCTACAGCATCACCCTCACCCTGACCCAGGACAACGTAGGAGTCGGATTTACACTCGAGGACATCTCCGTATCCGAACAGGAATTCGATCTCGAAGAGCAATCCGTACTTGACCTGATTACCTTATCCAGCAATACCGTCCTCTTCGGCAATCAGGCCGGGGAAGCGGATACCGTCACCGTAACGGAAAGCCTTCTCGGCACATGGACCGCCTCGATACCGGCCGAGGCCCTCGGCTATTTCTCCTTTGAGAACCTCACCAACGAAACCTCTGCCACCACGGAGAGCCCAGTCCTCACCGGAGAAGAGGGGGACGAGATCCGCATCGCCACCCTGCAGTCCAACAGCACCACGACAGTCAATGAAGAGATACTTTTCTCTACCTCTTACGGCCACACGTACCCGCTGACAATATATCAGTCCAACGGCATGCAGCAGAGCATCACCTACTATGCCGGAGACTACCACTATTTAGGGGTTTCAGGTATCAATCTGCAATTGATGTCAATAGATAACTCCGGCAATACAGAAGTAATCCAGACAGGAGATACTTACAACAATTATAACAGCGGGCGATACCAGATAGTCGGAGACTTCATCACAAATTTAAGAATCGGCGATGCCGAGCTGAACGAGCTCAGCTTCAGCAACTGCGGAACACTAAGCGATCTGGTGATATACAACTGCACCGGCACCCTGACCGACCTGTATCTTGATGGGAACACACCTGTCGTTGAGAATCTTAGTATAGATTATGAAAACTCCAACACTCAGGGAAATACTCTCACATATTTGAGCCTGGCCGGACTTTCCGAGCTGAAAAAGACAACCCTGACGATTCCTTCCCTGCAAAATATCGAGTTCCCCACCGACAGGCAGAAACTGGAGGAAGTGTCCGTCATTAAGCCGGACAATCTCACCGAGCTGAATCTCAGCGGAAGCACTGCACTTAAATCGCTTGATCTCTCCTCCGCGCCTTCACTTTGGAAACTGGACCTCACAAACTGCTCCTCACTCAAAGAACTGAGCCTTCACAACAATTACAACAACCTTGTAGACCTCCTGTTTACCGGATGTTCCTCCCTCGAGACTTTCAGTCTTAATGCCTCATTTATGGAGGATCAGCTGGATTTCACCGGATGCACCTCGCTCAACGAGGTCTATATTTATCTCAGCGGAATAACCAACTACCTCCAGAAGATCAACCTGAGCAATTGCGGACACATAGGTGATGTCTCCATCTACTATGCGGAGCAGCTCAATGAAATCCAGTCTGACGGAACCCAGATAGACCGGCTGAATCTCCTCGGTCTCCCTGCGCTGTCATCATTGAATCTATCCACGGCAGGAGTCCTGGACTTCTCTGTGAGGGAGTGCAGCAACCTTACCGACATAATCCTAACCGGAAGTACAAGTCTGCGTAAAATCCACTCGTCCAACAACAGTAAGCTAGTGAATGTCGATCTGAGCAGCAGCAGTGTGGACAGCGTCATCGTTGAGAACTGCGCTAATCTGGCATCGCTCAACACCTCCAACTGCGCCGGGATGACGCATCTCACTATAAACATGCCCTCCATGCCGTCCTCTGTAGTAGATTACCCCAGACTGGACGGATGCCAGAACCTCCGTTCAATGTATCTGAATAATCTTCCGGCCCAGTCCCTGGACCTGACCGCCCAGACTTTGCTGGACAGTCTGGACATCCTCCGCTGCTCCAACCTGAAGGGCCTCAACTGCTCCGACCTCACAAACCTCAAGCACTTCAATCTCGTGGGGGGAGGCAGCGACGTAAACCTCTCCGGATGTACCTCCATTAAAGAGCTGGATCTGAAAGGAAGTTACCTGAACACGTTGCAGACCGACGGCATGACAGGCCTGGAGTTCCTGCGCATCCAAAATGCCAGTTCTATCGCATCCCTCAGCATACCCGTCCTGCCCAATCTCCAGGAAATACAGTTGAGCTCGCTGGGTTCCCTGTCTTCCTTCAGCATAGCCGAAGGCAATGCCGTAAAGAGACTCAGGCTGTACGACCTGCAGAATCTGAATTACAACAACCTGGCCATCAACTCATCCAGTTCATTGGAGCAATTGTACATCAATTATATGGCAGGATCTACAGAGTTCGGAGAATATGCCCTGGATTTCTCAGGATACTCTGCGCTCAAACTAGTCAATATTGAATCCTGCGAATACCTGAAAGATGTATCCTTCAGCAGCTGCAGTTCCATTTCAAAACTGCACACGAAATACTGCGTCTACCTGACAGACATAAACATCAACGGATGCTCCTCCCTCACCGAACTGGACCTGACCAGCACAGGTATCGGCACCGATATGGCCATATGCGTGCTGGAAGCCCTGCCGGACAACTCCGCCCTGCCGTCATCCAGCATCTACTGCTTCAACGGAACCACTGCCATAAACAATCAGGACGTACTGGAGGACTATATTTCAAAAGCCATGTACGAAAAGAAATGGTTTATGAACCAAACTTCCCTGGGGGCTATTGAATTTGACTTCAGAGACTGAGAATCTTTAATTCCAAACAGATAAAAGCACCGGCACTCCAGCCGGTGCTTTTTCATGTCGGCATGAGTCCCCGTAATTTTGTAAATTAGATAAATTTTTCACAATTTTGCAGCGTAAACTCTGCTGTCAGGCCGAGGTATTATTTTCGTCCCCTTTACCGCGCCTCAGCCAGCATCAGAAAAACTAATAAACACTATGATCTGCGATTTCAGACTTAAAGTATTTCACACAGTAGCGGTCAAAGGGTCTTTTACCGCTGCAGCCAGAGAACTGGGCATCACACAGCCCGCAGTAAGCAATCACATTTCCGAGCTTGAAAGCACCATAGGAGACATCCTTTTTTTCAGAAGCCGCAAGGAAACCGTTCTGACTCCCAAAGGGAAAATTCTCTTCGACTACGCGGAGAAAATCCTCAACCTCTACCGTTGCGCCGACCGTGAGCTCGTACCTCCCCGCAGGGATGAGCGCCGCCATCTGGTGATCGCGGCTATGCCCGACGCTGCCAAGCACATCCTTAAACCACTGGTTGACAACTATATCCGAATCTACCCCGGCACTGAAATTTCTATCCTGGAGCGGAGCCGCGAAGAAGCTGCCGCAATGCTCTGCGAAGGAGATGCCGACATCGCTTTTACAGATACCCCTATAGAAGGCTCTGACAGCTCGATATTTGCCAGCGTCAATATCTCCGGAGCCTCCCGTCCCATGGCCGTCTGGTACCTCAGCAAGGCCGCCGGCACCGTAAACAGCGACGTCATCAGCGACTTTCTGCTCTGCTGCCGGACCTTCAAATAAATGATGAATTATAAGAAGCTCATTACAGCAGCCCTCCTGCTCGCGGTGACAGTCTCTGCAACGGTGCTGACCGTAACTGGAAAGGCGGGGAAGAACGGGGATGCGGCCGAAGAACTGAGCGTCGGAAGTTCCGAGGAGAGCTACGTCTCCATCAACGAATATCTGACCAATGACCTGAGCAGCTCGAAAAGCGCGGAGGCCCTGGACGCCTACATAGGCAAATTCATGAAGCGGTGGGAGATAAAGGGCGGCAGTCTGGCCGTGATGAAGGACGGAAAGCTGGTCTATTCCAAGGGCTACGGATGGGCCGACGAGGAGAAGGGACTTCCCATGACTCCCGGCAACATCATGCGCATCGCCTCCCTCTCCAAGCTGGTGACCGCCACGGCCATAATGCAGCTCTGCGAGAGAAAGGTCCTGAATCTGGACGACAGGGTATTCGGAGAAGACGGCATACTGAACTGCGGGCAATTCAGCCATATACGGGACAAACGGGCCCGCAATATAACCGTAGGCCAGCTGCTGCGGCACGAGGCCGGCTTCACCATGCACAAGGGCGACCCCCTCTTCACTACCCGAGAGATTATCATCTGGGAAGACCTGGACACCGTGCCCGACATGGACAGAGTCATCGAGTACGCCCTGGGCGAGAGACTGGGGTACACCCCAGGAACAGGATTCCGATACTCTAACCTGGGCTACCTTATCCTCACCAAGGTAGTGGAAGTATGCAGCGGTATGGACTATGAGGAATATTGCCAGGAGAACATCCTCCACCCGGCCGGCTGCTATGACATGCACCTGGCCCGCAATCTGTACGAGGACCGCTACCCCAACGAGGTCCGCTACTACGAGACACATGACGCTGAACCTGTGCCCGCCTTCGACAACAGCGGAGACACCCTCTGGCGCCGTTACGGTGGCAGCAACATAGAGGGACTGAGGGGAGCCGGGGCATGGGTCGCCTCCCCTTCGGAATTTGTCCGCTTCGTGGCCTCCATCGACGGAGACCCCGCAGTGCCGGATGTCATCTCCCCGGAGAGTGTCCGCATCATGACCGCCGACCCGGAACACCCCTACCACCCTATCGGATGGGTACGCGCCGGAGCCCGCACCGACTGGTCCCGCACCGGAACCCTCGCAGGTACCAGCGCAATGGTAAAGCGACAGGCCAACGGCTATATCTGGATGTTCGTGACCAACACCAGCTCCTGGAAAGGCTCCAAATTCACACGTTACATCGACCGTATGTACAGGACAGCCTCTGCCCGCGTGACAGACTGGCCGTCCATAGATCTCTACTCCGCCTGCAAAGAGTAATTTTTGTTTTTTCGCATAAAAAAGATAACTTTGTAGAATCTATATGCGAAAATGGACAGAGTAGTTATATTTTTCATGAAGGTCCTGTCATGGCTGCCGCTGAACGTACATTACGCGTTCTCCGGCTTCATAGCATGGCTTCTGCACAGGGTCCTGCACTACCGCCGTTCCACAGTCACGACCAATATAGCCCGCTCATTTCCTGAAATGACATACCGTGAAATCGACACCACGGTACGGGACTTCTACCGCAATCTGTCCGACGTCATAGTCGAGTCCGTATGGCTGCTCTCCGCCTCAACGGAGAAGGTAGGCCGTCAGATCCGCATCACCGGAACCGAAGCCCTCAACCAGGCCATGGCACTGAACCGAAACGCCATAATCATGGTAGGTCACCTGGGCAACTGGGAAATCTTCACAGCCCTGCCGGACCTGCGCAGTCACTACGGCATCGATGTGGATAACAAGGACTTCATCTATGTCTATAAAAGACCCCGCAACAAGACAGCCGAAAAAGTCATCTCGAGAATCCGGACCCGGCATGGTTCGTGCTCTATCATTGAGTCACACAACATCATCCGGCATATCGTCCGAAACCGCGAGGGACGCCAGGCCTTCTTCTTCATCTGCGACCAGAATCCAGGCAGAAGCGAAAGCCGTTTCACAGTCAATTTCCTCAACCAGAAGACATACATGATCGAAGGGCCCGAGACTATCGCCGCCAGAATGGGCATGCCGGTACTTTACTGCGGCCTCATCCGTCACGGACGCCGCGACAACGAGGCCCATTTCGAACTCATCACCGGGAACGGTGCCGAGTGCCCCGAAGGCTACATAACGGAACAGTTCGCCCGTCTCCTGGAAAAAGATATCACAGAACACAAACCCACGTGGCTCTGGAGCCACAGAAGATGGAAAAAACGCATATTATGAAACTGAGACACATTACCGCGCTGGCACTGGCCGGCACCATGGCCATCACCGCGACAGGCCAGAACATCAACCGCCTGGAAAAAGGGCAGACACCTCCCGACGGAGTGGTCATCTACTCCCTGCCGCTCACCACCGTACACCTGACGGTGGAAGCTGTGTGCGAGACCTACACTCCCGGCCCCTACAGCGGATACGCCAAGAAATACCTGGGCATAGACGTACCGCAGGAGGCCAGCACGAAGTACACCCTCAGCAAGATCAGAATGACCCCCTACCTGGAGGCAGACCGCTCATGCAGCTACATCGTCAACCTGGACGGATTCCTGGGCGAGGCCTCCCCGGCATCATTCTTCGAGTTCTCATCCCAGGGCCTGCTGCTCCTCTCGGACGAGAACAAGGGCAATACCAACTCCTGGAGATTCCCCTCGACGGCTCCAGGATATGAGGCTCTGAGCACAGGCGCCACAGCCAACCTCACATCTACCGAAACTACCCTCTACCGCACCGTCCGCAATGAGAGCGGAGGTTATGACAGAGTAGCCGTCCGCCAAAGCCAGGTAGTCGAGAAGAGTCCAGAGAAAAAGGCTCAGGAGGCAGCCGCCATGATATTGTCTCTCAGAGAAAACCGCATAAATATCATCACCGGGAACACCGACGCGACCTTCAGCGGAGACGCCCTTCGTGCAGCAGTGGAGGAGATCGGACGCCTGGAAGATGAATACATGAGCCTTTTCACCGGCACTACTGTAACTTCAGTACAGGAAATGAGCTTCGACGTAGTGCCTTCCACCGACCAGGAGGAGGAGCTGGTAATCGCATTCCGCATCTCCGACACCCATGGTCTGATGCCGTCCGATGACATCTCCGGACGTCCTATCGTCATGGAAATCGCTCCGGAAAGTCAGGAGGATGTACTCTACACCGACCAGGTAATCGGAGACGTACAGCCTGCCAAAGCCAGGGCCAAACATGAGGCAGCCCTCAGGGGCAATATCTTCTACCGCATACCGGCCATCTGCACTGTCCGTATCATAGACGGCCAGGAGCTGATCCTGAAAAGCCGTATACCGGTATATCAGAAAGGCGAGGACATGATGTTCCCCGTCCACACACTAGTAAAATAACAATCAATAACTTATAAACACTAACACAGTATGACAATCGACAATTTAGACCCCAAATGCGTATGGAAGAATTTCTACGCGCTGACACAGATTCCCCGTCCCTCTAAAAAAGAGTGGAGGGCCGTGGATTTCATGGAGAATTTCGGAAGAAACCTCGGACTGGAGACCATCCGCGACGAGGTGGGCAACATCATCATCCGCAAGCCCGCCACCCCCGGCATGGAGAACCGCAAGGGCGTAATCCTTCAGGGCCACCTCGACATGGTGCCCCAGAACAACAATGACGTACAGCACGACTGGGAGAACGACCCCGTGGAGACATGGATCGACGGCGAGTGGGTAAAGGCCAAGGGCACCACCCTGGGAGCCGACAACGGCCTCGGCTGCGCCGTAGCCATGGCTGTCCTCGAGTCCAATGACCTGGTACACGGTCCCGTGGAGGCCCTCTTCACCATCGACGAGGAGACCGGCATGACCGGCGCCAAGGCCCTGAAGGGCGGCATCCTCAAGGGTGACATCCTGGTCAACCTCGACTCCGAGACCGAGGGCGAGCTCTATGTAGGCTGCGCCGGCGGTCTGGACACCGACGCCGAGTTCAGCTACAAGTCCGAGCCGGTAAGCAAGGACACCGATCAGTACCGCATCATCATCAAGGGACTCCGCGGAGGCCACTCCGGCATGGAGATCAACGAGGGACGCGCCAACTCCAACAAGCTGATGGCCCGTCTCCTCCTTCCCCTGCTGCGGGACTTCAAGGGCGAGCTCATCTCCATCGAGGGAGGCAACATGCGCAACGCCATCCCCCGCGAGGCCGAGGCCGTCGTGGCCCTGCCCAAAAAGAAGGCCGCCAAAGCCCTCAAGGCCATCAATGCAGCCGTAGCCGACATGGAGCATGAGTACGCTCCCATCGACCCGGGTCTGGAAGTACTCGTGGAGAAGACCAAGGGTGCCAGAAGGATCATCCCCACCGATGTAGCCCTCAATGTAGTGAAGGCCCTCCTCGCCTGCCCCTGCAACGTAGACCGCATGAGCCTCGTGATGCCCGGCCTCGTAGAGACCTCCAACAACCTGGCCATCGTCAAGTCCGACGGAAAGAAGATCAATGTCAAGACCCTCATGAGAGGCTCGACTGACTCCGCCAAGTACGCCCTGAGAGACGCCATCCAGAGCGCCCTCGAGCTCGGCGGCGCCAAGGTGAAGTTCTCCGGCGGATACTCCGGCTGGCAGCCCAACATGGAGTCCGACATCCTCAGGACCATGAAGGAGACCTACAAGGCCCTCTACGGCAAGGAGCCCGATGTAAAGGCCATACACGCCGGCCTCGAGTGCGGTATCCTCTCGACCAACTATCCTCACTGGGACATGATCTCCTGCGGACCGACCCTGATGTCTCCTCACTCCCCCGACGAGAGACTGCTGATCCCCACCGTGGAGAAGTTCTGGAACTTCATCAAGGAAGTGCTCAAGAACATTCCCGTGAAGTAATTTTGGTAATTGACAGATTATTACTATCTTTGCAGCCCTTTCCCAAGATGCGGAAAGGGCTTTTTAATTACTAATTTAATAACAATCAAGATGTTAAAACAGTACGAAACCGTTTTCATTGCAACTCCCGTTTTATCTGAGGAACAGATAAAGGAAGCGGTAGAAAAGTATCGCGGCTACATCCTCTCCGAGGGTGGTGAGATCGTGAACGACGAGGACTGGGGCCTGAGGAAACTGGCCTACCCCATCCAGAAGAAGACCACAGGGTTCTACCACCTGTTCGAGTTCAAGGCCGACTCACAGTTCATCGAGAAGCTCGAGACACAGTACCGTCGTGACGAGCGCATCATCCGCTTCCTGACCTTCGCGATGGACAAGGACTCTATCGCCTACTCTGAGCGCAGACGCGCCAACAAGAAAGAATCAACAACCGCAGCAGCAAAGGAGGAATAAGCCATGGCCGTAAACAACGAAATCAGATTTCTCAACCCTCCTACAGTAGAGGTAAAGAAGAAAAAATACTGCCGCTTCAAGAAAGCGCACATCAAATACGTGGATTACAAGGACGCTGAGTTCCTCAAGAGGTTCCTCAACGAGCAGGGAAAGATCCTTCCCCGCCGTCTGACCGGTACTTCCCTGAAGTTCCAGCGCAAAGTAGCCCAGGCAGTTAAACGTGCAAGGCATCTCGCCCTGCTCCCTTACGTAACAGACTTATTGAAATAAGGAGGACAGTGTATGGAAATCATTCTGAAACAGGACGTCGCCAATCTCGGGCATAAGGACGATATAGTAAAGGTAAGAAACGGCTACGCTGTCAACTACCTCATTCCCCAGGGCATGGCCATTCTCGCCACCGAGTCCGCCAAGAAGGTACTCGCCGAGAACATCCGCCAGAGGGCACACAAGGAGGCCAAGCTCCGCGAGGAGGCCAGTGCTCTCGCAGCCAAGATCAACGGTCTGACAGTGAAGCTGACAGCCAAGATGAGCTCCAAGGGCAAGATCTTCGGTTCTGTGGGCAACATCCAGATCGCCGAGGCCATCGCAGCACTCGGAGTGGAGGTTGACCGCCGCAACATCACCATCGCCGGTATGGACAACATCAAGGAAGCCGGCATCTATGACGCCAGCGCCAAGTTCTACAAGGACATCAAGGCTGACTTCAAGGTAGAGGTAGTCGGAGACGGCACCGAGACCGCTGAAGAGGCTCCCGCAGCCGAGTAATCAGCACTTCAACGCATAAAAAGGCGGCCCGCTCACTAAGAACGGGCCGCCTTCTTTTATTATAGGTCGGATACCTATGCCTCACGACGTGAGGCATAGGTATCGTCGATTGTATCAAGCTCGGTATTGTACTGCTTCTTGCCGGACACCGCGTCGTTGTAGGTGCAGGGACCGGAGATACAGCCGTCGGGGCATACCATCATTTCGAGGAACTGTGCCGGAGCCTTCTTGGTCTTGGCGTAGCTCTTCATCAGGGCAATGTTCTTCTTATCCATGCCGGCCACGCGGAGAGAGTTGACATCCTCGCCCAGGAAAGCCTTGACGGCTCCGGCGACTCCACCGCTCTGACCGAAGGCATGGGCCTCCTTGACAGAGAGAACCTCGACCTCATAGGGCTCCACCTTGTCAAAATCAATCTCGTAGCCTGAGATAATGCTGCCGAGCTCCTCGAATGTCATTACATAATCTACGTTCGGATTGCCTTTAGCCTCCTTGCGCTTGGCGATGCAAGGACCTATGAATACCTGCTTGGCGGCAGGATATTTCTCCTTGACTATCTGAGCGCTGTAGTACATGGGAGAGCCTGTGGACGACACGAAGGGCGCCATCTCGGGTATGTGCTTACGTACCAGCTCTATCCACGAAGGACAGCAGCTTGTGGTCATGAAGGGCTGGCCTTCTTCCAGCTTCTCCTTCAACTCGTGAGCCTCGTTGGTGACAGTCATCATGGCACCCTCAGCGACCTCTACCACTGCCGTAAAGCCTATGGCCTTGATGGCACCGTAAAGCTTTTCCTTGGATGTCTTGAACTGACCGAGAATCGAAGGCGCTACCATAGCCACTACCGGACGTCCGTCCCAGATGTTGTTCAGCACGTCGAATACCTGAGAAATCTCGAAAATTGCTCCGAAGGGACAGGCGTTCAGACATTTGCCGCAGTAGATACACTTGCTCTCATCGATGTGCTCCACTCCGTACTGATCCTTGGATATAGCCTTTACCGGACATGCCTCTTCGCAGGGCACGGGAATATATACTATCGCGTGATAAGGGCAGCTCTGATAACACTTGCCGCAGTTGATACACAGGTCGTGGTCTATTACAGCCTGGCCGTGACGCTTGATATCATGCGTAATGGCGCCCTTGGGGCAGTTCATGGAGCAGCTGCGGGCTACGCATCCGCGGCAGAGATTGGTGATCTCATAGTTGGTCTTCACACATGATGAGCATGCCTCGTCGATGACACACATGATATTGTCCTTCTGCTCCCTCTCACCGCTGATGACTCTGCGGGCGTATTCCGACAGAGGGGTCAGCTCGTCCTTCTCGTCACTCATGTCATAACCGAGCAGCGGAAACATCTTGTACTTCCAGACAGCTCTCTCCTTATGCACGCAGCATCTTCCGAGCACCTCTGCCTTGCGGGGACTGAGCTGAATCGGCAGCCTGTCCACATCAGCGACAAGCCTGTCTTCTTTCCACTTGTTAACCATCATCGCCAGCAGCTTGTGGCGGACAATCATCACATTGTTTGTAAAAGCCATATAATAACTTCTGATTCGTTTGAAAAATGTTGCAAATGTAGCACTTTATCGCTAATCTCCAAGTTTTCTTTCACCTCCCGGATACCTGAATCCACCCAAAGCCAGACGGACTATCGAGACTCTGGGACGAGGCACCTCTGAACCAGAACCCGCCACTGACAGCTTACACCGCATCCTGCGGTAATCTCCATGCGCCCTGACTACGGACCTGAAGAATGAAATCTTCCCCGTAAGCAGATAAACGCAGGCTATAGCTCCGTCCAGACACATCCTTGAAAATATAATCCTGGAACGGGAATGGGCTGGAAGGTTCTTGTACATCATCAGGAGGTTGTTGCGGAAGTTCAGGTACAGCTTGCGGGGGGAATTATTGGGAAGGGTGCCTCCTCCGACGTGGTAAACGACAGCACGGGGATCGACCCATATCTCCCATCCGGCCAGCATGGCTCTCCAGCACAGGTCTATCTCCTCCATGTGGGCAAAGAAGCTCTCATCCAGTCCCCCAAGCTGCCTCCACACATCTGTGCGAACCATACATGCCGCTCCGGAAGCCCAGAAGACCCGGCAAGGCATATCATACTGTCCTCTATCCTCTTCTATCCGGTTCAGAATCCGGCCGCGGCAGTAAGGATAATACCAGCGGTCCACAAACCCTCCCGATGCTCCAGCATGCTCGAAGCGGTTCCGACAGCAGAAGCTGAGTATTTTGGGGGCGCACACGGCACAGCGAGGTCTGTCATCCATAAAAGACTCCAGCTCCGAAAGCCAGCCGGGAGTCACCTCTATGTCGGAGTTGAGCAGCAGATAGTAGTCGAACTCTCCGGGACGTTCAGTGTCCAGATGCCTCAGAGCACGGTTGTATCCCCCGGTAAACCCATAATTGCGGTCCAGCAGTATAAGCCGTACCTGATCAGGCCACATGCTCCTGAGCAGTTCCAGAGACCCGTCATCCGACCCGTTATCCGCCACATAGAGTTCATCGCCCTCCGGCATGCACTCCAGCACAGAGGGTATAAACTTCTCCAGATAATCCTTTCCGTTCCAATTCAGTATTACGACAGCAGTACGCGACATAGGCTGACAGTTTACAGAACCTCCTTTAACAGCGGCAGACGCACTGCATTGGAACCTTTCAAAAGTACCGTGCAGTCGGAAACAGGATTCTCCTCCAGAATCCTGCGGGCCTCCTCCACATCCCGGCAGAATGTCAGGCGGCTGTCCTCCGCCAGGGAAGGGCACTCCCGGGCAGCACGCAGGAACTCCCCGCCCACCAGCAGCACTCTCCCGCAGTCAGGCATCCCGACAGCAGTCTCCATCACCCTGACATGCTCCTGGACTGAGTCCTGTCCAAGTTCGAGCATCTCCCCCAGGATCAGCATCTTGTTGGGAAAATGCGAAGCGGCGAAATTGCTCAGGGAGGCCCTCATGCTGGAGGGGTTGGCATTGTAGGTATCCAGGACCAGCAGGTTGCGGGCCGTGCGCTCCAGCTGGGAACGGAGGTTCGAGGGCACGTATGCCTCCACGGCGGCTGCGGCATCCTCCAGGGAGACACCGAAATAGCGCCCGACGCAGAGGGCTGCCGCCACGTTCGGGGCATTGTAGGAGCCGACGAGGTGGGTGGACACTGTGATCCCTTCGGGAAGCTTCAGACGGAGACAGGGTTCCTCCGCCGTCACCGGCAGTACGGAGATTCCGGCAGCCTCCACCCCGTAACGGACCGTCCTGAGGTCCGGCCGCATGGAGGCCATGGCGCAGAGGTCCGGGTCACCGGCATTGAGGAAGACTGTGTCTCCGGTGCGCTGGAGATAATCGTAGAGCTCGCCCTTGGCCCGCTTGACCCCCTCGAAGGAGCCGAAACCCTCGAGATGAGCCTTGCCCACATTGGTGATGAGCCCGTAGTCCGGCAGGGCAATGGCCGCAAGGGCGGCAATCTCCCCGGGATGGTTGGCCCCCATCTCCACCACGGCTATCTCGGTCTCCGGGGTAAGGCGCAGCAGGGTCAGGGGCACTCCGATATGGTTGTTCAGGTTGCCTATGGTGGCCGTCACCCGATACTTGGCCGAGAGGACGGCGCAGATAAGCTCCTTGGTCGTGGTCTTGCCGTTGGTGCCGGTAAGGCCCAGCACCGGTATGCGGAATGACGAGCGGTGACGGCGGGCGAGGGCCTGCAGAGCCTCGAGCGTGTCGTCCACCGCGATGTACTGTCCTCCGTCCGGGATTCCGCTGTCCCGGGAGACCACCGCCCATGCCGCTCCTGACTCCAGTGCGGCGGCGGCGAAACGGTTGCCGTCGAAATTGTCCCCCCTCAAGGCGAAGAACATCACCCCGGGCTCTATCCTGCGGCTGTCGGTGGACACTCCCGTGGAGGAGAGGAATGCGTCGTACAGCCTGTTTTCTATTGTCCTGTCCATTGTCTTAAGAAATTCTGAACATTCTACTTCCGTCCGGTGGAGCCGAAGCCTCCCTCCCCTCTCGCACTCTCCTCCAGCACCTCGACCTCTTCCCATTCCACACGCTCGTGACGGGCTACGACCATCTGGGCTATGCGCTCGCCGGGATTGACGGTGAACGGCTCCGACGAGAGATTGACCAGAATAACCTTGATCTCCCCGCGGTAGTCCGCGTCTATCGTGCCCGGGGTATTGACCAGGGAGATTCCGTGCTTGACGGCCAGGCCGCTGCGGGGACGTATCTGCGCCTCGAATCCGGCCGGCAGCTCAATGTACAGACCGGTGGGTATGAGTTCCCGCTGCAGGGGGCCGAGGGTTACGGGCTCAGCGATGTCAGCCCTGAGATCCATCCCGGCAGACTGGCCGGTGGCATAGGAAGGTGCCTCGAAATGAGACTTATTGACTATCTTGACTTTCATTGAGTGATGTATTATGTCTTCTGAAATATTTCTCGATACAGAACAGACCCGCCATATAGACGCCTATCAGCAGGGTCCGTATCACCAGCACCCATCCGTATGGCACGGAGTCCGGCACCGCCATGGCTGCGGCATAGAGCGCCAGACCGAGCAGGACCGATGCGCCTATCTTGCCCCAGCGGTATGGTATGGAATAGTATTTACGGCCAAGCAGAACGCTGAGCGCCAGCATCGTCAGGTAGCTGAAGAAGTGACCCCACGCGGCGGCGTGATAGGAGTACACCGGAAGGAAGACGATGTTGATGACGGCTGTCACCGCCAGACCGGCCAGGGTGATGTATATGGCGAAGGAGGGACGGTCGGAGAGCTTGTACCACATGGAGACGTTGAAGAGCATGCCCATCATCATGTAGGCCAGCAGCATCACCGGGACTATGCCCATGCCCTCGCGGAAGTCGCTGCCCACGATGAGCTGGATGATGTCCAGATAGAAGGTCACTCCCAGGAATATCAGCATGCAGAACATCACGAAGTACTCCATCACCGAGGCGTAGACCCGCTTGAAGTCCTTCTGACGGGTGTTGGAGAAGAAGAACGGCTCCGCGGCGAAGCGGAACATCTGCACGAAGAGGCTCATGATCACCGCCACCTTCACGGCCGCCTGATATACACCCAGGTCAGCCCTCCACAGGCTGTCGTCCACGTTAAAGAAACGGAAGAGTATCCTGTCCAGAAAATCGTTCATCACACCCGGCAGACCGGCCACCATCAGCGGCAGGGAGTAGCGCAGCAGGTCCTTCAGTGTGCGGCTGTCCGGGCTCAGGCCCAGGCGCAGCAGTTCGGGGATGAAAAGCAGGAAGCAGAGCACGCAGCTGACCAGTATGGAGAATATCGGGTAGGAAAAATCCGGTACGGCGGGTATCAGGCCCGAGAGCAGGTTGTCCGGATGCGCGGCGGCATACCGGGGGTACCAGAGAAAGAGCAGCAGGTTGGTGCCGGCTTCGGCCAGGATCTTGACCACCTTGAAGGCCGCAAACCGCCAGGCCCGGTTCTCCTGCCGCAGCTTGGCGAAGAGTATGGCCGTGAAGCAGTCGGAGAAGAGTATGATACCTATGTATATATAGACGTTCCAGTATCCTCCGTAGCCCATCCGCTCCGACAGCCCCCTTCCGAAGAGGAGCATCAGCAGGAGAAATACCGCCGACACCGTCGAGACTGCGGCCAGCGCACCGGAGAACACCCGGCGGGGCTCATAGCCCTCCTTGTTGGCGAAGCGGAAACAGCCGGTCTCCAGTCCCATGGTCAGCAGGACCTGCAGGACCGCGATATAGGACATGAACTCCGTCAGCACACCGTAATCCGCAGTAGAGAGCGTATAGGTGTACAGCGGCAGCAGCATGTAGTTGAGGAAGCGGGCCACTATGGTGCTGGTCCCGTAGATTGCCGTCTGTCCGGCCAGTTTGCCGAGTATCTGCTTCATTCCCATAATCCAGGGTGCTTCAATTTTTAAGTCCGTGTTCCCTGAATATCAGGAAACCGATGTTGAACGACGGGTACCACTTGGCTTTCTCCGCTTTCTCATAGTAAGCGCACGAGATGGATACCGGGCCTATAGGGGACTGCCACACCAGGGCTGCATTGCCTATGAAACCTCCGCGGGGGAAAGGCTCCGAATACTCATAATTTCCAGCCCCGGTTGACACCAGTGCCTTGTAAGGCTGGAAATAGCCTCCAGAGAGCTGCAGGAAGAATGTCTTGGTAAATTTGACGACTGGTGTGAGCATGGCTCCGACATAGACAGGCGCTCTGTAGGCTCCCATCATCAGAGTCCGGCTGTGAACAGTCGGCTGGAATGCAGGCATGGCTATCATAGTGGAGGTGTAGTCGCACAGGTTCAAAGCGGTGGATACGGTCAGGTCAATATTATAGCCTAAAGAGAACCACCGGCCCAGATCATAGTAATCCTCCAGATTGAGCCTGGCCAGGAATGTATGCTTATAAGGCTGCGCAACAGAAGTCTCATCCGCAAACATGGTGCCCTCGACATGGCTTTCATGACTGAATATGTAACGGAATTCCAGCAGGCGCCTTCTTCCGGAAGTGGGATACATATTGTAATCCAATGTTGTCTGAGCTATCTTGAGTCTGGGAGTAAGGTAGGACAGAGTGGTACGGTCCTCCACGTCATACTGGGTATAATTGTCTGCGGGAAAATACATATAGTCGTTGATGCCTCCTGTAAATCCGAACTCCAGAAGGATGCTGCTGTTATAGGATATGGGGGTTCCCATATTAAGGGTCAGATAGGACTCATTCTCGCGGATATTGCTGGCCAGGGATTTAGAGAAGAGGAGTCCCTGGCTGCTGCCGAAATAGTCGAAATTGTGGACATTCAGCATAACCTCATACAGGAAAAGGGGACGGATACCGATATGCTGCCGGTAATACAGACCTATTCCGGTAAAGAACTGCCCTATATCCAGGTTGACGGCGGCATTCCACGGATGTCGGGAGAAATGTGTATGGGACAGTCCCACAAATCCCTGCATCAGGGACGAGGAGGATATGTTGCCTCCCACGGAGATGGACAGGACGTTCTTCGGGACAGTCTGCAGGCGGAGAGTAAACAGAGAATCCTCTTTCAGGACAGCCGTCGGATAGAATGACTGTATGGCGTTGGTCGACAGGACACGGTAATATCCTCTCTTGGCCTGAAGAAAGGAAAATGTATCCTTCTTATCAGTCACCGTAGACGTTATGTACATCCGCTGGGCATCGGTCAGAGGACCGGTTACCTCAACAGAGTCAAACTTCAGATCCAGACACTTCTGCCTGAAAGCAATACGCATAGAGTCCACTTCCGCTTTGGTACGCCGTCTTTCCACCCTGGACAGAATCTCGTCCATATACAGCATGGCTGTATCGTATCCCTTGCTGACCAACTCATCTATCTTATCGAACTCCAGAAGAGAATAGTCATAGACACCTGAAATCAAGACTCCCTCCTTTTCCGGAATATCGTAATCCGTATCCACTGTCATGATGGTCTCAAGCTGCTTATACAGATCGTCCTGGTCCGCCCCTATAGGCTCACCCTTCACACATTTGGCACCTATGATAAAATCCGGACTGAACTTCTTCTTCATAATCTCCCATGGAAAGTTGTTATAGAAACCTCCGTCAAAAAGCAGCACGGAGTCTATAACCACAGGCTTGAAATATGCCGGAAAAGTCATGGAGGCCCTGATAGCAGAGCCCAGATCGCCTCTGTCCGACACATAGGGTTCCTTATGCAGCACGTCGGCAGAGACGCAGAAAAATGGCAGCATCAGGCGGTCAAAATCGTAATCCGCAGCCGCCGATGCGTTGGCAAACATCTGCACGAAAGCGATATCCATCGGAAAGGGAGAGACCAGACTGGTAGGAAGGGATATCTTCATCTTGCGCCGTCCCTGCGCCAGTTCTTTCTCGTCCCACTTGATATTCAGATTTACCATTCCTGGTGTTGGATAGCCGGAATACAGATAGGAGAAAAATTCACTTTCCCCATTACCGGTATACCATGACTGGAACTGCGGAGTCTTCATGAGGGCTATCATATCGTCCGGTGACATACCTATGGCATACAGACCTCCGACAATCGAGCCGATTGAGGTACCGCATACGTAATCGATAGGCACGCCATTCTCCTCCAGCGCCTTGATTACACCTATGTGTGACAGTCCCTTGGCTCCGCCGCCACTGAGCACCAGACCCACAGACTGGGCCCTCAGAGGCACTGCAGCCACAAGCAGGCTCAATAAAACCAGAATTATTGATACTTTTCGGGACGACATTACTATCTTTGTAAAATCACTCAAAGATAAGGAAACATCGCTATGAAATCAAAAATTTTTGCCCTGATACTCATCGTATCGCTGGCAGCCGCCTCCTGCGGCAACCGCAACACTCAGAAAACCTCCTCCGACGGCACAGCCGCCTCGGAGGCCACAGCAGAAACCACTGAAAACACCAAGACCATGGACAGCAACCTCGCATTCGATCCGGCCTCACTGCCGGAAGAGCCCATCTTCGAGATTCACACCACAGAGGGCACCATCACCATCCTGCTCTACGCCGACACTCCCCTTCACAGGGACAACTTCGTAAAGCTCGCCTCGCAGCACTACTATGACAGCGTCCTCTTCCACCGCGTCATCTACAACTTCATGATCCAGACCGGCGACCCCAACACCAAGGATCCCGCCAAGGAGGATGAGTACGGCAACGGCGGTCCCGACTACACCATCCCCGCAGAGATAATCCCCGCCCACACCCATAAGAAAGGAGCGGTGGCCGCCGCCCGCCTGGGAGACACCGCCAACCCCAGGAGGGAATCCTCCGGCTCACAGTTCTACATCGTCCAGAGCGAGGAGGGCTGCAGCCACCTCAACGGAGCCTATACCGTGTTCGGGGAGACCCTCGACGGCTTCGAGGTCATCGACAGGATCGCTTCCATAAGGACCAATGCCATGGACCGTCCCCTCAAGGACGTGCGCATCATATCCATAACCCCGGTGATCTAGGCCATGGACGTAAGAGAAGCCCTGCACCGCAGCCGCAGCTACCGCCGTTTCTATCAGGAGACGGCGGTGCCTGAGGCGGATCTCATGACCATCGCCGACGCGGCCCGCCTGTCCCCTTCGGGACGCAATATCCAGGCTCTGAAATTTCTGATAACCAACGACCGGGAACTCAACTCCAGGATCTTCCCCACACTCGCATGGGCAGGATACCTGCCGGAATGGCAGGGTCCCGAAGAGGGAGAGAGACCGGCGGCCTACATCGTCCAGCTGCTCGACACCTCGATAGCGTCCGGCACCCTGTGCGACGAGGGCATCACCGCGCAGAGCATGCTGCTGCAGGCAGTGGAGCTCGGCTATGGAGGCTGCATCATCGCCGCGGTCAAGCGCCCGGAACTGCATGAGATACTGGAACTGCCCGAGCACCTGAAGATTATCAACGTCATCGCTCTCGGCAAGCCCAAGGAGACCGTCGTAATCGAGGAGATGACCGACGGCCAGTTCAAGTACTGGCGTACCTTCGACGGCATCCACCACGTCCCCAAACGCCCCCTCTCCGAACTCGTCATCTTCCGATGACCGGTGCTTCGATACGGCAGCGACCGCTTCGTTCCTTTTGACATCGATAAATCCGCAGCAGTTCACCCGCTATGACGCAAAAAAAGTGCGCCTCTAATCTCACGACTAAAGGCGCACTGCTTAACTTAACCTAAAACTTAACCTATGAAAAAACTATCGACTTATTTACTTACAAACACCGTGCCAAACTTCAATTATATCCTCCCACAAAATCCAAAGATTCTATACTGAAGTTGAAAGGCACTGAGCTTAAGCTCCAAACATCACCTCCGTCTGTAGTATACAGTATAGCTCCGGTAGCTCCGGTAGCTGACATGACAGCAGCAGCTCCTCGCTTACCATCACGCAGAAATGCTAATGAAGAAGCTGTCCCGTCAGGATATGTACCGGCAGCAGGAGCCTGTTCCTTACGGGTGAAAAAAGCATCTCCTGTCCGATACATCATCCCCATATCACCGCACACCCAGACAGTCTGCTCTCCATATATGTCCAGACCGTACATATCGCCGGATATACTTGTCACTGAATGCCACGAGCTGCCTCCATCGTCAGAACGGAGAACTCCCATAGCACCGGTGCCTGTCAGATACAGGACTCCGGAAGGCGTCTGTACTATATTTTCGGGGTGTTGACCTGGATAAGACGCATCTACATGGCAGACACTCCAGGCGGTACCCCCGTCATGCGAATACTCTACAACTGCCCCACCGGCCGCATCCGTTCCGCAGCACCACAGGTTTATCCCGTCCTGAGTGGTCAGCGCACTATAGCTTACCACATCTGCTGAAGTACGGCAAATTTCCCAGGACTTGCCAGAATTGTCCGTTCTGAGCACGAGACATGAATCGGACACCGCCCAGGCATTCACGCCGTCCAGAGAGATGACGGCGGAAATATTCATCAGCGGAAGAGCCGCACCCTGATTGACCCAGGTAGTTCCTCCGTCATCTGTATACAGGAGCACCGTTCTCCTTGACAGCGTATCCGCATCTCCGACCACCCAAGCAGTCGAATCATCCACCGCACAGACATCTCTCAACGCCACATCCGGGACCATCTGGGTATTGCCCTGGCGGACCCAGGTCCGACCGGCATCCAGAGTACGGAGAATAGTTCCGTAACCGCTGTCTCCTGCGCCCACTGCCCAGCCTGAAGTGAAGATGTCCATACTGACATCGCAGGTGACAGAGCCCCCGTCAGGGATATTGACCTGACGCATGACTCCATAATATCCGTCCAGAGTAAAACGGACTCCCTGCTGTCCGTCGGGAAGACCGTCGTATATGTAGGCACCTGTTTCTGCCGTATATACAGCCGAGTCACCGTAAATTACAGCCACAGATGCCAGCCCCAGGCCGGAAGCGTCCGTCACCCTGCCCTGAAGAGTACCCGAGCCCGATTCCGGCAGATGACAGGAGACTGCGGTCAAGGCCAGCACCGCTGCCGCCGCGACTATTCGTAACCTCCTCATTGTCATCCCTCCTTGGGCCGCTGATATTTGTAGCGGAAGAGAATGGCGAACAGAATGGCCACCACGAGGGCATAGGCGGCGAACAGCCACCAGGCATGGCTCCAGCCGGTCATCACGGCGTTCCAGTCGATGGCTCCGTCGGCTCCGGGCACGCGGTGGGAGTTGACCAGGGCATTGACCACGGCCTGAGCTCCGATGGTGCCGGCAGCCGCTCCGATACCGTTGGTCATCAGCATGAACAGGCCCTGAGCGCTGGAACGTATCGACTTGTCGGTGGTCTCGTTGACGAAGAGCGAGCCGGAGATGTTGAAGAAGTCGAAGGCCACTCCGTAGACTATCATCGACAGGATGATGAGCCATACTCCGCTGCCGGGATTGCCCGCGGCGAAGAAGCCGAAGCGGAGCACCCAGGCCAGCATGGCTATGAGCATCACGTTCTTGATGCCGTACCGCTTCAGAAAGAAGGGTATCAGCAGGATACACAGGGTCTCGGACACCTGGGACAGGGAGATGAGCATGTTGGAGTGCTCCACGCCGAAGGTGCCCTGGTACTCGGCCAGATTGCCGAAGTCGGCCAGGAAGGGATTGGCGAAGCCGTTGGTAATCTGCAGGGCAACTCCGAGCAGCATCGAGAAGATGAAGAATACGGCCATCTTCCTCTGCTTGAAGAGGGTGAAGGCCCGCAGGCCCATGGCGTCTACCAGAGACTTCTTCTCCGACGAGCGGTTCACAGGACATTCAGGCAGGGTAAGGGTATAGAGAGCCAGCACGATACTCAGCGCTCCGGACACCACATACTGCATGGAGGTCTCCTGCATCGCCGCACCGCGGAAGTGCACCAGGTCCACGAACCACATCGAGCAGATAAAGCCCACCGTACCCCAGACCCTGATCGGCGGGAAATCCTTGACGGGATCCTTGCCGGCCTTCTCGAGGATGGTATAGGCCACCGAGTTGGAAATAGCGATGGTAGGCATGAAGAAGGCGATACTTGCCGCATACAGCCCGAAGAGGGTGCCGTACTGCACCGCCTCCCCGGCCGCCACGCCGTAGATACCGGCCCCTATCATGGCCGCACCGGCCAGAGCGTGGCAGATACCCAGCAGCCTCTGCGCCGGAATCCATTTGTCCGCTATGATACCCATGATGGCGGGCATGAATATCGACACTATGCCCTGGACAGCGTAGAACATACCTATCCTCTCCCCGAACCCCACTCCGGCCAGATAACGTCCCTGGCTGGTAAGATAAGCCCCCCATACCGCAAACTCCAGGAAGCTCAGTAGAATCAGTCTCAGTTTATATCCTTTCATATATCTTATTATTTCTCAATTCTCAATCCATGGAAGACAGCCGTATAGCCGTCATTGGAGTCCGTCATCACGATACGCACCTGTGTCACGGGCGCGGACGGTTCGAAGCTCAGCTCTCCGTGGTACAGATCTCCTGCCCTCACCACAGTTCCGTTCTCCGTCTCATACTCCACGTAAGCGTCAGTCACATAGAACATCCCCGACGAGGGAGTTCCGCTGGACACCGTGATCCGGCTGCATTCCACCGGCGAGGCCATCCTATAGGTCAGCACGTCCCCTTCCTGCAGCACCCGGTCCGAATATCCGGTGCCGCCGCGGCGGGCCAGACTCTCCAGATTGCCCTCGAGCAGGGGGAAATTGCTCTCCACCGTCATCTCCGGGTCGATGTAGTGATAAAGGTCAATGTTGGAGGCACCCACGGCAATACTGCTCAACCCGTCTCCGAAGAATGTGGCAAAGCGCATCCGCTCCGGAGCATCCGTCACGACCTCTCCGCGGCATACCGGCGAGGCTGCCGTCGGAGCACCGTCCACCGCATACCGCACCACCGCCGAAGGATGGGGAGGCCTTACCCGCAGACTGCCGCTGAGGCTGTCATAGACCACCTCGGGAGGCGCCACGCGGAAGGCGATACCCATATTGTACAGACGGGAAAAATGCTCCCCGTACAGCCTCCGCTCGAAATCGGCGAAATCCCGGCTGTCCCTGCTGCTCCAACCCACCTCGGCCAGGGCGCACAGACGGGGAAATAGCTGATACTCCATCAGCCTCGGCGGCCATGCCAGCAGCTCGCCCCACAGACCGGCCTGCACCCCGACTATCAGGGCGCTGTCGGCGGGAGCCCCCACCAGTATCTCGTCAGGCTCCAGGGAATAGGTCTTGGACAGGGGCACTATTCCGGCCCAGCTGTGTCCCCTCTCGGCACGCGACTGCTTCATGTCGAGATAGCAGTACTCCCCTATCTGGACCACGGTCCGGTAGCCCTTGTCCACCGACATCCGTCCGCTCCTGACGCTCCTCCAGGCGTACACCATTGAGGAGGTATCGTAGCGGGCGTCGGAGATGACTATCTCGTCCCAGCCGGCCATCTTCTTGCCCAGTCCGTGGATGATGTCCTCCAGACGGTACACGAAGTGGCTGTGAATCTCCTGGGGTCCCTCCAGTCCCTGTTCCCGGGCCAGAGCCTGGCAGTGCGGGCAGTTGTTCCAGGGGGTATGGTCCACCTCGTCCCCTCCTATGTGGATGTACTCAGAGGGGAAGAGCGCGGCTATCTCCTTGAATATGTCGCGCAGCATCCGGTAGTTCTCCTCCCGGGCCACGCAGAGCACGTTGTCGGTCTCTCCGTTGGCACTGATATACGGCACGTCCACCGGGCAGACCATCTCCGGAAACACTCCCACCAGGGAGCGGCTGTGACCGGGCAGGTCTATCTCAGGAATAATCTCAATATGACGATCAGCGGCATACTTCACCACCTGACGTATCTCCTTCTGAGTGTAGTATCCGCCGTAGCGGCCGTGTCCCTGACCGTAGGCGGCGGGGCTCACCTCCGCGTCTCCCCTCCATGCTCCTTTCTCCGTGAGCTCAGGGTACTTGCGTATCTCGATCCTCCAGCCGTTGTCGTCGGCCAGATGCCAGTGGAAGCGGTTGAGCTTATGGGCAGCCATCCAGTCGATGAGCCGGAGCACGTGGTCGGTGCCGTAGAATGTGCGGGAGACGTCCAGCATCGTTCCGCGGTAGCCGTAGCGGGGCGAGTCATCGACCGTCACCGCATCCAGAGCGCAGCGGGTGAGTTCCAGGGACGTATCCCCGTACACGGCGGGAGGCAGCATCTGCAGGAGGGTCTGCACTCCGTAGAATATTCCGGCCGGAGCGGAGGCCTCTATCCGCACCCCCTCCGCATTCACTCTCAGCGAATACGCCTCGGGGCCGTATCCTTCGGTCAGGACCAGGCTGATGCCTCCTTCCGAAGGAGTCTTCACCACGGGAATGTCAAATGCCAGCACACTTCCGAGGCGCTCCCTCAGGAAGGCTGTCTCGAAGTCCAGGCCGGGGGAGGCATACAGGGCCGTCCCCTTTTCAAGCAGCAGCTGACCCTCTCCGGGCTCAATGCTCAGGGGGCGGGGGACAATACAGCTGTAGGTCCGGGCGCCCAGCACCGTAGCGGCTGCTGTCAGGGCCAGGAGCATGGTTGTTATGGTCTTTTTCATACAGTAAGGTTCAATGGTTTACAGTATCTCGAATATATCGGCTGTGCCCTCGACGCTCACCCTGGCGGTGCGGGGGTCGAGGCTCAGTTCCAGGTAGGACTCATCGGTGACCGTCTCCCCGAGACGTATCCCGTCGGAGCTGTACTGCTGGATGACGATGCTGCCGTGAGGTCTGAGCAGCAGGATCCGGAGGTTGCGGCGCTCGTCCCCGAAGGGAGTCTCCATCGAAAGGGTTCCGTCCAGGGTGTAGTAGGAACGGGGGTCGCGGTCAAAGGCATACACGGCCTTTACGATGTCCGGGGCCTGCACCCCGAAGTCCAGGTCCTGGGTCCGGCGGGGGTTGACGCTGAAGGTACGGATGGCGCACCAGTTGGTCTTGTCCGACTCGAGCTTGCGCAGACGGACGTAGCGGGCGTCTATGCCGCGGCCCTGCCACTTGATGACATACTGATGGTCTATGGTGTCGATGAGGGGATACCACAGGCGGTTGTCCTTGGAAGCCTCCAGGGTAGCCAGGTCGAAATAGTCCACATCGTCAGTCGAGTTGCGGCCCTGGAGGATGACCACCTCCCTCAGCCCCCGGACGATGCCGAGGTCCACTCCGATCCAGTCACCGGTCTTCTGCCCGTAGGCCGAGGTGTAGTAGGTGGTGGAGTCGTCGTCGAACATCAGTTTCCCGGAGACGGTCCCCGAGTTGGGGAAGGAGCCGATGGCCGTGTAGGAGAAAGGTCCGCGTCCGGCCAGACGGCGGTAGAAGCCGTTCACCATATCGTCCATGGCGTGCTCGTAGAAAGGCTGAAGCTTGAGAGTTCCGGACTTGTGGGCCTCGTATGCAGCCCTGTCAGCAGGGTCCATAAGATTGGCCACGTATGCCGCCCAGAAAGAGGCATTGTCCCCTGTCTCGTATATCCTCATGAGGTCGAGGGTCCTGCGTCCTCTCTCCCCGAGCTTGGTGAACTCCTCGAGCCAGGGATGCAGCTCGCGCATGAGGGCGTCGTTCCGGCACAGTTCCGACATCCGGGCGTGTACCCTCTCCACCTCCTCGAAATCCTCCATCAGAGCCGCGTACTGCTGCTCGGTCCAGTCGTCCCCGATACGGAAGGTCTCTGTCTCCCAGGACTCCTCACGGCGGTAGCCGGACTCCGTGTCACAGGAGTGTATGGCGAAGGTGCGGTAGGCGTCCCGGGCCTCTTCACCGGCCAGTACGGTCAGAGCCCTTTCCCAGTTGGCCAGGGCATCGTAGTCCTTGATGTTCCAGGCATAGTCGGCCACTCCGTAGAGAGCCAGCCTGGAGGCCTCGGCGTGCTCCATGGGGTTGCTCAGCAGACCGCAGAGATTCTTGGAGCTGAGACTGTTGTCCAGACCGTATGCCGGGCCCTGCATCACGATGTGACGGCAGTAGTCGGTTACGGGGAAGTTCCACCACACGAGGGCCGGACGCTGTATCCTATCCCCCACCCACTTGAGGGTCGCGGCGGTCACGTCGCTGCACACCGCGTCACCGGTCCAGAATACGCGGACCGAGGGGTCGAGCTCGCGGCCGTAGACAGCCAGGCTGCCGTTGTCCGTGGGATTGGCCCAGGAGCGGTTGTAGTCGGTAGGGCAGATAATCAGAGGGGCCACGTCCCCCTTGACGGCCACGAACTCAGCCGTCAGCCGGTTGAGCAGCTCCACCTGCCGCATAGGGTCGGTGCCCTCACCGGATATATCGTCGAAGAAGATGGCGAATGCCCTGACTCCCAGGTCATACATCGCCTCGAACTTGGCCACCAGACGGCCGTAGTCCTCCTCGTTCCACTGGATATCCTGACCGGGATGCACGGCCCAGACGAAGTCCACCCGGTTGCGCCCGCAGGAGCGCACCAGCTCCGATATCTGCCGGGCCTCAGCGGCCGGATAGGGATCGCGCCAGTAGGGCGAACTGTGATAGGGGTCGTCCTTGGGCCCGTAGACATAAGTGTTCATCTTGTAGCGGCCGAAGAAGTCTATCAGGGACAGACGGGCCTGGTGGGACCAGGGTTTGCCGTAGAACCCCTCGACCACTCCGCGGGCGGGCAGGTCCGGCCAGTCGTTGATGCTGAGGCAGGGCAACTGGCCGTCCGGATGCTGCTCCACTATCTGGCGCAGGGTCTGCAGGCCGTAGTACGCGCCGCGCTCGTCGTAAGCCATGATGGAGATGCCGTCCTCCTCTATATCGAGCAGATACGCTCCCGAGACAGGCTTTGCCCCGGCCTTTACGGCCTTCCTGGGATGGAAGTCGAGTTCCAGCCGGAGGGCCTTCTTGTCCCCGCGGACGAGGAAATCCACATCGTGGACAAATGCCTCCTGCCGGTCGATAATGCGCACGCCTCCGGAGACATCCACCGTCCCTTCCTGCAGAGTGAGGCTGTGGGGCGTGGGATTGATTACAGGTGCGGCCGACTCAGCCCCTGCAGCCCGGAGGGAGGCCGAGAGCAGGAGAGAGACCAGCAGCAGTGTGATTTTTCTGAAACAATTCATATTCTGTACTTTATTCTATTGTCATATAACGGTATTCGAGAGCGGGGCTGACGGTCACGGCATCGCGGACCTCAGGGGCTGCCGCGCCGTAACCGTCATTGGGCAGAATCCAGCCCAGAGGCATGTCGTGGGCCTCATAGCGGTCCACCACGGCACGGGCGGAGAACTGGTAGTTGTCCTTCCCGCCGTTGAGCGACTCGCGGATGCCGCCGTTGTCGGTCTGGCTCTCCTTATAGCGCCTGCCGTCCTCGAAGGGCACGGTGCGTGGTCCCTCGGCCTCCACCCACCAGTCGCGGTTGTAGGCGTTCAGATGTCCCTCGTAGAAAGCGAACTTGGGCAGCAGGACCGGATGTCCCGTCAGCTGATAATATGTGTCGAGCAGGGCTGTAGGATTCCCTGCCACCATTACGAATATGTCGAGATAATCCGTATCGTGGGTCAGGCACACTGTCCCCTTTTCAGCCGCTCCGAAATCGTATGCACCGGGAGCGAACGTATGCCATAGAATGCCGTAACCGGCCGTGGACCAATAGTACGGTGCGGGCGAGGCCACTCCGCCGTCCGTCCAGCTGTTCTCGTTGACTATGTTTATGACCCGGCCCTTGTGGGAGAAGCGGCCGTTCTGCACGCCTCCGCCGTAGAAATATTCATCAGGGCTCTCCGTCAGGGTGAGGACGGTGCGGGCCCTGCCGCCGCGGGTCTCGAAGAGCACCGGCGCACTCTGGCGCAGGACGTCCCGGCCGCTGCGCAGGTCTCTGACGGACATGGTCCCGTCCTCCTTGTCGAAGGACACCAGGATCACTCCGGTGGACAGATTCCAGGAGCCGTCGGCCTCCTCTATGGTATAGTACACGCCCTTGCGGGGATTCTGCACGAGAATGTCGGCATGGGGCTCCGCCTCCGGGTTGCGGACGATGCCGCCGTTGTCGTCCCGGAAGAGACGGAAGATATCCGGAGCATAGAAATCCACCGTCATGCAGTGGCCGTCGCTGAGAATGAACTCGGCCGAGGTGGGGTTGAGGCGCCTGACCTCCTTCACTGACTCCTCTGCGGCTCCCGCCTGTCCGGCAGAAGCGGCCGGTGCGGAGAGGCCTGACACCGCTGCTGCGGCGAGAATCAGGAGCATTGTCTTTTTCCCTCTGAGATTCATATCTGAAATTTTCTAAAAATACTTACAAATATAGCATTTTTCATCCACCGAGGGCATAACTTTCCGGAGGAACTTCCCTCCGGACTGAAAGAGATAAAATATTCTGCCGGGAATAGTTGCAAATCCCAATTATTTTACGCTTATTTGCTTAAAATTTGACACAAACACTAAACTTCATTTTTTATGGACAACAGCATCCTGAAGTACAACATCAATCCCCTGGTCAGCGCCATCGGGAAGACCCCCGACCAGTTCACCAAGGAGGACATAATCAATTTCATCACCGCCAACGACATCCGCGTCGTCAACTTCCGCTACATCGCGGGCGACGGCAGGCTCAAGACCCTCAACTTCCCGGTCAGCAGCCTCCAGTATCTCGACCTGATCCTCTCGTTCGGAGAGAGAGTAGACGGCTCCAGCCTCTTCTCCTACATCCAGGCCGGCTCGAGCGACCTCTACGTCATTCCCCGTTTCTCAACGGCCTACCTCGACCCCTTCGCTGAGATTCCCACCCTCGGACTGCTCTGCTCCTATTTTACCAAGGACGGACTGCCCCTGGAGAGCTCTCCCGAGTACACCCTGCACAAGGCTCACGAGGAGTTCAAGAAGACTACCGGCTACACCTTCGAGGCCATGGGCGAGCTGGAGTTCTACGTCATCTACGACGACGACTGCTGCTTCCCCTCGGAGAACCAGCGCGGCTACCATGAGTCCACACCTTTCACCAAGGTCGAGGCATTCCGCACCGAGGCCATGAAGCTCATCTCCCAGGTCGGCGGCAACATCAAGTACGCCCACTCCGAGGTCGGCAACTTCACCCTCGACGGCAAGGTGTACGAGCAGAACGAGATCGAGTTCCTCGTATCGCCCGTAGAATCAGCCGCTGACCAGCTCGTGATGGCCAAGTGGATTCTCCGCACACTGGCATGGCAGTACGGCTTCGACATCACCTTCGCTCCGAAAATCACCGAGGGCAAGGCCGGCAGCGGTCTGCATTTCCACACCCGCATGATGAACGGCGAGCACTCCGTGATGCTCAAGGACGGCCGCCTCTCCGACGAGGCCCGCAAGGCCATCGCAGGCTACATGACCTGCGCCTCCTCGCTGACCGCCTTCGGCAACGCCAACCCTACCTCCTACTTCCGCCTCGTGCCTCACCAGGAGGCTCCCACCAGCATCTGCTGGGGCGACCGCAACCGTTCCGTACTCGTGCGCGTACCCCTCGGATGGACCGGCAAGAGCGACATGTCCGCCATCGCCAACGGACTGCCTCAGAATCCCGACATCGTGATGCCCGACAAGCAGACCGTGGAGCTCCGCTCAGGTGACGGCTCGGCCGACATCCATCTGATGCTCGCCGGACTGGTGACCGCCGCGCGTATCGGCTTCGAGCTGCCCGACGCACTCGAGATAGCCAGGAAGACCTACGTGGACGTCAACATCCACGACGATAAGAACGCCGCCATCCTCAACTCCCTCGCCCAGCTGCCCACCTCCTGCGCCGAGTCAGCCGACGAGCTGGAGAAGAACCGCGCCCTCTACGAGGCCAAGGGAGTCTTCTCTCCGAGCATGATCGACGGCCGCATCGCGATGCTCCGCGCCTACAACGACGCCAATATCCGCGAGGAGACCGCCCGCGACAAGGGCCTGATGATGGAGCTTGTCCGCAAGTACTATCACTGCGGATAGGAACCGGGACAGGCGCCTGAGATGCGCAAAAGAGAAAAGGACATCAGCCACAGAAACTGATGTCCTTTTTTCCTTATTAACCTAAACTTAACCTATGAAAAAACTATTTGACTTATTCTCTTGCAAACCGCGTGCCAAAAACTCCGTCCGCTACCGGAGGTCGTATCTGGACCTCTGAACCGGCGGCGGTCCCGTAGACCCGGAACTGCCGGCGCTTCTTATGGGTACGACTCTGATTTCCTGTCCGTTGTCTCCTCTGAGCGCCGCCTTGTACTGCTGCGAAGGATTTTCCGGGTCGTACTGCGGCACGGGGAGCGACGGATAATAGACCCTCGGATCGAAATTCGGGTCCAGGAATATCATATCGTCGAACCAGGGCTGTCCCCCTACGACGGGCCGCGGCACGAGCATCTCCATCGTGGAGCCGCTCAGGAAACCGCCTCCGGCCCCGCCGAGTATCCCCATTACTATCGCCACGACTGAGTAGACAGCCGGATTCTGTGCCCGAAGATCCCGCAGGAACTGAGGCATAGCGCTGCCGTTTATCATACGGGTGAGTATCAGCCTACGGTCCCTGGCCAGTATCTCGCTGACTTCGAGGGGACGGCTGGCCGCCCATTTCAGATTGTCCTCAACGACATCCAGCGGAAGATATCTCGGATGAAACGCCGAAGCCGGCATCTGCTCCGGAGCCCCGATCAGATCCGTCAGCGCATCCTGCCGCAGATATTCGCCCTGCAGCCTGCCGTACCACTCCTGCCGCAGCTCGGTCAGGAGGCTCAGTCGGGTGCGCAGTATATCCTCGCTTTTCCCGATTTCTTCGCCTACCTCGATCGCCTTGTTTTCCGCGCTACCCTCCCCACTGTTCCTCTTGTTTCCCACTGCTGCGGTCTCTGACACTGCTTCCACGGCCTCGCCTGGCTCACCTGTCGCTCCAACCTCCGATGCATGCACCACCGACAGCCCGGCCGGCAACAAGCCCGCCGATGCCAGCACCGAATCCCTGCCGGCCTCATCCAGCATCCCGACCTCCACGACCCGGTCCATCAGTGCCCGGATATCCGCCTCGTATTCCGCTACCAACGACGCTACCGTATCCCGTTCCGGCATCCGGACACCTTTCGCAACTGCATCCGACACCTGCGACCGAAAAGAGCCCGAAACCGTATCGCGTGTCTGGATCAGTACACCGCTCACGACTGCCTCCCGTCCCTGCATCCGGGCCTCCCTAGCAACCGACTCCTGCTCCTGCCCATGCGCCAGAACACTGCCCGCGCAGCATGCCGCCAGCATCGTCACAACCACATATTTTACGGATTTTCCCATAGTCCCCACCACAACCGCAAATATTGAGCCACATCGTCCGTTCAGCCATCCATTCACCATCTAGCCAGCCATCCCCCGCCACCAATTCCAATTCACCGTACTCATCCCACCTTCCTACTCCTGAGCCCATCCAGCCACCGCACGCCGCTGTCCTCCGGCCGTACTCGTCCCACCTTCCGAAGGTGTGCAGTTTTTTACAGGAAGTGCCCGCACGCCCCTTTTTCGTAATCGTTTGGCACACAATATTCTGCCGAGGGCAAAGGTGCTCTGGTCCATTCCGAAACCACTATGCCTCCACCGGCCTACATAGCAACATGCTGATTATCAAGATATCGCACTTTAGACCCGTGCGAACGATTCTTTTTCGTCCACATTCATTCTCATTCACGCCCGTGATTGGTAAGCAACCGGTTAACACCGTATTGATTTGACAGAGAATATTACTATTGGGTCCGACTAGGCCCAACTTGTATGAAGTTGGCTCAAGTCGGGCCCAGTTAGTACTACTTGGGAGTGATTTGGTTTTCCTTTGCCCAGGCTCTGGGAAGGAGTCCCGCGAGGTCCTTGCCGTCGCGCTGCCAGTAAGGCAGTTTGCTGAGCACATCCTCCATCCATGTTCTCGGGTCGACCCCTGCAGCCCTGCAGGTGCCTATGAGGGAGTATACGATGGCTGCCCGATATGCGGAGGCGTCGTTGCCGCAGAAGAGATAGTTCTTCCTGCCGAGAGCCAGCGGCCTGATGGCATTCTCGATGAGGTTGTTGTCGATGTTGATCCTGCCGTCGTTCACGTAGCGCGACAGACGGGGAAGAAGACTGTAGGCATAGGCAAGGGCCTCTCCGAGCCTGCTCTTGGGCAGGACCTTCGCATAAGTTTCCTCGATCCACTTCTCGAACATCAGGATTGTAGGATAGGATATCTTACGGCGTTGCTCCATGCGCTCTTCCGCGCTCAGGCCTTTGTCGTCCGCATCGCTCTCCACCTTGTACAGCTTTCTTATGAAGAGTATGCCCTCCATGGCAAGCCGTTCGTTCTCCTTCAGCGAGTCGACGAACTTTCTCCGGACATGCGCCCAGCAGCCGTGCACGGTTATCCCGGGCATCCTTTCAAACTGGTCATATGCCTCATAGCCGTCGCATTGTACGTTTCCCCGGTATCCGCCCAGGATTTCACGGGCGACGTGATGGCCACGGCTGCCCCTGTCATACCAGAACATGACATCCCCTGTGATTCCGTCCCTGACGCACCACTCGTAACCCTTTCTGGCCTTATGCTTCTCGTTGTCGATTACCGGCATCACGCTCTCGTCGACCTGGACGTATTCGCTTGAGAGTATCTGGCGCCGCAGGATGTCGTACAGAAGCTTGAGCTTCTCCACCGCCGCCTCATACCATCCTCCCATCGTGGAGTCGCTTATCGTTATCCCGCACTCCCTGTATTGCTGTATCTGGCGGTAGAACGGAAGGTGGTAGACGAACTTCCCCACTATGATGTCGGACAGGACGGATGCCCCTGCCATACATCTGGCTACCGGTGCGGGAGGACGTTCCGGTGAGAGTATCTCCCTGTCTTCAGGATGCTTTGTCCCGATGTCCGACTTGAGGATGACCTTGTGGAAGACATCCTTGTGGATGTACACCTCCGCCGGCCTCTTCTCGAGACGGGAGGACTCGTCCGTACCTATCTCCACATATTCAGCCTTGAGGTTGCCGTCTCCGTCGAGAACCCCGTCCGGATAGATATGGAAGACCTTCTCCGGAAGGCCGGTGGTGTCAAGAGGCCTGCGGGAAGGCCTGGCTTTTACAGTTATTGTCTTTGTGATTGTCTTTTCCGCTTCTTCGGCCTCCCTGTCAAGCCGCGCACGTTCCTCGCCGGTGAGATGTGACTATATCACATTGAATGTACCCCCTGTAGCGTTTTCAAATGTACCACTTCAGACATGGTCGCATTCGGTTCGGCAAAGTTAAGATTATTTCTGATTTTTTCTTCTCATCGAGTCACCTTTTAGCTCAATCCGAACCGCGTTAGCGGTGATGCGGTCCATGATTGCGTCAGCCAAGGTCGGCTCATTGATGTAGTCATACCATTTGGATACAGGGAGTTGTGATGTCACGATGACGGATTTCCTCTGATAGCAGTCTTCCAGGATCTGGAGCAGGGCCAGACGTGAGTTGTTGTCAAGCGGCTGCAGTCCGAAGTCATCAAAGATGACGAGGTCATTCTTCTCGATGCGGTTGATGACTTTAAGAAGGCTTCCGTCAAGTTTGGCGAGCGCTATACGCTCGATGAACTTGTTCATGGAGAAGTATTCCACCCTGTGTCCCATGAAGCAGGCCTGTCTTCCGATGGCACATGCCAGGAACGATTTTCCGCATCCTGTCCTGCCGTCTATGAGAAGATTCTCGGCTCTGTCTATGAAGGTGCAGTCCATAAGTTCGAGCAGCATCTCCTTGCCCAGATTCCTCTCTTCCGAACAGATTACATCTTCCATTACGGCATTGTAGCGCAGTTTGCTGGTCTTGAGGTACATTTCTGTCCTCTTGCGGTTGCGGTACTGCCGTTCCGCTTCAGCAAGTCTTGCAATAAAGGTGTCCAAAGCAGGCCACTGGCTTGCAGGCATACTCTGAAGGGCTTTGTAGCATTCCGCCATGCCCTTGAGTTTAAGTCCCTCCAGCTGGAGGATTGTTTCTTGTGTGTTCATTGGTTTATATTCGTTTATGTGCCGGCATGGTTGTCCTATTGATATGCAGACGCACCTCTCACGTTGTCGTTCCGGGGCATGTATGAAGCCGTATCCGACGGTGTCAGGGGTATGTCGTCAAGATTGTTCTTGAGTATTGCTTCTATGCGTTTGTATGTGGACGCGGTCTTCGGCTCTATCCGTCTGCAGGCCGCCTCAAGCCGGTCCGCCCCGTATCTTACGGCCAGGCGCAGGACACCCTGGCAGGAGCGGTATGCCTGCTGCACGAACAGGGCGGACTTCAGTATGCAGTCTATGGACTCACGTGTGTGAGGACCTATCTGACTGGCCTTTGACTGGAGATAGGCGGCATTGACTTCCTTTGAGCGTCTGTATGCCATATGCTTTTCAGGCATGTGGGCCTCGACTGTGGAGTATCCGTCAGAGCGCTTCCTGTCGTGTACCGCTATCCTGTCCAGTCCGATCCAGACTTCAACCGTCTCCGCATCGTATATGACCTTGGCTTTCCTGCCTATATGCTGGTATGGAACACTGTAGAAGCGGTTCCTGTCCACCTGGAAGTGATAGGTGGAGTTGATGGTTATTTCCTTGGTGTACTTCAGGAGGAAGGGCTTTGGCGGCAATGGGAGCATATACGGACGTTCCTCCCTTTCGTATTGCTCTCTGCGGCTGTATGTCCTGTTCTTGCGGGGCCTGTCGTTGAACATGTCATTCGACTCATCCAGCCTGCCGTTGAGCTCGTCATAAGAAAAGAAGGTGTCGCGGCAGATACGGCTGTAATAGTATCTGTATGTCTGGTTGACAAGGCTTTCTGCCGGGCCTTTGTCCCGTGGCCTGGCAGGGCGGCATTCGTCCAGCTCGGTCCCGTTGTGAAGGCACCACTGGCGCGCGGCCTCATTCAGGGTCGGCTCATAGCGGTCTGTCTTCCTTATCCACTGGCGCATGTTGTCTGTCTTTGAGACCTCGGCTACACCGCCGAAGTATCTGACGGCTCTTGACAGTGCCTGGAAGAGATATTCCATCTTTGCGCTTGGCAGTGCGGTCACATAGCTGAGCATCGAGTACGGCAGGACACAGACAAGAACAATCGCCTTGACCGCTTCTCCCGTGTCTTTATCTACTATCCATAGATTGTCGCCCGCAAAGTCGAACTGCATCTCGCGCCCGGGTTCGTACACGTTATGGTACTTGTAGTCGTGATTCCTTTCATATTCCTGGATGATCGCCTTGAACTGGGTGTAACCGTATGGATTGTCTGTGCTCTTCAGGTATTCCTCATACAGAACGTCATAGGTCATGTGCTTGCGCATCATGTCCCTTGCATAGTCCTCAATTCTCTCCTGCATGAAGGCATACCTGTCGGAGTCCCTGCCGCGATGCCCGTCGCCTTTCAGCATGATTGCCTGAAGTTCCGCATCGTTCAAGGCAAGGAGGTCCACCATGCTCCTGCCGGATCCTTCCGCACGGTCCCGGTAGTTCCTCAAAGATGTGCGGCTGAGTTTCAGCTTGCGCTCCATCTCACGTAGTGATGTCCCGCGGGAAAACTCGCGGATAATTACTCTGATGTCTGTCATTGTCGCTTTTACATTTGCCATAGCCCTGTGGTATTACCTTTACCACAAAGTTACCTCGTCAAACCGTTTGCGACCATCCCGAAGAATATGCCCCGACCATGCCGGCACTGGTTAACGGGGCGGTACATTTCAATGTGATACAGACGGTACATTTCATTCTGATATACCCGGTACATTTGAAAGTGATATGGGCGGTACATTTAAACTGATGCAATCAGATATCAAAGCAACCGCAATCACCGAAATAGAAACGACAGCAGCAACGGCATTCCAGTCCACCGTCATCAGATTCATTATAAACTGCCAATTTCATCCTTCTTCAACTAAAATTTACTCTTCAAAAGTGTACATCTTGTCTCCATTTACCATTCAAAATTCCAATCGCATTTGCCAATACCGGTTTAAGATTTTTCTCTATGACAAAATTAGACAATTTAGTTTTACCGAAATCTATTCCATCAATCCCGTCCTTCATCGCTTTTAAGAAAGGTAAGTCCTTAGCATTCTGCTCTATTCTTGAAACCTCATAATATTTTTCTATGAAATCTGCTAGCATCATCACATCGCTAGGCTCCATATTCTGTACCCGCTGCATCACCACTCGCCGGTCAAAATTATCCAATATAGAAAATCCCAAATACTTCGGAGTAAAATCATCCCTTCCTGGAAGCATTTCTTTCGTAAAAGCCGCCATATCCGTACAGAACAGATTCTGCAACCGAACAGCCATAACCTTGCTTTCCCGTTCGATTTTAACATCAATTCTACTCAGAATATAATCAGCTACCCACCGTACATTTTCTGACACTCTGTCTCTCAGCATCTGCACATCCCTTCTGTCGAAAAAATTAATTTCCCGTCTTTCAACAAACACATCTATTCCGCGTTTAACATCAGACTCCATTTGCTCCTCATTTGCATCAAAATAGTCCCTCAACATATAAACAAAAACAGATGCATTTAGATACGATGTGTAGTCTTCATATTCTGCATCCCTGACACATCTCAATAAATCTTGAAGTTTGCCCGCTATCTCCTCATTTTTAAACACCCAGAACCCCGCCATAAACTGATTCAGCAGTTCATGCGCCGGATTTATTTTTCCATCCTTCAAATTGATTTTCTCATCCATTTTCATATCAAGACACTGATAATCAATCTTTACCCCTGCTGTAACAAAATCATATAGCGGCTTATGAAAAATCGGTTCCAAAGACATTCTCTTTAAATAATGTCTGAAAAAATTTTCAGAATATTTAGCATTTTCGCTTACTTTATTATTCTGACCAACCTCTGTCATCCCGTCACCTTCCGCAAAAGAATACTTATTTGTATCCGTAGCCTCGGTACCTGCATCAAATTTCACAATACTATAATACTCTGACAACCCTCTATCATCATCATAGGTAATATTATTCCGCTTATACTCAATGGACACTCCCAAAATAAAACACCAATAATTCTTGAGCTTCCAGCAGACTATCCTGTCTTCATTAAAATCTTTCCCATTTTCCTTATACAACGAAAAAACTACATGAAAATGCTCTATCGCAAACTTCAGAATTCTAATATTCGACAAACGCATCTTCATATCCGGATACCTGGCAGTAAACTCTCCATCAGGATCAACTGACCTCACGACATCAGGATCTGACATAAACTTACTGAAATCATCGTCTTTATAGGAATGCACTATTTCCTTAAAAACAGTCACAATATCCGGGACATAAGTTAATGTCTTCTCCACCACCTTTTCTTTAAAAACCAGCAACCCAGAATTCTCTTCTTCACTTTTTTCCCTAATATAGTTTTCATTGGCTATCACAACAACTTTATATCCCTTATTTTCCACCAGATTATTTACCGCTCCCAATATCTCGTTTATATTTATAGTTTCTATAGCACGCTCCAAATCATCAAAGCATATAACGACCTTGTCTGCAGGAACAAAATAGTACAAGCCCTCACCTTCTTTAAGTAATTGACTAACATCCACATGTTTAGAAAGAGCAGGTATTGACTTAATTGCATTCTTTGCAGAGGCGACAACTTTGCCTATAGGAAATTTTTTCTTTCCTATATTCTCCAAATATGCACACAAAATTTTCTCTGGTAACTCCTTGACGTCCTTAAGACCGAACAAAGAAACCATTACAGGTACCCTGTGCATTTTTCTTATCTCCGGGAAAAGATAATTTTTAAAATGATACGTTTTACCACAACCCCAGTCACCCGTTACCAACAATGCTCCGGAGACCTCCATGCTCAAATAATTCAAAACACCATCCTCAACAGGATTAATTTTTTCCTTCAAGTTATGCATTCTTCAATACTTTTACTATCGATATTCAAATATACTCAAATTCAGTATATTTGTAAAAAATAAAGCACTTATGGAAATTACTTCTCTTTATGAAAATCTAATTTTTACGACAGTCAGAATTGAATGTCTAACAAAAACCAATTCCTCCAGCATCGGTACTGGTTGTATTGTTTCATATCATCGCGAAGAAGGTGATTACTATTTTATCGTAACGAACAAGCATGTAATCAAGGACGCTGTAAAAGGAATTCTTCAATTTAACTTATCCAAAAACGACCAGCCTGATTTAGGGCGCAAATACTCACTAATTTTCAACGATTTCGAAAAAATTTGGTTTGGACATAATAATCCTAACATTGATATTGCTATCGCACCTATTGTTCCATTTCTGAACAAATTAAAAAAAGAGAATATTAATATATTTTTCAAGGCAATACCATTAATATATGCCCTGAAGCAAGAAAATATCAAAGAGGTTGATGCAATAGAAGATATCCTTATTATAGGATACCCAAACGGCATATATGATAAAAAGAACTTATTACCTATAGTAAGAAAAGGCATAACCGCCACTCCTGCAAACATAGATTTTGAAGGGAAGCCAATATTTCTCATCGATGCCTCAATATTTCCGGGCTCCAGCGGAAGCCCTGTCTTCATATGCAATACTGGAGGCACAAGCAAGCAAGGTTTTGACAAACAATCGAAAATCCGATTTATATTCATGGGCATTGTAGCATCAGTACTCATAAAACAGGATATAAATAAGATAGAAATTATAAATATTCCCGTAAAAGACATACCCTTTGTTAAAACAAGTCAAATGCTAGATTTAGGGGTTGTATTCAAGTCTCACTGCATAATTGAAACAATAGAATCATTTTTAAAAACTAGACAAAGCATAACAAAATAATTTGTGCTATAACAACAGATTCGTTACATTAACTTGCCGTATTTTTACGCTCGTCGGGACGGGTGGTCCCGCCCCTTGGCGCTGGCCGTTCCCCGACCGATGAGCTTAAAAGTGTTAACAGTCAGTGATATATTTGTAATTCTCCACAGCTTATTGAACAACAGCTTTCTTATTTCTATGTTTTATGAATTTAAGATATTCGTAATTACGTGGCAGGATTTCTTCGTTTGACTCCAAGAATTTTTCACTCACATCGGGCTGGATTGGAATAAGGTGCTCAACAGACTTGAGTTTTTGCATCGGAGTCTTGCCGTTCAGCGAGGAATGTGGTCGTTTCTTATTGTAGAACTCCTGCCATTCCATAGCCATCGCATTCAAATCAAGTGTCTTATCCGACAAATCTATAAGATTCCAAAACTCTGTCTTATCGGTCTGCTGAGACCTTTCAACTTTGCCATTCAAATGTGGAGTCCTTGGTTTGATAGGTCTGAACTTGATAAAATGGTCATGCAGTTCATATTGGAAATCATAATTGAAGAATTCTGTTCCCCAATCAGTCTGTATCCGCTGAACGGGAAAAGGAAAGGTGTTCAGTATCTCTCCTAAAAAATGAATTGTACTTTCCGCTTTTTTATTGGGATATACACGAATGGTCCTCAAACGGGTACAATCATCTATGGCCGTGAACTGATATGCTCCATTTCGTACTTTCATTACATCCAGCTGGATCCTTTCCCCAGGAATTTCTTTACTATATCTGATATAGTCTGACTTTTTACGCCGTTTCACAACAGCTTTAACCTGATGCCTTTTTAACACACGCCACACGGTCATGGCTGAGAGTTTTATTCTCTTCCTAAGCAGATAGTTGGCAATCCGTTGCGCTCCCCATTTTCTCGTCTCACGCAGATTAAGAATAATGGTTTCAATTCCAGGCGTTACCTTCATATTTGCGAGTCTTGATGGGCGTTTAGACTTATCGGACAATTTTGACTTACCTTGTTCTTTCTCGCGATTTATCCAACGGTATAACGTGGAACGGGCAATCCCGCACCGAAGGGCTGTTTTTGTCACAGAACCCGTTTCGGTGTATATCCCAAGCCACTTTTGGCGCATCCGTATTTTTCGTATATCTTCTTTCATGCCACGAAGATACAGATTAAGATTTGTCTACGAAAAGAAAAATTGTAGCGTATCTATTGATACTTTACAAATAATTTATACTACGTATAAAACCACGAGCAAATTACAAACTGCCACTTGCTAATCTCGCAATAACTTGTTGTCACAATAATCAGCGGTGTCAGCGAGCCGCCTTTCCTCCCTCTCCACTCCCTCACGCTCCGCCTAC
>ERZ1027066.22-NODE-22-length-152206-cov-61.347457_pt1 | contig 152206 bp, 129 predicted proteins | sample MGYA00519282_ERZ1027066 | MGnify/ENA primary metagenome ERZ1027066 (study PRJEB26926, sample SAMN06164494) | human gut metagenome | biome: ENVO:00009003; feature: ENVO:2100002; material: ENVO:00002003 | host: Homo sapiens | place: USA | collected 2012 ... | reverse complement strand
GTTTCTCCTGCCGCCGTGCGTTTCCCACCTTCCGAAGGTGCGCAGAATTCCCGTGTTTTCGTCCCACCTTCCGAAGGTGCGCGGAGTCGTCACAGCTTCGAGAGCACCCTGTGTCCGTGTTTCTCCTGCCGCCGTGCGTTTCCCACCTTCCGAAGGTGCGCAGAATTCCCGTGTTTTCGTCCCACCTTCCGAAGGTGCGCGGAGTCGTCACAGCTTCGAGAGCACCCTGTGTCCGTGTTTCTCCTGCCGCCGTGCATTTCCCACCTTCCGAAGGTGTGCAGTATTCCCGCGTTTTCGTCTCACCTTCCGAAGGTGTGCAGTTTCAAAATGAAAAGGCCGGATGTGCTTTGTCGTAAAACATCTATCGCGGTTACGCGGATTTTAGTATTTTTGCCTCTCTTAAATCGGAAGTGACTCGAAATGGCAAACAAGGAAAAAAAGGAAAAGGAGGATACGCCGCTGATCAAGCAGTACTACAAGTTCAAGGCGGCTTGTCCGGAGGCCCTGCTGCTGATGCGGGTGGGGGACTTCTATGAGACGTACGGGGAGGATGCGGTGACTACCAGCAAGGTGCTGGGCATCGTGCAGACCCGCAAGTCGAACGGAGACCAGGGCTATATCGAGCTGGCGGGGTTTCCGCACCATTCGCTTCCGAGTTACATGCCCAAGCTGGTAAGGGCCGGCTATAAGGTGGCTGTGTGCGACCAGCTGGAGGATCCGAAGCTGGCCAAGAAGCTGGTCAAGAGGGGGGTCACCGAGATTGTCACGCCGGGCGTGGTCTACAGCGACCAGGTGCTGACCCAGAAGGAGAACAACTATATCGCCGCGCTGTGTTTCTCGAAGGACCGGGGCGGTATCGCATTCCTGGACGTGTCCACCGGAGAGTTCAAGGTGGCTGAGGGCGACCTGGACTACCTCGACCTGCTGATAGCCGATTTCGCGCCCAAGGAGCTGCTGGTCCAGAAGGGTTTCGAGAAGGGTGTAAAGGAGAGATTCACCAACCCGGCCTCGAATATCTACATCTCCACGATGGAAGGCTGGGCCTTCGTCTTCGAGTCGGGGTACCGCAAGCTGATCAAGCATTTCAAGACGGACTCCCTGAAGGGGTTCGGGGTGGAGAGCCTGAGACTGGGCGTGACTGCTGCCGGAGCCCTGCTGTTCTACCTGGAGTCGAACCGTCTGGAGGACACCGAATACATACCGGGCCGGACATTGGCCCAGATAAGCACCATATCCCGCATCGACGAGGGAGGCTTCGTCTGGCTGGACCGCTTCACCGTCCGTAACCTCGAATTAGTGGAGCCGGCCGCTCCTGGGGGCGTGACCCTGCTGGACGTGATTGACAAGACCTCCTCCCCGATGGGCGCCCGCCTGCTGCGTTCGTGGCTGACCATGCCGTCGAGGGATTTGGCGGAGATATCCACACGGCAGGACAGCGTTGATGCCCTGCTGAACGACAGGGAATTGTCCTCGGAACTCTCGCAGAGGATAGCCGCGATGGGCGACCTCGAGCGCATCCTCTCCCGCGCCGCCTCGGGCCGCGTCTCTCCCCGCGAGGTGATGCAGCTGCGGCGGGGCATTGACCAGTTCCTGCCGCTGAAGGTATTGCTCACTGAGAAGACCGATAAGAAAGGCCCGCTCGCCCGTATGGCTAAGGAGATAGACGACTGTCCGGAGCTGAAGGCCGAGCTGACGCGGACGCTGAGCAAGGACCCGGCCGCCCAGATTGGCAAGGGCGAGGTGATAGCCCAGGGAGTGGATGCGGAACTGGACGAGCTGCGCGGCATCGTGACTCACGGCAAGGACATCATCGCCGGCATCCAGCAGCGCGAGATAGAGCGCACCGGCATCACGTCCTTAAGAATCAGCTACAACAACGTCTTCGGCTACTACCTCGAGGTGCGCAACGCCCACAAGGACAAGGTGCCCCCCGAGTGGATCCGCAAGCAGACTCTCGTCTCGGCCGAGCGCTACATCACCCCCGAGCTGAAGGAGTACGAGGAGAAGATAGGCGGGGCCGAGGAGAAGATATACGCCATCGAGTCCCGCATATTCAACGAGTTGATTACCCGCATTCAGGCCGCCATCCCCGCCGTGCAGAAGGATGCCGCCCTGATAGCCCGCCTCGACTGCCTCCTGTCATTTGCCCAGGCTGCCGCCGACTACGGCTACTGCCGCCCGCTGGTGGACGAGGGCGAGATCCTGAAGATAGAGCAGGGCCGCCACCCGGTCATCGAGCGGATGATGCCCGCCGGGGAGGAGTACGTGGCCAACGACCTGTATCTCGACAGCGAGAAGCAGCAGATTATCATCCTCACCGGCCCGAACATGTCCGGTAAGTCCGCCCTTCTGAGGCAGACCGCCCTGATAGCCGTGATGGCTCAGATAGGCTCTTTCGTGCCCGCCAAGTCCGCACACATCAGCCTGTTCGACAAGATATTTACCCGTGTCGGCGCCTCCGACAACATCTCCCGCGGCGAGTCCACCTTCATGGTCGAGATGCTCGAGACCGCCGCCATCCTCAACAACATGACTCCGCGCTCCCTGATTCTGCTCGACGAGATCGGCCGCGGCACCAGCACATTCGACGGCATGTCCATAGCCTGGGCCATCGTAGAGTACATCCACGAGCGGGGCGGCGGGGCCAAGACCCTCTTCGCGACGCACTACCACGAGCTGAACGAGCTGGAGGAAAATTACAAAAGGGTAAAAAACTTTCACATCGCAGTGAAGGAATCTGACGGAAAAATCCTATTTTTGAGGAAACTTTGCGAAGGCGGGGTAGCCCACAGCTTCGGTATCCATGTGGCGAGGCTGGCCGGGGTGCCGCCGGAAGTGGTCCTCTCGGCCGAGAAGGTGCTCAAGAAGCTCGAGGCCGGGGCATCCGGGGCCGGGGACTCGTCCATCAAGGGCAGGGTCCAGTCCCTGCGGCAGAAGAAACGGGACCGCAGCGCCGCCCAAGAGGAAGTGCAGCTTTCCATTTTCCAGCTCGACGACCCTCTCCTGGTGAGCATCCGGGACACTCTCAAGGCGATGGACCTCAACTCGATGACGCCGATGGACGCATTCGACACGCTGCGGGAGCTCCAGCGCAAGGTAGGTATAAACAAATAACTATAGTTCAGACGTCTTATGAAAAAATTCGTGAAAGAGCTGAGGATAGTTGTGGGGTTGATTGCGGAGAGCGCCTCTTTCGCTTTTTTCTCCATCAAGTCTGACAAGCTCAGGACTTTTCTCTCGCTGTTCGGAGTCACTGTCGGCATCTTCTCGATAGTGGCGGTGTTCTGCGCCGTGGACTCGCTCAAGTCCAATATCATGGAGGGTGTCCGGTCCTTCGGGAGCGACATCGTCTACATCGACCGTTTCCCCATGACTCAGGAAGAGGGGGAGGACGGAGAGCCGCTGCAGTGGTGGGACTATCTCCAGCGGCCGGAGATTACTGAGGAGAATTTCGAATATGTCGCCCGCAACGCCACTCTGGCCGAGAGCGTGGTCTATGTAATCCTCGGCAACGGCAATGCCTCTTACCGCCGCAACAATTATTCCAACGCCTTCCTGGTCATCACCACCGACGGGCTGGAGAATGTGATGAGCTACTCCCTCGCCGAGGGCCGCGACTTCTCGCAGATGGAGATCCGCGGAGGGTCCAATGTGGCTATCCTCGGGTACAATGTCGCCCGGGAGCTCTTCGGGGACTCCTACCCCATCGGCAAGAAGGTCAAGGTCAAGGGAGGCAGTGCAATAGTCATCGGCGTCCTGGAAAAGCAAGGTGAGAGCATGGCCTCCATTGTCAATACGGACGATGCGGTGGTCCTCCCGCTGCAGTTCGGCAAGACGGTGCTGGCCTCCGCGTGGGGCTCGGGGATGATGATGGCGGCTCCGGCGGAGGGGGTCTCCCGCGAGGCCTTCCTGGACGAGCTGCGCCTGCTGCTGCGTTCCTGCCGCGGCCTCTCCCCCTCGGAGCGGGATGACTTCGCCATCAACGAGATGACCTTCCTGCTCGACATGCTCGACTCCGTCTTCCGCGGCATCAGCAAGGCGGGCTGGATCATCGGAGCCTTCTCCCTGGTCATCGGCGGTTTCGGCATCGCCAACATCATGTTCGTCTCCGTCCAGGAGCGCATGAGCCAGATCGGCATTCAGAAGGCCCTCGGAGCCAAGCGCTACGTGATCCTGACCCAGTTCATGGTGGAGGCCTCCTTCCTCTCCCTGGCCGGCGGCCTGGTGGGCATTCTTCTGGTCTTCCTGATTTCCATTCCGGTCAATGCCGTTTCCGAATACTTCACCATCACCCTTTCCCCCGACAACGCCCTCGCCGGCATGCTCATAGCCGTCGTCCTCGGCATCCTCTCCGGCCTCATCCCCGCCTGGAAGGCCGCTACGGTCGACCCCGTCCGCGCCATCAATGGGTGAGCAAGAAAAGATAACTCGCTTAAAATAAATCGATTGGTCGGATTGCTTGAAATTGGGTAACGAGATAGAATAGCAAATTCAACAAACGATTGATTAGAGATGCTTAGGGGAAAGATTTTATTACTTTTGTAGAATCTTTAGATGTTATTTCATGAAGCAGTTGTGGCAATACATCAAGACTCCTCAGGAAAATTGCCCTTATGATTTCAGCGTAAGGGTGATGCTGTTGTCGGTTATACTGTGTCTGTTAGTACCACTGTTCTTTGAAGTTCTGACTGCATCCGTATTTGTCATTGCAGGAGTTGATTTGCCTGCAATGACATCTGATAAATCTGTTTTGCCTCTATGCTTTCTGATTATTATACCCCCAATAATTGAAGAACTTGGATTCAGATTACCATTGAAAAGAAGCAGATTTAATCTCTACATATCGGTAGCCGTAATAGCCTTTATCTTTTCTAAGGTAATTTTCGCAGGAGGACTCTATTCGGAGCATCTATTATGCCGGATAGTATTCGCAATAATTTCATCAGCTGTCATAAACCTCATTTGGGGCAAATGGCTTCTGCAAGTACGATTCAAGGATTTCTTCTATTCAACAGCAATCCTTTTCGCTATGTTGCATATAGTTAATTACAGCCATCAGACTTTAGATGTGTCACAGTGGCTGTATGTTGTATGTTATGCTTGTGCCAAGATTCCCGGCTCCATATTATATGGATACGCAAGAATAAAACATGGAATGTTATTCAGCATAGTTGTACATATAATCAGCAATATGCCGTCAATGATTATTTCTCACTTTACATTTTAGTTAAGACGCATACTTCAGATTATAAGCACTTTATCCATTTGTCTATATGTTAAGTGGGGCGAATATAGGCCAAATTAAGCGCTTTTGTCATCACTTAACATTTTTTCAAAAATACAACACCTTGTTAATCAAATAGTTGTAATATGACTAAAATGTAAAGTGATGACGCCGGCGGACGTAAACGGTTTTAGGGGTATGTAGTTTCATTCCTTGACTTCTCCTGTTTTCCGCTCGGGTGTCTTAAAAACTGAATGTCTGCCACGGACGTTCCTGTCCGCGCTATCAATGGGTAAGATTTGAACATTTTGCGGGATAGATTTGAACATTTTGTAATCAAGATTTGAGTATTTTGCATATCTTTGTCTCAAAATACACAGGTAGTTATGTTCAAAAGACCGCAATTCAAAGAACTTGTATCCCGCATATCGGAAGACCGAAACAAGCTTCAGGCCATGGTGGGTCCGCGTCAGGTGGGTAAATCCACTCTGGTCAAGCAGGTGCTCCAAGAGACCGAAGTCCCCAACATGATGGTGTCGGCTGACGGTATCCCGAAGGAAAATACCGCGTGGATAGGAGAGGTGTGGGATACGGCGAGGGCCAGGATGCGGCTGGGCGGATACAGGGAGTATCTGTTAGTGATAGACGAGGTGCATAAGATAGACAACTGGAGCGAGGAAGTGAAGAAACAGTGGGATGCGGATACCTTCAATGATGTCAATCTGAAAGTGGTGATTCTCGGCTCTTCCCGTCTGCTGCTGAAAGACGGGCTGACGGAGTCCCTGGCCGGACGTTATGAGCTGATCAGGATGCCGCACTGGAGCTGGAAGGAGATGCACGGGGCATTCGGGCTGGATCTGTCTCAGTATATCTACTTCGGCGGATATCCAGGAGCGGCCAAGTTCATCGGAGACGAGTCCCGTTGGCGCCGGTATATCAAGGACAGTATCATCGCTCCGGCCATAGAACAGGATGTACTGATGACCCGGACTGTCTATAAGCCGGAACTGATGAAGCAGCTTTTCGAACTTGGATGCACTTATTCCGGTGAGGAGATTTCACTGACCAAACTGCTCGGGCAGCTTCAGGATGCCGGCAATGTGACCACCTTGGCCAGTTATCTTACCACTCTCTCGGAGGCTCAGATGCTGGCGGGCCTGCAAAAGTATGCCAGCGACAGTGCGAGAAAGTACAATTCCGTGCCGAAGCTGATGGTCTACAACACTGCCCTGCTGAGTGCCCTTGCCGGGATGAGCTTTGAGAAAGTGTACACGTCTCCTGCTCTATGGGGACGCTGGGTAGAGAGTGCCGTAGGGGCACATATCCTCAATGCCGCCGAGGAACTGGACTACAAGGTTTATTATTGGCGGGAGCGGGATGACGAAGTCGACTTTGTCATTGACAGCCTCCGCCGTTGTGTCGCAGTAGAGGTAAAGAGCGGCAGCCGGACTGTCGGCCGCGGCCTCTCGAAGTTTGCTGCCGCCTTCCACCCCGTTCATTCGCTCGTCGTAGGTACCGGAGGAGTGCCGCTTGAGGAGTTCCTGTCCTGGGATTTGAGCGCATTGTTTTAATAACGGGGGAGGCATGTGGGGTGAAGAATCTTGTGGGAAAAGGCACATGTTTGGCACTATGGCGAGATTCTGCGTACAGCTTCAGCTATGGGGCTTTCTGTAGAGCTTAAGGCGATATGAGAAAGCTGTGTGTTACTGTGGCATCATTCACATCAGACTTCTGCCTCCATATTATCTCATGTTGACGATTTCCTCATAGTTCTGGCTGCCCTGTACAGTCTTCACGCTGACTTTCTTGCCTCCCGAGAAGTTCCATCTGAGGGAGAGTCCTACCATCTGGACAGGGGTGGTGTAGGCGTGGGTTATAATCCGGTCGCCTGCGATGTTGTCTATCCGGCGGCGGTTGCCGAGGAGGTTGAAGTCGAGGGACAGCTGCCAGTCTCCATTGGCGAAGTCCTTGTATATCTGACCTCCAAGGTTGTACACAGCATGGTATGTATGCCCTAAGTATTTGTAGGTCGGTTCGTAGATGAGGTTCAGCATGCCGCCCCAGCCTTTCTTGAAGTTCAATTGGTTGAGGAAAGTGTAATACTGCCTCATATTTGTCCCATTGTAGTGGATGCCGTCGATGGTGTTGTTCTCAAGAGTGAAGGTTAGTCTTCCTGACAGTTTCATGCGCCAGGGCTTGATGGGGTTGAAGTTGAGTTCAAGCATTGCTCCCAGACCATTCTCGTCCTGATCAAGGTTCACGGGAGTCTCGTAGTAGATATCATGGTTTTCTGAGTCCTGGAAGTTGCTCCAGTAGATAGAATTAGCTGAGTGCATGTAGACACCTGCGATGTTTACCATATTCTGTGCCAGTGAAAATCCGAGCATGACCATGTCTCCTGTGGGGGCTTTGAGGTCCGGATTGCCTACGGAGTAGTTGTATGGGTCAATCCACTTGATGGTGGTGGATATGGCATCGTAGGGGATGCCGTCGAGTGTGCGCTTGTAGTTGAGCATGACAGCGTGTTTTCCCTGTTTGTCCAGTGGGGCCATAATCTGCAGTGAGGGGTTGATGCCCCACTGGATGTTGCGGAATTCCTCGCGGTTGCCTTCGAGGGCCTGGTATTCGATGAGATTCATCTGAAAGTTGACACCGATGCTGTAGCGCAGTATGTTCCATAGCATTCCGCTGGCGGAGAAATAGACAAGAGGCGTGATGCCCGCCGTTTGTGTCGGTGTCTCGCTGACATAGAAGCGTTCGCTGCTTACGGAAAAATCTTCCGGGGTGTATGTGGAGGTGATGTACTGGGCTGATAGTCCGTACTCAATGCCTAGTTTGTTGGAGACGGGATCGCTGAAATCGGCCGAGATTTTCCATAGGTCAGAGGAAGTGGCTGTTACGGAGCGGTCGTCACTCTGGCCGGTGTAGGAGTAGGTGTAGTCGGAGGAGTGTCTGCGTCCGAGCCAGTCGGCAGTGATGTCCATGGAAGTACCGCGGTCATTGAGGATGGAGGAATATTTGAGAGTGACTTCCTGGTTGAGGTAGGTGTTGTTGCCCTTTACGGTAGACTCCTGCCCGTTGTCATCGGAGACAGTTCCTGTCATGGGGTGAGAGTCACTGTATCCGATATAATAGCTGACGCCGATGTTGTTGCGTTTGCCTATCTGCTGGTTGAGGCTGAGGCGGTTGCTGAGATTCCAGAAAGTGATGTCGCTGTGCTCTTCCTTATGGGAGATAAGTGAGCCGTCCGTTCCGGAAGTAGACTGCCAGCCGATCTCATCGCTGTCGTTGGCATTGAAATAGAGGTTGTCGTAGATGCTCAGGTTCTTGTAACGGTAGTAGAACATGGCTCCGGCATTGGCTCCGTAGCCGTAGTTCTGATATTCACCGCCTGCTGACAGACTTCCGTAGTAGCCTCCTTCGGGCGGGCGGGAGAGGGTGATGTCGATGATGCCTCCTGTCATGGACGCATCCTGACGGACTCCGGCCATGTAGTTAATCTTGACCTGTTCTATTCTCTCGGCGGGGATGTTGCTAAGTTCATCGAGGCTGGTGAGCTTGACGCCGTCTACGTAGATTTCACTGACTGCGACGCCGTTGATTTTGAAACTGCCTTCCTCCTTTGTCACATTGGGCAGGAATGCGAGGGCATCAGAGGTTGATTTGCCCTTGGCGATATCGGCAGACTTGAGGTTGACGGTATAGCCGGTAGCGTCATACTTGGTGCGGCTTGTGATCACCACCACCTCGTCGAGCATCTCGGTGTCCTCCTTCATGACGAGTGTACCGAGGTCTGAGGCGGTGCATACCATCCGTATATCGAGATATCCTGTGAACGAGGCTGTGAGGTCATATTCCTCACCCTTCCGGGCGGGTATGGTGAACCGGCCGTCTTCGGCGGTGGTAGCTCCGGTCATATAGGCCGAGTCGGGCCGGCTTATGATGACCACGCTGGCGTAGGCCACCGGATCCCCGCTCTCGTCTACGAGGCGGCCGGTGATGTCCTGAGCCGCGGCGGGTATTGCGGTCAGGAGTATCGTGAGGGCGATGGATGTGATGAACGTTTTCATGGCTTTCTGTTTTTCTTCTGGTGCAAAGGTTGCCACTGCCGGCGGCGCGGGCAAGACACAAAAGTGCCTATGTGCTGATTAAGAGTGATTTCGACACTTTAGTGTGAAAAATATTTGCATGATTGTATCTTAATAGTTACATTCGTGGAAACGGATTTCTATGAAATGCGGGTGTCAGTGGGGAATAATGAGTATAGAACGGTGTTGTTCGCTGTGGATAATGAAAATATTATCCTGTCAACGAGAATATACGTGCTCAATGCTTTCAAAAAGAAGTCCAAACAGGATTATAAACCGGATAAGATAATGACAGAATTTGACATAAATAAATTGGAAGGGCTGCATACAGCGAGTGAACTGCTGGATAAAAAGTATGGTAGAAAAGGGACTGAGTCAAGGGAAGAGTTTGACGGAAAGGCGCGTGCCTGGTACTATGGCGAGATTCTGCGTACAGCTTCGGGTATGGGGCTGTAGAGCTTAAGGCGATATGAGAAAACTGTGTGTTACTGTGGCATCATCCGCATCAGACTTCTGCCTGATATAAAGCAATATATGACAACATTCAGATTTATAACTGTAGGAGAGAATCTTGGAACCCGCAAGTTAGGCGAGGAGACAAGAAATAAACTGCTGCCTCTGCTTCTCGGTGAAGGGCAGGTAGTTCTGGATTTTGAGGGGGTGAATGTCGTGTCCAATTCATTTGCAGATGAATGTCTTGCAAAACTGTTGCTTATCATGCCGTTGGAGGAATTGAAGAAAAAGACGACGTTCCGCGGGCTGAATGACTTTGTGCGGAAGAATATCTCAGTTGCTTTTAAGAGAAGGTATCTGGCATTGAACAGCGAAAAAAGGAACGAGTTAGCCAGTGAGGAGCAATGAGTTTTCTGTCTCCGTATCATCTCATGTTGGCGCCCGCAGAGGCCTGCAGGTAGCCGGAGAATCTTTTCAAGCAGTTCCCGGTCATGTGACATGGCACGAATGATAAAGGGGAGAAATAAAAAATTATTAAAGCGCATTCATCGCTTTTTCGAAAACATTCTGGAAATCCTCCGTCCTGTCGGCTCCGAGATAAACACCTATGATATTTTTACATGGATTGACGTATAGAACCTGCCCGTATAGCCCGAAAGCCCAATGGCCGCCTTGGTGAAGAATAGCTCTCGCCCTGTCATCTTCCTGCCGTTGCCAGCCACAATAGGTTACATTCTCAGGCAGATTGTGCGGGTCCTGATAGTAAGCCTTAAGACTATCTGTATCTGAGAAGCTCTTCTCTCCCATAATACCCCAATACCAGGAATATGAATAAGTATATCTGCGCTTTTCACCGCTGACATGTGTGCTTAATGAACGTGCCGTGAAAGCAGAATCAATAATTTGCGTTCCGTTCCAATTGCCAGCATTCAGATACAGACGTCCGATTTTTGCCAAATCCCTCACATTGCTTGTAAGGCCGGCATAGCTTTTTGCCACCCCATGTTTTCTGCTGTCCAGTCCGATAAGTGCATTTTTCTCCATCCCTAACGGTTGCCATACCTTTTCGGAAAGATATTGTGCATACGGCATTCCTGTAGCCCTTTCTATTATGATTCCCAAAATCTGGGCTGTCATTGAATCATAATGGTAGTATTCACCGGGTTTATGGGAGAACTTCATGTTCTTGACAACTTTCATCGCATCGTTGCCCATATACAGATGTGCCATTTTTGAAAAAGGATTCCAGCTGTAGTTCTCTTTAAACTTCAACCCGGCTGTCATATCAAGAAGGTGCTCTATCCTTAACGAATCAAATAAAGGGTCTTCCTTTTGAAGTTCAGGTATATAATCAGTGACCGGATCGTTCAGACTCTTGATATATCCTTCTTTGAGCGCAATGCCGCAAAGCATTGATGTTATGGTCTTGGTTACAGAGAAGATACATGATTGGCTATCCTTGTTCCAGCCACCGTAATAGTGCTCGAAAACTATCGTATCATTTCTGATGATAAGTACAGCTGCCGGCTTACCGGTTCTCTCCATTGCTTCCGGAATGCTCATCCTGCATATGGAATCCTGACGGGCCAGATAAAAATTCAGTTTCATTGTGTCCAGCACCCTTTCCGTTTCAGACAGTTCGGGGAAAGTGAAAGTCCTAGGACCTCTGTGTACAGTATCCTGTTCAAACACCGTGTAATCATCGACTGCCGCATTACCGTATTTGATTCCCTTATATACAATGCATGAATCCAATGACATTATGCAAGCCAGTATAGCAAATGCTTGTATGAGTTTTCTCATTTCTGTTTTTTCTGGTGCAAAGGTCGCCACTGCAGCCGGCGCGGGCAAGACACAAAAGTGTCTATGTGCTGATTAAGAGTGATTTCGACACTTTAGTGTGTAATTGGCTAAGGCCTGATGAAAAACACTTTTGTGTCTTTTTTATTTTAAATATTTGGTTAATGGGGGGGATATCTTATATTTGTAATGTATCAACATTTGAGTCTGTATTTATGTTAGATACTGCCGAAGTCAGAAAGTCCGATTTTTTCACCTCAAGCAACGCGGTGAGCCCCGTGCCCGACAGCGAGTATGCCCGTGTGGAGTCGTACGTGGAGATGCTCGAGTGCATGTCGCGGCTGACGTACCAGTCGATATATGTGATAGACTACTGGAAGAAGAATTTTCTGTATGTGTCGGATAATCCGCTGTTTCTCTGCGGCCGGACACGGGAGGAGGTGCTGGCCAAGGGGTATGACTTCTATTTCGAGGTGTGCGAGCAGTCGGAACTGGCGGCTCTGGTGGAGATCAACGAGGCGGCCTTCCGCTTTTACAACCGGCTGCCGGTGGCGGACCGCACGGCCTACAGCATCTCGTACAATTTTCATATCCGCGACACCGTCAACGGGAAGTCCCGCCTGATACATCACAAGCTGTCCCCGATGCGCCTGACTCCGCAGGGGGAGATGTGGCTGGCCCTGTGCTCGGTGTCGCTGGCCTCGGACGGCTCGGAACTCCAGGCCCGTATCGTCTGCGAGAACAGCCCCAAGGTATGGGACTACAGCTTTGAGGGCCGCCGCTGGAAGGAGGGTGAGGAGGATGTGCTGACGGACATCGAGAAGGCCATCATTTCGTATTCGAACCGCGGGATGACCATAGGTGAGATCGCCGACCGGCTGTGCAAGGCGGTGGATACGGTCAAGGGCTACCGCAAGGTCCTGTTCCAGAAACTGGACGTGACGAATATCTCGGAGGCCATCGCCTGCGCGAAGTCCCGCAGGATGCTTTAGAAACATTTTCCCAGGTACAATTCAACACTTTTGTGTCTTGTCCGGATTCCGGATGCTGCCGACCTTTGCGAAAAAATCGGAAATCATGGGACGTTATGACAGGAACCGGATCTATATCTCCGCCGGACAGCAGGAGAGAATCCGCAGTTACCGGGTGTTCATAGGAGGGGCCGGTATCGGCAGCCTCGTGGCGGAGTGTGCGCTCAGGCTCGGCTTCGAGCATATCACCGTCGTGGATATGGACTCAGCGGAGGCAATAGGCGGCAGGCTCAAGGCCATCAACCCGGATGCGGATATCGTAGTTAAGAATACGGCGATGACGCACGATAACGTGCGGGAACTTATAGACGGATGTGACGCAGCGGTCAATGCGCTGGATTTCACGACTGACATTCCGTTAGAGTTCGACGACGTGTGCTTGGGCCGCGGCATACCGGTACTGCATCCCTACAATATCGGATTCTCTTCCTGCGTCATGGTGCTTACTCTCGGCTCTCCGACGCTCCGGGAACTGCTGCCGGAGGGGACCTCGCCGGCGGGCTTCGAGAAGAGGGCCGTGGAGCATGTAATCCGGCATTTTGACCGGATCGCCGAGCCGAAGCTGTACCTGGACCGCATCCTGTGGAAATACGAGGAGGAGGGCGGTGTCCTTCCGCCTCCCCAGCTGTCCGTAGCCTCGAGCATGCTCGCCGGGATGTGCACTGACATCCTTTTCCGGCTGGCCACCGGCAGCGTGGTCAAGACCTTCCCCAAATTCTATTTTTATTCGATAGCGGACGACGTACTGTGAAGAGAGTATGCGTGATTGACGTCAGAATATTGCAAATTTTCAAAAAAATGCAAGATTTATATTGCAAATTTGATATATTTGCAAAAAATTATTGATGGAGACACTGTTAAGAACATTTCACCAGAGGCTGAATGAGACACCGGCCGGTTTTGTACGTTATCTGCATGACGGCATTGCCTGGGAATCGCAGTTAGTGGCGATACTTGGGGCGCGTGGTGTAGGAAAGTCTACGCTGATGCTGCAGCATATCAGAATGCATGAGGATATCGGCTTGACATTGTATGTGTCGGCTGATGATATCTATTTCAGCAGCCATAATCTGACGGAACTGGCCCACGAGTTTTACGTCCGTGGCGGCAAGGCATTGTACATAGATGAGATACATCAGTATAAGGGTTGGTCGACTGAGGTGAAGAATATATGCGATACCTATTCGGGACTGCGGATTGTGTATTCCGGCTCCTCTATACTCGAGTTGGAGAAAGGCGGCGGAGACCTCAGCAGAAGAAAACTGGAATACAGGCTGCCCGGACTTTCCTTCAGAGAGTATCTCGCTTTGTCCGGAAATGCTGATATTCCAGTACATACGCTTGAGCAGGTGCTGAGCCATAAAGTGGAATTTCCATACGGCCGTCTGCGTCCTGTGGCTATGTTCAATGCATATATTAAGGAGGGTTACTATCCCTATTTTCAACAGACTGGTTACACCCTCCGTCTTCAGTCTGTCATCAACCGTGTTCTGGAGAATGATATCAGGGATTTTTCCGGGATGTCAGTCTCCACGGCGAGAGCCTTGAAAAAACTGATGTACATCATATCGCAGTCAGCTCCGTTCAAGCCGAATATAAGCAAGATAGCGATGAACTTAGGTCTTAACAGGCAGCTTGTGTCCGATCTGCTGGTTTACCTTGAGAAAGCGCAGCTGGTGAGTATACTGCGGGACAGTACCGGAGGTATAAGCGCATTGGGAAAAGTGGATAAGGTCTATCTTGACAACACAAATCTTGCATACGCCCTGGCCGGAGATTCTCTGGGTACAGGTAATGCCCGGGAGACGGTGTTCCTGTCCATGATGCGCCCTCTGTTTGACATAACATCTGCTCCGTCGGCTGATTTTAAGATAGGCAAATACACCTATGAAGTCGGAGGCCGGAACAAGAAACAGCATCAGATCAGCGGAATAGACAATGCTTTCATAGTGAAGGACGACATCGAGTACGGTTATGCCAATGTCGTTCCGCTATGGGCGTTCGGGCTGTTGTACTGAAGAAAAGGCCGGCCCTGACAGCGCGGGACCGGCCTTGACGTGTGTGTTCAGGCGGGATGCCTGTTATTTCTTGTAGGCGAAGTGGAAGCCGTCGGTCTTGTCCCAGTCGCCGCGGGTGAAGTCGGGCACTTCGACGGGCATGTTGCCGTGGAACATGGAGACTGCTCCGAGCTCGCCGACGCAGGACCACTCGGCTGCGTCATAGACGTCCATGTCGAGGGGCAGGCCGTTGCGCAGGCAGTAAACCAGGCGGTAGTCCATCACGAAGTCCATGCCGCCGTGGCCGCCGACCTTCTTGGCTATCTCGCCGACTTCCTTGTGAATCGGGTGCATGTATTTCTCCATGAGAGCCTTGCGGGCTGCCTCGGGTACGAAGCTGTGGGAGCTGAGGTCCTCGTGGTCGGGCACCTCGTCCGAGCTGATGTTCTCAGGCTCGAATGCGAAGCCCTCGACGGGATACTTGTTGGCGAAGCCCTCGGTACCGGTCAGCTGGTACTTGCGGTCGTAGGGGCGGGGGGTCATGACGTTGTGGTGTACCTCGATCATCTTGCCGCCTGCGGTGCGCATGAGAGTGATGGTGTAGTCGCCGTTGGCGCACTCATCGAGGCCCATCTTCTCCTGCACGAGCTTGAGGCCGTTGACCGACTTGGTGTCGAAGGCCACGAGGGTCTGGAGCCTGTCGCCGCGGTGGATGTTCATGGCCTGGCAGATAGGGCCGAAGCCGTGGGTGGCGTAGACGTCACCGCGGTGGTCCTGGTTGAAGTCGAGGCGCCAGTTGCCCTGATACTCGTCCCAGTAGGGCTCGAGGTTGTGGATGTATCCGCCGGCACCGTGGAGGACCTCACCGAAGAGACCCTGCTGGGCCATGTTGAGGGCGGTCATCTCGAAGAAGTCGTAGACGCAGTTCTCGAGCATCATGCAGTGTCTCTGGGTACGCTCGGCGGTGTTGACCAGCTCCCAGCACTCGGCGAGAGAGGTGGCTGCCGGTACCTCGATGGCCACGTGCTTGCCCTGCTCCATGGCGTATACGGCCATCTCTACGTGTTTCTGCCAGGGGGTCACGATGTAGACGAGGTCGATGTCGTCTCTCTGGCAGAGCTCCTTCCAACCTTCCTCACCGCTGTACTCCTGGGCGTGGGGACGGCCGGCCTTTTTCAGGATCTCCTGAGCGGCGGCGGCTCTCTCGGGATAGAGGTCGCAGAGGGCCTTGATCTCCGTGCCCTCGATGTGTGTGAAACGCTCCACTGCGCCGGGGCCTCTCATGCCCAGGCCGATGAAGCCTACGCGCACTACTTCCATGGGCTCGACGGTGAGTCCGAGAACGGATTTCTGGCCGTCAACCCTGGGTGGTACCTGGAATACTATCTTCCCATTCTGAATGTCATAGGGAATGGAACTGTCGCAATGCTGGACCGAGTCGCAGGATGTAGCGGCTGCGAATGCGGCGGTCAGTGCCAGTGCGAGGTAACTTAGTCTGAATCTCATGTCTGAATAATTTATTGTTTGGTATTGGTAAGTAAATTCGTCAGTGCCGTGAAGGCCTCCACCGACAGCTGCTCCGGCCTCATATCCAGCAGCGGGGAGGCGGGGTCCGCCAGTGCAAGGCCGCCCCCGAGGAGGGGCTTGATGGAGTTGCGGATGGTCTTGCGCCTCATGTTGAAGCAGGTCTTGACGACCGCCTTGAAGAGTTTTTCGTCGCAGCCGAGGGACGTCCGGTCATTGCGCCTTATCCGGATTACCGCCGAGCGCACCTTCGGGGGAGGGGTGAACGAGCCGGGCTCCACGCTGAACAGGTATTCAATGTCGTACCATGCCTGCAGCAGCACCGAGAGGATGCCGTAGGCCTTGTTGCCCGGAGGCGAGGCGAGACGGTCCGCCACCTCCTTCTGGATCATTCCCACTGCGAAGGGGATATTGTCCTTATGGTCGAGGATTTTGAAAAATATCTGAGAGGAGATGTTGTAGGGGAAATTGCCGATGACCGCGAGCCTGCCGGGGAATATTTTCCCGAGGTCCATCCGCAGGAAGTCCTCCTCGTAGAGCCGCGGCCGGATGGAAGGATAGTTCTGGATGAGGTATTCGACCGACTCCTCGTCTATCTCCACGGCCCTGAAATCCAGGCCGTCCTCCTGCAGCAGGTATTTGGTCAGCACGCCCATGCCCGGACCGACCTCCAAAACAGAGCATTCCGCCCCTCGCGGATCCATCTCTAAGAGAGACTCCACGATTCTGTGCGCGATGCCCTCGTCGTTGAGAAAATGCTGCCCTAACCGTTTTTTCGCCCGTACTTTCATTTCAGCTGCAAACTTAGGGAAAAATGGCGGAATTACCGCAATAAAATTAGAAAGGATATACGTCCCGGGTGCGGAAGGACTCCCTGGCCTTGCGGACGTAGAGGCGGAGAACGTCTTCGGGCAGGCGGGTCCTGGAGAGCAGGGTGCGGACTGTATCGGGGTATTTTGCGAGGGCGGTGGCCATCAGCCAGGCCATGGCCATCCGGACGTAGTAGGGCGGGCGGCCGGCGGCGGTTCCGGGGCAGAGGTCGGGGCTGTCGCGGTCGGCTTTCCCCTGTCTGTAGTCGGAATGGATGTGCTCCAGGTCCAGCCCTTCCATCAGCCGGAATATCTCCGGCAGCGAGCTCTCCTCCATCATGCGGGACATGTACAGGATCAGACCGTAGCGTACCTCGAACTCCCTGTGCGAGGCGAGGTGCTCCAGGATGAATGCCCATGTCAGGCGGTCTCCCGGGCGGGCCCACTTCGCACCGGCGCAGACATGGTCGCACACGGCCCAGTTGTCGATATGGGGGACGAATGCCCGCAGTCTGTCAAGACGCTCTTCCAAAGGCAGCTTCATCCGGTTGAGTATCATGCCCCAGACCATGTACTCCTCGTAGTACAGGCTCCGCTCCGGGGCGGCCTCGAACTGCCTTATGAGTTCCGCCGTCCGGTCGGCTGAAGATGTCAGCTCCGCAGCGGCTTTCCCCATGTCTGGAATATGCAGCCCGAGCACCCGTGTCCCCGGCAGCGGGTTGATTACCCGGATGTGTCCCCTGCGGTACCGGGCATCGCTTATGAATCTCTCCGGGATGTACTGCTCCAGTATTTTCTCTATCATGATGAAATGGATATTGCTTATTATTAGGAATTTTATTCTGGCTCGCTCTTAAATCGCTCTTAAATCGCTCTTAAATCGCTCTTAAATCGCTCTTAAATTATTTGTCCAAAAGAGTCCACGATGACTGATTGCCGGCGGTGGTATTGGCTATAATTTTCTTTAATCTGAGTTTGCTCAGCAGGTTGCCTATTTTGGCCTTTTTCTGTTTGTCGCTCAATTGATCGGAGAGGACGTTCCACAGGAGCCTGTCTATTTCCTGACGGGAAAGTCGGCCGTGATCTTTCAGGGACTTGATCAGCAGGCTTTCGCAAGATTCCGCATCAAGACCCTTATGCTTTGAGTATTCTACTTTCTGATTTGTTTTCTGCGCCACTCTCTTTGCCACAAACAGGTTGGGCTTTCTGCCCTCGATGAGTCCGTTCTTGCGCAATAGGGAGACAGCACTTTCTTCTATAGTTTTCCCTTTCTGGACCTGGTCCAGCAGGACAGCTTCTGTCAGGCTGATATCGTGATTCTCCATAAGTATCAGACTGTAATTCTCGTCTATGACCGCACCGGGCAGATGCATTGTTACATGCGTGTCATCGGTACCGTCATAGTCCGGCATGGGCAGGTAGCGTTCTTTTTGCCGTACATACAGATTGTGGATGCCGTATCCTTGGGAGTCAATCATTTTTAAGTTCACCATGGCCTTCATCAGGAAGGGATTACGGTAGCGTCTTGGTGTCCTGGTCCCGAGAACGTACTGTTCATAGTTGCCGTCAAAGAAATTTCCTGCATTTTCAAAAGTCAGCCGGTCCCTTTCTTCTGTAACTATGATCCTTTCATCTTTAGTGTAGTCCTGATGAGCTATACAGTTGTGCAGCCCTTCCAGAATACTGCGCGTATCGTATTTCCATATCTCTGCCGGAATGAGAGAGTCATGCGGGTATATCTTGAAACGGTAGTTCCTGATTTTCAGCATAAGCTCAGTCGTTGTCCGTATGAACGGTATGGTGAACAGCTGGCTGAATGTCTCGCCGTCCTGAATGCATTTCCAGTTCATCTGCGCGATGTGGCGGAGCTTGTATGCCTTTTCAGGTTTCCCCACAAGAAGCAAGGCCGCGCGTGTGATCTTTCCTTCCTGCGTCAGTCCTGCTTTGTCCAGAAACACCTCGTCACTCCATTCCTGTATGGCTTCCGCGTAGTCCGGAAAACGCTGCCTGTAACCTTCCCGTGCCATTCGGACAGCATCTTTGTCCAGATCATCGACATCAGCTCCTTCGATACATTCTGCCGTCCAGTCAACCCTGGAATTGTAGATTGCGCGTGTCCATTCCGGATACTGGCTGAGTTCTGTGGTATGACTGTCCACTCTAATCCATGACTTGTTCATGTAGCACGTCGGCTCATTGACAGCCGCAGGAATCTTGAAGACTGTAATCTTCAGGTTCTTATTGCCATGATAGCAGAAGTCTGTGATGGAAAAGTTATTTTGGGACTTATCATTCTGCGCAGATACAGTTCCAGTGCCTGGTTGCCTTTGGCTTTTGCTTTTGAAGCATCGAAACTGGTCCCTTTTATTTCCAAAGTTCCGTCATCTATCCCGAAGTATAGGTATCCGAAGTCCTGTCTGTCAAGGCATGCTCCGTTTGAGAGTGAGGAGATGTACCTCCCGAGTCTGTCCGCATCCTGATAGTTGGATTTGAATTCCAGATACCGGTTTTCCTTTCTGGCACACCGGATCTGTCCGTCAAGCAGACTGGAGTATACCGTATCTTTATTTGCGCAGTCAATCATGTAGACAAAGATAGGAATAAAGAAGGAAAATCATAAATTTGCGGACATGAAAGTACAGGACGATACGGCGTACATACGGGCCCTTATCTCGGAGGGCGAGCATGTCCGGCAGGATTTCAAGTTCGAGGTATCGGACTCGCGGAAGATTGCGCGGTCGCTGTCGGCGTTTGCCAACACTGAGGGAGGCCGGCTGCTGATAGGGGTCAAGGACAATGGCCGCATCGCCGGGGTGCGCAGCGAGGAGGAGATGTACATGGTCGAGGCTGCGGCTCAGGTCTACTGCACTCCGGCGGTTGAGGTGGGCATGCGGGTGTACCGTCCCGAGGGCCGTTCGGTGCTGGTCGCCTCGGTCGGGCCGGCTGTCCGCAAGCCGGTGCTGGTAAAGGAGGAGGACGGGCGCAGACTGGCCTACGTGCGTATCGCCGACGAGAACATCCTCGCCTCACCGGTGCATATCGGGGTATGGCGGTGCGCTGCTGATGCCGTGCTCTCCGAGGCCGTCAGCTTCACCTCTCAGGAACGCGAACTGCTCGATGTCCTGACCTCCGCCGGTAGCCTGACCCTGTCTCAGATATGCCGCCGCGCGACCATCCCCCGACGCCGGGTCGTGCACCTGCTCTCGCTTTTCGTTCACTGGGGGCTGGTCGGAATCCGTCACGACAGCCGCGGCTTTTTCTACTGCGCTCTGGATTAACGGTAAGTACGCGCACACCCTTAAAATGTAATCACTCGCTGATCAGGATGTTACCATGGCAATGCGTGCTTTTCGGCCGGTCCGGACGCCTCCAAAAGATCACGCTACATTGCTAACCTGCTGATCAGTGAGTGATTACAAAATACCCCTGCTGCACTGCTTACCGTTACAGAAATGTCTCGGGGTCCCGGCGGGCGGAGCAGTGCTCGTGGAGGAAGGCGGCGAATGGAGTGGTGTAGGTGCGCAGTCCGGCGGGGCAGGCTCTGACGCAGGCGCAGCAGCGGATGCAGAGGGCCGGGTCAGTCAGCACCTTCCGGGCATTAAGGTCAATGCTGACGGCTCCGGTCGGGCAGACCCTCACACATTCTCCGCAGAGGGAGCAGCCGTCGGCAGTTTTCGGAACGGTTTGATTTCCGGAATGTTTAACTTCCTTGTAAGGCCGGTTGCCCTTGATGTGAAAGGGGGCAAATGCTCCGGAACCGTCCAGTTTCCGGGCACATTCTCCTCCGAAAATACGGGCATCGGCCAGGTCCAATGTGTCGGGACGTCCCTCGGCTACGGGCATTTCCGGGGTGCTGTAGCTGTGCTCCCCGATGAAGGCTCCGGCTGCGAAAGGACTGAGGCCCAGCGAGACGGCCAGGTCGTAAAGTTCGACGAGGGTATCCTCATAGTCGCGGTTGCCGTAAGTGACGGTCACTACCGCGGGGACGGAGGCACCCGCCTCCACCTGTATCCGCCTGAGCCGCCGTACTGCCTCGGGAGCCACCCTGCCGGCATATACCGGGGCTCCGAGCACTACGGTCTCTCCGGCCCCGACAGTTATCGGGGAGTCCGAGCGGTCGAGGGTCAGGTCGACGGTCCGTATGCGGGCTGCGTTCATACCGGCTGCCACAGCCTCCGCTATTGTCCTTGAAGTGTGTGTCGGTGAGAAGCATATCACCGTGATGCCGTTCAGTATATCCATAATGCGGTGTTTTATTTTTTCTGTTCAAGTTTCAGGAGGAATTGCTTGGCCCTTAGGCCTCCGCCGTAGCCGGTCAGGCGGCCGTCGCTGCCGATGATGCGGTGGCAGGGGAGGATGATGGAGATGGCGTTGGCGCCGTTGGCATTGGCCACTGCACGGACGGACCTGGGGGATCCGATGGCGGCGGCCAGCTCTCCGTATGATGCGGTCTGTCCGTAGGGGATGCGGGGGAGCTGCTGCCAGACGCGCTTCTGGAAGTCGGAGCCGGCCAGCAGGAGGGGGATGTCGAAGTCCCTGCGTTCTCCGCAGAAGTATTCGTCCAGTTCCCGGACGGTCCGCTGCAGGACCTCGGGAAGAATTTGCCCACACTCCTCGAATTGTGCCTTGAGGATGGTCCTGAGCCGCTGCTCCACCCTTCCCGGATGCAGCTCCTGAGCCCAGTTGCAGAGGCAGAGCCGGTCGCCCGCTGCTCCGAGGAGCATTTCCCCGCAGGGGGAGTGGTAGCGGAGAGTGCGGATGGTCCGGGGCCTGACGAAGAGCCAGTGGGGCATCTCGGCGCCGCGGTAGTGCTTGGCCATTACCCCAGGGCGTCGGGTCATGCCGTTGCGGAGGGCCACCTGCTGCGAGGGGAGGTTATTGTCCCGGATGATGGAGCAGACCAGGGGGGAGTTCAGGGTGCCGAAAGCGTAGTCCATGCAGGCGCGGGCGGCCTCCGTGGCGTAGCCCTGATGCCAGTGGGAGCGTTGGAAGAGGTAGCCTACTTCTATCATTTCCCGGCCGTTCCAATGCTGGAGGGTCAGGCCGCATTGGCCTATCATCTCTCCGGTGGCCTTGAGCACCACTGCCCAGAGGCCGTAGCCGTACTGCCGGTAGCGGGCGAGCTGCCGCTCCAGCCATTCGTCCACTTCCTCATCGGAGAAAGGGCCGTTGTAAGCGTACATGACTTCGCTGTCCTGCAGGATGCGGCGGAGGGCGGGCCGGTCGGCAGGGGTCATCTCGCGCAGCTGCAGCCTTGGTGTTTCAATGACAATCATATTTGGACGGGTTGGTATGGCAAATATAGTCAATTTCGCTTTTCTCGGCAAGCTGTCCGGTATGTGCGTGCGAAACAGAAAAGTGTGGACATGTTGGCAGAATAAACTGTAATTTTGCGCCCGGTTTAATCGAAGAGTTGAAAGACATGAGCAATATCAGGAGAAGCAGGGCGGAGTGGATCCGGCGCTACTTGAGTTTCGTGGTGATCCTGTTCGTTATCGCATTCGGTACGTCCCTGTCCATCAGGGCAAATCTCGGTTCGTCGCCTATCTCGGCGCCTCCATACGTGCTGTCGCTGGTGCCGGGAATGAGCCTCACCATGGGACAGCTTACGATATGCATGCACGTGTTCTTTATTCTGTCCCAGATATTGCTGCTGCGCAAGGATTTCGAGAAACGGCAGCTTACCCAGATACTCGTCTCGTTCCTTTTCGGACTGTACACCGATGTGACCATGTGGCTGACCGGTTTCCTGCAGGTGCCTTTCGACATCAATCCGGCGGTGGGGTATCCGCTCAGGTTCGCGGAACTGCTGCTCGGCGGTGCCATCTTAGCCTTCGGTATTGCGTGCGAGGTGCGCTGCGACTCGCTGATGCTGGCCGGTGAGGGATTTCCGCTGGCGATAGCGAAGTTCCTGAAGAAGGATTTCGGTAAGGTCAAGATATTCAGCGACACTTCGCTGGTGACCATAGGTGCGGTCTTCATGCTTATCTTCTTCGGGCATTGGGACTGGAAAATGATCGGGCCGGGTACCCTTGTGTCAATGTTCTATGTGGGCTTTATGGTACGGGTGTTCTCGCCCCGGATCGGGTGGCTGGACCGGATATTCATTCCTCGGTCCGAGCGTGCAGCCCGGGCTTCCGCTCAGGCTCAGCAGGCTGCTCTCTGGGCCTCTCACCGCGTGATTACCATCGCCCGTACATACGGCAGCGGTGGCAATGAGGTGGGCGAGAAGGTGGCCCGCCGTCTGGGCTGCCCCTGCTACAGCCGCCAGCTCATAGACCGGACCGCAGAGCAGATGGGACGCACACCCGAATTCGTGGCCGAGAACGAGCAGAATATCTCCACCGCCAAGCTCTGGGAGATGATATTCGAGGACAGCGGCATACCTGTCTCGATGAACCCGTCGAAGGACGACGCTATCTATGTCAGCCAGAGCCGTACCGTCCGCGAGCTGGCCCACCACGGCCCGTGCGTCATCATAGGCCGTCTAGGCAACTGGATTCTCCGGGACAATCCTCATGTCCTCCGTGTCTTCGTCACTTCCGGCCCCGGTTCAGCGGCATCCCGTGTCGCTTCCCGGTTCAATATCTCCGGGGAAGAGGCTGCGCGGAAAGTCGAGCGGATCAATACCGGCCGTGCCAACCACTACCGCCGCTACACCGGCCGCCAATGGACCGACATCGGCGAATATGACTTAGTGGTCAACACCGACCGCGTGGGCATCGACGGAGCCGTAGACACCATTCTCCGCGCATCGAAGGACCTCAAATAGCCGGGGCTGCTGTTGTCTGCCTGGGCTACGCTGTTTCTGCCTCTGGCCTGTTTTGGCTTGTTCCGTCGGTTTTTGCCTGCCTGGTTTGTCTGCCTGGTTGCCACAACGGCAGCGTTTCCCGTGATTCGGTGCCGTTGTGGAAAGTCACTTTCCCGCCGTGCCTTTTGAGTCAGCCCATTTCAGTGCCCTCCTGCCGGTATTCCTGATTTTCGTTGACTGGCAGATGCCGGGGAAAACGGCATTTTGCCACCACCTTCTCGGTTTCGTTATAAGTCGACCTGCGTCAGAGGTACTTCCCGGTGGCCCTGTTCCGTTTTCCCATCCGGAAGGTGCCGACAAAAGAACTGTTCTTCCGTCACCTTCCTGGAGAATTGTTATATTTGCCGGAGTCTTGAAAAAATAAAAATGGAAAAAGCATTGGAATTTCTCAAAACGCACAGGGACGTGGCGCTGGCGACTGTCGAGGGTGACCGTCCGAAGATCCGCGTGTTTCAGATTATGCTGCAGGAGGGCGCGACATTGTATTTTGCTACTTCGGCGAAGAAAGAGGTATACCGTCAGCTGCAGCAGAACCCGAATGTCGAGCTGTTGGCAATGGACGGCGACATCTCGGTCCGCGTGACCGGCCGCGCATGCTTCGATGTGCCGGACGATACTGCCCGCCGTATATACGAGTGGAACGAAGTCCTGCGGCGCCTCTATCCCGGCTACAAGGCAATGGAGTATTTCCGCCTGCCTGTCACAGCTGTAGACTATTACGACCTGGCACCAACTCCTCCGGTGCTGGAGCATTGGGAACGGTAGTCTGTAGCGAACTTATAGGCATCGAATATCTGTCCGTTGAAGAAGATGCCCTCGACCGGAGGCAGGGATGTCCGCACAAAGAAATCGATTTTCTTCGAGTGTTCGGCTACGGTATGCTCCAGTTCAGTAAGTCGATGATTCATGGAGTTGTTTTGCAGCAGATATTCCTTCAGCACTTTATTTGCCCATTGACGGAACTGAGTACCTCTTATGGATTTTACCCTGTAACCTACAGAAATAATGACATCAAGATTGTAGCAAATGATTTTGCGTTTGACAGTGCGTCTCCCTTCTTTTTGAACTGTCAAGTATTCCTTGACAGTTGAATTTTGCGAAAGTTCACCTTCTTTGTATATGTTGCTGATGTGTAGGCTGATATTTTGTTTGCTGGAATTGAATAACTCTACCATCTGCGCCTGTGTCAGCCACACGGTCTCATCCTCCATGCGCACCTCCAGCCTCACCTCCTCGTCTGGCTGATACATTATGATCTCTCCCTTGTTTTCCATGCGCGAATATAAGAAGACGGCCTGGGATTATCCATACTCGAAACGGTTATAAACGGCTATAATCGTTTATAATCGGTTAGCATAGAGTTGGCGGTAAATGTCAGTTGAAGAGGTACAATAATCAGTGATGCGGGTAGCCGTAGGCAAGTTTGGAAGTGCTATTTTTGCGGCGTATTCTGGTGAAATGTTTAAAATACAAGATATGAGACGCGCAATGATTACAGCTATGATGACGGGCGTGCTGGCGGCAGGGTCGGCGGCATGTGCCCAGAACACTCAGCAGACTGAGCCTATGCCCGGAAAGGACGGCAACAAGTATGTGCCTTATGAGGAGCGTACCGGCAACGAGTCGATTGTTTATTTTACCCGCGACCTCAGCCCGGAGGGACTGAGGAAGGCCTACGAGGCAGTATGCGGCGACATCGTGGGCCGTGTGGCAGTGAAACTGCATACCGGCGAGCAGAACGGCCCTAACATTATCCCCAGTTCGTGGGTGAAAGAGCTGATTGAAAAAGATATCCCCGACGCCACTATTGTCGAGACCAATACCTACTATGTCGGTGACCGCTACACCACTGAGCAGCACCGCAGGACGCTGGAAATCAACGGATGGACCTTCTGCCCCGTGGACATCATGGACGAGGAGGACACCCTGACCCTGCCGGTGAAAGGCGGCAAGTGGTTCAACCGCATGTCGATGGGCAGCCACATCACCGACTACAACTCGATGGTCGTTCTCACCCATTTCAAGGGACATTCCAAAGGAGGCTTCGGCGGCAGCAGCAAGAACATCGGCATCGGCTGCGCTGACGGCCGCATAGGCAAGGCCTGGATCCATACCACTCCCGGTCAGGATGACCAGTGGGATATCTCCGAGGAGGAGTTCATGGAGCGCATGACCGAGTCCAGCAAGGCGATAACGGACTATTTCGGCAAGCACATAACGTATGTCAATGTGATGCGCAACATGTCCGTCTCCTGCGACTGCGAGGGTGTGGCCGCCGAGCCGGTAGTGACTCCCAATGTGGGTATCCTCGCCTCGACCGACATCCTGGCCATCGACCAGGCCTGCGTGGATATGGTATATGCCATGACCGAGGAGGAGCACCACGCTCTGGTGGAGCGCATCGAGTCCCGTCACGGCCTGCGGCAGCTCTCCTACATGAAGGAGCTCGGCATGGGCAATGACCGCTATATCATCATCGACCTGGACAACGGCGGCAGGCGCATCACCGTCGGGGAGGCCGTCAAGGACCTGAAGCCGTTTGTCGCGGAGCAGAAATAAGAAATAATTGTGCTATATTCGCCGCATGAAAAAAGCGGATATAGTATTTGCCTGCGCGGTGGTGGCGGTGTTCCTGCCCTTCGTGCTTTCGGAGCCTGTCTACGAGGCCTATAAGAGTTTCAATGCCGCTCACGGGATGATCGTGAGCTTCATTAAGTTCGCGGTGCTCTCGACCGCCGGCGAGATGCTGGGCGCGCGTATCACCACCGGACGTTACTGCTACAAGGGCTTCGGCCTGATATCCAAGATGCTGGTCTGGGGCATCCTCGGCATGGGCATCAACATGGCGATGATCATCTTCTCGTCCGGCACTCCGGCATTCCTGGAGTACATGGGACTGACCGGCGCCACTGAGTTCCTCGCCGGGCCGATGTGCTGGCAGAAGGTGCTGGTGGCCTTCTGCGTCTCGGTGGCCATGAACTCGATATTCGCTCCGGTATTCATGACCCTGCACAAGATATGCGACATCCATATAGCGGATTACAACGGCTCGGCCCTGGCTCTGATACGGCCCTGGAAGATGGGCGAGCTCTTCTGCCGCGTCAACTGGAAGGCCCAGTGGGGCTTCGTCTTCAAGAAGACCATCCCCCTGTTCTGGTTCCCGGCCCATACGGTGACCTTCCTGCTGCCGCCCTCCGGCCGCGTTCTCTGCGCCGCCCTGCTCGGGGTCGCCCTCGGCGTGCTCCTGGCCTTGGCTGCCCGCAAGAAATAGCATGATTCACAGGAGAATATTTGCAAAAACGGATTTTAATATTTAACTTGCAGCTGCTAACTTTTAAAATCATAACAGTTATGGGAAGAATTATCAAGTTTCTGCTTATATGCTTGGGCTTTAAGTCGTTGACGGCATGCGACGTGGAAGTGTGGCAGGGGACGGAAGAGTATGGAACACCCTACGCTGAATACGAGGTCAAGGGTCGGGTATCGGATGCTGAGGGAACACCGATATCAGGTGTCAGGGTAAGTATAGGTGAGGAGAATCGGATTGATTCCGTGGCTGTTACGGATGTCGATGGCCGTTTTCATGTGAATCACGGCAGGCATCCTTTCAATAACAGTACGTTTGATATTCTTTTTACTGATATAGACGGTGAGGCCGGAGGCGGACTGTTCGAAAGTGATACCGTCACTGTCCGCGCTGAACTGGTCAAAGAAGGTGAAAATAGCTGGGACAGCGGAGATTATGCCGTTCCCGGAGAGGTGGAAGTTACCTTGTATCATAAAACGGAGAGCGGAGAGTAACTGTCTGTATGCGCTCTTTGTCACTCAGGCAGAAACTTGCCCTGGAGCTGGTCCGCCCGCTGCACACTAAGCTGGTGGAGGAGCACGTTCTGCGCGACCTGTTCTGGGAATGTACTTTAAGATGCTCCCTGCACTGCCGTCACTGCGGCAGCGATTGTCACACTACAGCGTCTGTAAAGGACATGCCTTTTGAGGATTTCGCCAAAGTCCTGCGCCGCATATCCGAAAAATACGATCCGCACAAAGTTTTCGTCATCATTACCGGCGGAGAGCCGTTGATGCGTCCCGACATAGCCTCGTGCGGAAGGGCCATCTACGACATGGGTTTTCCGTGGGGTATTGTCACAAACGGTATGCTGCTGGACCGCAGGCGGTTTGACTCTCTGCTCAAGGCCGGTATCCACAGTGCGACGATAAGCGTGGACGGATTCGAGGCCGACCACGACTGGATGCGCGGAGTCCAGGGCAGTTTCAAGAAAGCGACAGCAGGTGTACGTATGTTCACGGAAGTAGATGACTTGAAGTTCGATGTCGTCACATGTGCCAACCGGCGCAACCTGGCATCGCTGCCCGAGTTCAAGGAGTTCCTTATATCGCTTGGCCTTAAGCGATGGAGGATATTCACGGTCTTTCCTTCAGGCCGGGCTGCCGATGACCCTGATATGCAGCTCTTCCCGGAACAGTTCGACTCTCTTATGGAATTCATCGTGAATACCAGGAAAGAAGGGCGTATAAGGCTCAATTACGGCTGCGAGAATTTCCTAGGAGGCTACGAAGGTCTTGTCCGGGACAATTTCTTCAGCTGCAACGCCGGCCTTACCACTTCTTCCATCCTAGCCAACGGAGACATTGCGGCCTGCGCCAGTATCCGCAGTGACTATGCCCAGGGCAATATCTACCGGGGAGACGATTTTATCGATGTCTGGGAGAACCGTTATCAGGTATTCCGGAACCGCAGCTGGATGCGGGAGCGCGGAGATGAATGCGGCCGCTGCAAGTATTTCCGGTACTGTCTCGGAGGTTCGATGCATCTGCGTGAGTCTGACGGCTCTCTTCGTCCGGGCACATGCCGGATGCTGCGGTAAATCAATTGCTTCAGTAAATCAGAATAGAATATCTGCTATCTGAGAAGGCCTGTCTACGATGTGGGCGGGGGAGTAGGAGGCGAGTTCCTCCCGGGTGCGGCAGCCCCAGGTGACGGCGACGGCCTCGAGGCCGGCGTTGGCGGCGGTCTGCATGTCCACGCCGGAGTCTCCGATGTACAGGACTTCCTCAGGACAATGTATCCCGGCCTCCCGGAGGATGTCCCGCACTATCACCGGCTCCGGCTTGCGGGGCACCTCCTCCCTCTCCCCGAATACGGCGCAGAAGGGTATTTCAGGGAAAAAATGCCGCATGAGCCTAACGGTCGCCGGGTGGTATTTGTTCGAGGCGACGGCGACCTTGATACCGCGGCGGCAGATTCCGGCGAGGAGTTCCGGTATGCCGTCGAAGGGGCGGGTGGCGTCCGCGCAGTGTTCATTGTAGTAGGGGAGGAACAGGCTCCTGATGCGCAGGACCTCCTCCTGGCTGCGGGCCTCCTCCGGCAGTGCCCTTTCGAAGAGTTTATTGATACCGTTGCCGATGTAGGAGGCTATCTCGGTCTCGCTGTGGACGGGGTAGCCGCATGCGGCCAGGGCCTGGTTGGTGGCAGCCGCGATGTCGGGGACGGTGTAGAGCAGGGTGCCGTCGAGGTCGAATATCACTAATTTTTTCTGCATGGTTCCGCAAATGTAGGAAAATTCCCTATATTTGTAGGGGATTAAAAATCTTTAGTTTATGAAAAAGGCTTTTCTGAAGTGGATTATGGCGGTCCTGGGGGTTACCTCAGTGTCGTCATGTTTCCTGTATGCCTCTCCGCACGCTACGTATGAGGCCAAGGGCCGTGTGACGGATGAGGAAGGACGTTCTATAACCGGAATCCAGGTGGGATTCTGTGCGAGCTATGGGGAGACGGACAGCCTGGGCAATAAGATTTACTATCCGGACGGGCAGCCTGTGCTTACCGATACTGACGGAAAGTTCAGTCTCAAAGTCGAGAACTATGGCTTAGGGGGAGGCGAGAGTGTCACCATCAGTTTCATCGATATCGACGGACCGGACGGCGGAGGCAGCTTCCAGTCCAAGTTCGTGGAGCAGCCGCTGGTGCAGAAGAAGAAAGGCAAATGGCATGATTCCTGGGACGAGGGTGACTATGAGGTGCCCGGTATGGTGAACGTCACGCTCGAGCGGGATGCAGAATAAAAACAGTTAAAAAGAAAGATATGAAAACAGAGATTCTTAAGTTTTTGCTTCCGCTTTTGGGATTCAGTGCAGCTTCCTGTGTGTCACTGTACGCACCCCTTTCTGTTGAGTTCAATTCTATCAATGTTAAAGGCAGGGTAACTGATACGGAAGGGCAGCCCGTTCCTGGTATTAAAGTCAGTCTGGTAGAGAAAGTAAGAGTTGAGAGAGAATTTACAGTAGGATATAATCGAATGGATACTGTGAACCGGGAGCCGATAATCACTGATGAGTACGGATATTTTGAATACAATGGACGTGAGGTGGATGTGCCGCAGAATGCGCATCTTTCATTTGAGGATGTGGATGGCCCGGCAAACGGAGGGGAATTCCTGCTGAAGGAGATTAAGGCGGATTTCGTCAAAGCCGCTGACCAGGAAGGTGCCGGAAATGATGAAGTTTTCGATTTGAGGGAGGGCAGTCTCGACGTGACCCTCGAGCGTAAACCTCAGGAGTAGAAGTATTGTCAGATTATGCAGCCCGTTTTGTTCAAGCAGAGGCTGGCCCTGGAGTTCAACAGGTCCCTCAGGGAGCAGATGGCCAGGGAGCATGTCCTCGAGAATCTCTTCTGGGAGTGTACCCTGAGATGCTCTCTGAGATGCCGTCACTGCGGCAGCGACTGCCATACCACCTCCGGGGTCAAGGACATGCCTTTCGAGGACTTTGCCAAGGTACTCCGGAGAATCTCTGAGAAATACGACCCCCACAAGGTTTTCATAATCATCACCGGTGGTGAGCCCCTGATGCGTCCCGACATCGCCTCCTGCGGCAGGGCCATCTACGACATGGGTTTCCCCTGGGGCATGGTCACCAACGGCATGCTGCTGGACCGCCGGCGTTTCGATTCCCTGCTCAAGGCCGGTATCCACAGTGCGACGGTCAGCCTGGACGGGTTCGAGGCCGACCACGAGTGGATGCGCGGAGTCCCAGGCAGTTACGCTAAGGCGCTCAACGCCATCAGGATGTTCATCGGGGTCCCGGACATGGTTTTCGACGTGGTCACCTGCGCCAACCGCCGTAACCTCGCGACCCTCCCCGACCTGCGCGAGTTCCTCATCTCGACAGGCCTCAGGCGCTGGAGGATTTTCACCGTATTTCCGTCCGGCAGGGCCGCCAATGACCCGGACATGCGGCTGACTGCGGAGGAGTTTGACCGGGTGATGGATTTTATCGCCGAGACCCGCCGGGACGGCCGGATAAAGCTGGATTACGGCTGCGAGGGCTTCCTCGGCGGCTATGAGGGCAAGGTCCGCGACTACCTTTTCCGCTGCGACGCCGGCCTGAGCTGCGCCTCTATCCTCTCCAACGGGGACATCGCCGCCTGTGCGAGTATCCGCAGCGACTACTCCCAGGGCAATATCTACCGCGGGGACGATTTCCTGGATGTCTGGGAGAACCGCTATCAGAAGTTCCGCGACCGCAGCTGGATGAAGGCTCTCGGGGACCCCTGCGGCAGCTGCCGGTATTTCCGCTATTGTCTCGGCGGCTCGATGCACCTGCGGGAGGCCGACGGCACACTCCGTCCCGGCACATGCAGGATGGCTGAAAGCGGTCTTTGCAGGAAGTAAATAAGTTAAAATCAATAGGATATGAAAAGAAAATCTGTCTACGCCGCCGTGGTTCTGCTGCTGTCGGCGGTGTCTCTGCATGCGCAGCCGGATGCTGTGGAACTTGAAGATCTCGGAGTGGTGATCGCACCGGGTCAGTCCAGAGAGTACTCCTACAGCGACAAGGAGGCCGGCTTCTACTACGGCCAGACTTCAACTGATGATTTCAGCGACTGGTACGCCGGGTGGAACATCCGGGCCAAGAGGATTTTCGCCGATTACCGGCTCTATGTGGACGGGCGGATGCTCAGCCGTAAGGATGCGGCCGTGACCGTGTGGCCCGACCGGCTTGAGAGGGTCCATGACTGTGCCGTGGAGACATTTGCACTGGTGGACAGCCGCAAGGTGCTCTTCGTCGCTCTGGACGGAGTGGCCGGCAGCAAGGTCGGCCTCGAACTTACCGGCACCAATATCACCCTCCCCCGCAAGGACGGCAACTCCGTGATATACGCGGCCGTGGAGGCTAAGGGCGACTTCGTCCGCATCTCCGCCCTGAATCCGGACGCTCAGCTGAGTTTCGACGGAAAGGTGGTGGAGGCTCCCCGCAATGCGGGCGGTTTCATCATCTCCTACGGCAATGAACAGGAGAGCCGGGAGCTCGCCTCGCAGTTCCGCTCTGAAGGGCGGCAGTGGCTCGCTCAGCGGCAGGAGCGGATGCAGTCCCTCCTGCAGGACAATGCCATGCGCACCGACCTCCCCTCTCTGGACCGAGCCCTCGCGTGGATAGAACTGACGGCCGATGAGCTGGTGACCCGCCAGCACGGAGGCTGGGGCATGTACGCCGGCTTCCCCTGGTTCACCGATTTCTGGGGCAGGGACATGTTCATCGCCATGCCGGGAGCGGTGCTCTGCACCGGTGAGTTCGGTGTGGCCCGCGACATCCTCCTCTCATTTGCCCGCTATCAGGATACAGACCCTGACTCGGAGACCTACGGCCGCGTGCCCAACCGCCTGAACCTCGACGGTATCCTCTACAACACCACCGACGGTACTCCCCGCTTCGTGATCCAGGCCTACGAGTACCTGAAATACACCGGTGACGTGGATTTCATCAAGCAGATATACCCGGCCGTCAAGATTGCTACGGACGCCTCCGCACAGCTTTTTACAGATGATAAGGGCTACCTGACCCATGCCGACGCCGATACCTGGATGGACGCCAAGCGCCAGAGCAAGTATCCGTGCTCGCCCCGCGGGGACAGGGCCGTGGACATCCAGGCCCTCTGGTATCAGCAGCTGACATGTGCGGCTGAGATGGCCCGCTACATGGGCGAGGACCGCAAGGCCCGGCAGTGGGATGCCCTGGCCGGGAAGGTCCGCGCCAATTTCGAACACGATTTCACCGACCCCGGGGCGGGCCTGATCTACGACCACCTCAACTCCGACGGCACCCCTGACCTCCAGCTCCGTCCCAACACCGTCTACGCCCATGAGCTGGTGTCCGACACCCTGCTGAGGATGCGGGATACCCGCCGGATGTGGGAGCACTTGGTCTATCCCTGGGGCGTGTCGAGCCTCGACCAGAATGACGGGCAGTTCCATCCCTGGCACGAGATGTGGCACCGCTACCACAAGGACGACGCCTACCACAACGGCACCGTATGGCTCTGGCTCAACGGTCAGGCTATGCAGCGGATGGTGGAGTACGGTCAGCAGGACCTGGCCTTCAGACTATTTTCCAATATGAACCGGCAGGCTCTCGACGAGGGAGCGGTCGGCAGCCTGTCCGAGTGCGCGGATCCCTGGCCCCGTCCCGGCAGCACCTGGGTAAGGCGCTCGGGCACCTTCCTCCAGGCCTGGAGCAACGGAGAGCACATCCGCGTATGGAGTCAGTACTTCCTCGGGGTGCGTCCCGATATGCTCAGCCGCCGTATAGACGTTCAGCCCCGCATCCCATCGGCCATTTCCGCCCTGGACCAGCGCGTGAGCATAGCGGACGGTGCCCTGGAATGCACCTACCGCAGGGCCTCCGACGCTCAGGAGCAGTACCGTTACTGCTGGACCGGTACGGGCGAGGTGACCCTCGGCATTTCCATAGGAGCATTTGCCCCGCTTGAAGTGACTGTACCCCAGGGCAGCATGCTGGCTCTTTCCTGCACTCCCGAACATCTCACAGCCCGGCTTTATGCAGCTGACGGCACGGTCCTGTATGAGACAGAAGCAGCGGTGGACGAGCGCATCGCCGGCCTTCACGAAGAGTGGAACCGCATCTTCGACGGCACTGACTTCGCCGCTCCCAACTACCGGGAGAACATAAAGGCCCTCTCCCGCTACTTCGACCCTCCCCTCGACTATCAGAGCATCGAATAATTTATTGCATGAAGGCTGAGGCTACCGCGTGCCGTATGATGGCGGGGGCGTCTGCGAAGGGGTCCTCGCCGGGGACGGCGGAGGCGGAGAGCTCGATGATGCGGGTGATGCCGAGCATCGGGAGCTGGTCGGCCGGGACGCGGCAGGTGCCGGTGATTACCCACAGGGGCTTTCCGTAGCGGCGGCAGAGGGTGGCGATGCCGGCGGGGAGCTTTCCGGTCAGGGAGGACTTGTCGAAGCGGCCCTCGCCGGTGATGACCAGGTCGGCCGAGGCGATCTCCTCTTCCAGGTGCAGCATCGAGGCAAATACCTTCCATCCGGCTGTGAGTTCGGCTCCCAGGGCGGCCTGCAGGGCATATCCCGTACCTCCGGCGGCTCCGGCCCCCGGGAAATCAGGAACTCCGATGACCCTTTGCCAGTTTTCCAGAGCACTCTCAAATACCGGAATGTCCTGTTTGCGGCATCCCTTCTGCGGGCCGTATACCGCTGTGGCTCCGACCGGGCCGAGCAGCGGGCTGGTCACGTCGGTGGCTACCGTGATGCGGGTCTGCCGCAGGTGAGGGCAGATGTCTGCCACGGAGCGGTCGGAGGCTGAGTCTATGCCGCTGATAAATGAGGGTATGTCGCGGTTGCGGAAGGGACTGGAGTTGGAGAAGGACCAGCCGAGGGCGGAGAGCAGGCCGAAGCCGCCGTCGTTGGTGCCGCTACCGCCGATGGCCAGGAGTATCTCCCGCACCCCGTGGCTCTCGATACATTCGCGCAGGACGGTGCCGAGGCCGTAGGTCGTGGAGCGAAGCAGGTTGCGCTTCTCCCGCGGAATCATGTTGAGGCCGCATACCGAAGCCATCTCCACGAATGCGCGGCGGGTTCCGTCCTCCGCGCTGTACAGCAGCACCGGGGCGAGGATTTGCGAGCCCAGGTGATTGACCGTCGGAATGAATTCCTTCCTATAGCCTATGCCGCTCTCCCGAAGGGCCCTTTCCATTACTCCCATGCTGCCTTCCCCTCCGTCCGCCATGGGGCGCAGGAGAATCTGCGGCATTGTCCTTCCTGCCTCCTTGCATCCCTCCGTGATACCGTCCCGGACGGCCTCCGAAGCCTGCACCGCTGTCATTGAGCCCTTGAATTTGTCAGTTGCTATTACTATTTTGCCAAAACCGCTCATAATTTTTATATTTGTGTTTCAAATTTAAAAAATTTCAGAAAAATGAGAAAATCTACATTGCTTGGATTGATGCTGCTGCTTATGCCCCTGGCTCCGGTGAAGGCCGACGAGGGTATGTGGCTGCTCCCCCTGCTGGAAAAGATGAACAGCGGGAAGATGACTGAGTTGGGATTCGAAATCACACCTCAGCAGATATATGACATCAACAATTCTTCGCTGAAGGACGCTATCGTGATTTTCGGCGGCGGATGTACCGGTGAGATCGTGTCCGACCAGGGACTGCTCTTCACCAACCACCACTGCGGCTTCGGTACCATTCAGAGCCTCAGCTCCGTGGAACATAACTACCTCCGTGACGGCTATTGGGCCCTCAGCCTCGACGAGGAGCTGCCCGCACCGGGCCTCAGCGTGAGGTTCCTCGAGAGCTTCACCGACGTGACGGCAGATGTCAACAAGGCCCTGGCCAAGGCCAAGACCTCCGAAGACAAGGAGAAGGCCATGACCAAACTGCAGAACAAACTCGCGAAGAAGGCAGGCTGCGACGGTAAGTTTATCGTCGGAGGCATCAACTCGTTCTATGGAGGAAATACCTACTATTTCATCGTTTACAAGGTGTTCAGGGACGTGCGTTTTGTTGGTGCTCCCCCTCAGTCCATCGGTAAGTTCGGTGCCGACACCGACAACTGGATGTGGCCCCGTCACACCGGAGACTTCTCCATCTTCCGCGTGTATGCCGACCAGAACAACAACCCCGCCGAGTACTCCGAGGACAACGTGCCCTATACCCCGAAACAGTATCTGAAGGTGTCCATCGCCGGTTACGAGGAGGGTTCTCCTGCCATGATCATGGGATATCCCGGTTCGACCAACCGTTTCATGACCGCTTCCGAGCTGCGTGAGACCACCGAGAAGAACGAGGCCGCCATCAAGGTGCGCACCCTCCGTCAGGACGTGCTGATGGCCGACATGGAGGCTGATCCCAAGATCATGCTTCAGTACGCCAGCAAGTACGCCGGCTCGTCCAACGGCTGGAAGAAGTGGATCGGCATGAACGAGACCTTCGCAAAGCTCGGAGTCGAGGCACGCCGCGCCGCTGAGGAACAGGCATTCACCGAGTGGGTCAATGCAGGCGGCGAGGAGCGTATCGCCCGCTACGGCAAGGCTCTCGAGAACATCAATGCTGCTGTCGAGGGACGTAAGGCCGACTATATCCTGATGACCTACATCAACGAGAGCGTGGGCCGTATCGAGCTCGTGAGCGCCGCTGCCAACGCCAAGAGGATTACCGATGCCCTTGCAACCGGGGATCCCGCTGAGAAAGAGGAACAGCTCGCAGCCGTGAGCAGCCGTCTCGAGTCCTTCTACGGAGACTACTCCCTGCCCACCGACAAGAAGGTGGCTGTGGCCATGATTAAGCTGCTCAAGGAGAGCATCCCTGCAGACCAGCTGCCTTCGTTCTATCAGGACATCGACAGCCGGTTCGGCGGTGACATCAATGCTTACGTGGAGGATCTGTACGGCAAGTCCGTGTTCACATCCCTCGATAAGGTCAATGAAGCCATAGCTTCCGGTAATGTGGAGGCTCTGAACAATGATCCCGCGGTGAAGGTGCGCGAGTCCTATCTTGCGGCCGCCAAGCCTCACGCTGACAAGTATGCCTCATACGCAGAGCAGTTTGCCCAGGGCAAGAAAGACTACATCGCAGGTACCCTCGAGATGCGTGAGGGCGAGGCCATCTATCCCGATGCCAACTTCACCATGCGTCTGACCTACGGAACCGTGATGCCCTACTATCCCCGTGACGCCGTCTTCTACAACTACTACACCACCCTCAAGGGCGTGATGGAGAAGGAAGACCCGAACAACTGGGAGTTCGTAGTGCCCGAGAAGCTGAAAGAGCTGTACGAGGCCAAGGACTATGGCCGCTATGCCAACGAGAAGGGCGAGATGCCCGTGGCCTTCATCGGCAACCTCGACATCACCGGCGGTAACTCCGGCTCTCCTATCATGAACGGCCGCGGTGAGCTCATCGGCCTGGCCTTCGACGGCAACTGGGAGTCCATGAGCGGTGACATCATCTTCGAGCCCGAGCTCCAGAGGTGCATCAGCGTGGATATCCGCTACGTCCTCTTCATCATCGAGAAGCTGGGCGGAGCCACCAATCTGATCGACGAGCTGGATATCGTTGAATAATTTACTCTTACACGGAAATGATTTTAGAAACCCTTTCAAAGATCATTCATCCGGCGGCTGACAAGGACATCGTCTCCCTCGGTCTCGTCGAGGACATCAAGCTCTTCGACGGGAACGGGGCTGCCGTCGAACCTACGGATCCGCAGGCCGGAGAGAAGGCCGTGCTGGTCCGTTTCAAGCTGGTCGTGCCTTCTCCGGACCCCCTCCTGTCCTCTATCAAGAAGGAGTGCGAGCAGGCTATGGCCGCGGAGTTCCCTCACGCCAAGATATCCATCATAGAACTGGTGCGGGAGCGCAAGCCCACCAAGAAGACGGTCAATGACCTGGACGACACCCAGCTGCAGGGCATCGGCAAGATTATCGCCGTGGCCTCCGGCAAGGGCGGCGTGGGCAAGTCCACTGTCTCGGTCAATCTGGCCGTGGCCCTGTCCCTGAAGGGATACCGCGTAGGTCTGGTGGACGCCGATGTCTACGGCCCCTCCATCCCCAAGATGACCGGCACAGAGGGGCAGGTACCCTACATGGATGAGGAGAAGGACCTGATAGTCCCCCTCGAGAAGTGGGGCATAAAGCTGCTCTCCATAGGTCACCTCGTGGCTCCCGAACAGGCCCTGATATGGCGCGGTCCCATGGCCAGCAACGCCATGAAACAGATCGTCATGCAGGTGGACTGGGGCGAGCTCGACTACCTGCTCATCGACCTGCCTCCCGGAACTGGCGACATCCACATCTCGATGGTCCACGACATCCCCCTGACCGGAGCTGTCATCGTCACCACTCCCCAGCAGGTGGCTATAGCCGACGTGATAAAGAGCATCAACATGTTCCGCCACAAGGACGTGAATGTGCCGATACTCGGACTGGTCGAGAACATGGCCTGGTTCACCCCCGCAGAGCATCCCGAAGAGAAGTACTACATCTTCGGCAAGGACGGCGGCAGGAAGATGGCGGAGGAACTGAGTATCCCGCTTCTGGGCAGCATCCCCATCTACATGTCAGTAGAGGAGGGCGGAGATGCCGGCAGGCCCGCCGCATTCTCCGACGGTCCGGATGCCGCTGCATTCGCTGCTGTCGCCGACAGGCTGTAAACTGCAGATCAGCTTATGGCCAATATCGCAGAGGACATACGTAATGGAGACGGGAAGGCGTTCGAGGTGTTCTACCGCCTGGAATACAACAATCTCGTACACTTCATTACAAGTTATATCTGCGACAGCGAGAAGGCCCGCGACCTGGCCCAGGACGTCCTGTGCACGGTATGGGAGAAGCGCTGTTCCATACGGCCTGATTCGAATCTCCGCGCATGGGTCTTTACCATAGCCAGGAACCGGACCCTGAATTTTCTGAAGGAGAAGAAACTGTTTTCCGATCCTTCCCTTACGAGTGTTTTGGAAGAAAGGACAGCTGCCCTCGAGGACCCGTCAGTGGAACATCTGATAGACTCGCTGGAGCTGTCCTCTTTAATTAGGAAGACATTTGATTCTCTGCCTGATACTGCCAGGGACACCTTCCACATGAGCCGGCTCGACGGCATGACCAACAGGGAGATATCCGCGAAAAAGGGACTCAGCGTCAAGGCTGTGGAATATCACATCAAGATCTCGCTGCGGCATTTCCGCAACAGGCTGAAAGAATATCTGTAGTGAAAAATTTTGAAAAATTTTTAGGATAGGGCAGGAGTTGATTGTATTATATAGACAAGGAAAAGATTAGAGACCCGATTATGGAAGAAAAGCTGGATAAGGAAAAACTGAGTAAATTCAATGCCGAGGTGTTCTCGACCATGCCGGACGAGCCCTATCTGGGGCCTGTCCCGTCATTCGGCGGCAGGAGGCGGAAAACCCCTGCCGTGGACTGGTGTTTCCGTGCGGCGGCGGTTGTCCTGGCCGGTCTTTTCTGCTGGTCGCTGCTGAGGCCGGAGCCTCCCGTCGATCCGACTGTATTCACAGCCAGGGCGGCCGATGTATATACGGTGTCCAATGGTGTCAGGAGCCGTGTCGTCCTTCCAGATTCCTCCGTCGTCTGGCTCAACTGCGGCAGCGAGCTGCTCGTGGCCGATGATTATGAGAACGGCAACAGAGAGGTTGCCTTGCGCGGAGAAGGCTATTTTGACGTAAATTCCGACCCTTCGGACCCGTTCTATGTCCGCACCCCGGGAGGTCCTGCGGTCAGAGTCACCGGCACAGCCTTCAACCTTTCCTGCTATTCTCCGGACAGAGAGGTCAGGCTCACCCTGCTGAGGGGGTCTGTCCAGATGCTGACGGACGAAAACAGCACCCTTGCAGTGGAGGAAGGTTCCAGGATTACTGTCAAGGACGGACACGCCTATATTAACAGGACTCCTGACATAGAAGGGGATATTGCCTGGACGAAGGGCACCCTGCATTTCGACAACACTCCGATGCCGGAGGTCCTGGAATCGCTGGAACGCTGGTACGGGGTGGAGATAACTGTCAGTGACAGTTCCATATACAACAATTTCTTCACTGCAGATTTCCGCTCCGAGTCCATCACCCGCGTTCTGGAGCTCCTTGCCATCACCTGCGACATAGTCTATGCCGTGGACGGAAATATGATAACCCTCGGTTAAATTTTCTTTAGGGTAGTCCGGTGAAATATTGTAATTATTGTAGTCAGATGACTATAGTAACCAATATTAACCGAGATGAAATCTACACCAGTTAAGTTTTTGCCGGCGCTTTTAATTACGCTGATGCTGTCACTGGCATCGGCCTCGGCGCAGCAGACCTATGAGGTGAACTGCAGTAACCTCAGACTTTCAGAAGTCCTCAAGGAAGTTACCCGGGAGACCGGTTACAACTTCGTTTACAGCAACAGTTCTGTGGATGTCTCCCAGACAGTTACAGTTAACGTCAGCAGCCAGGACATCAATGAGGTCCTCGAAGCGGTCTTCGAGGGGACCGGTATTACCTGGACGCTGATGGATAAGCAGGTAGCCCTGCATCAGGAACCTTCTCCTCAGGCTCAGGAGGCCTCACCTCAGAAGGACGACACCCGGCAGGGTGTCCGGATAATCCGCGGTCAGGTCCTGGAAGGCGAGGACCTGCCGCTGCCCGGAGCGGATGTCATAGTGAAAGGTACATCCACGGGAGTATATACCGATGCTGACGGCTACTATGAGATAGAGGTGCCGGACAATCCGGAGGTGACTCTGGTGTTCAACTTCTTCGGCATGAACTCCAGGGAAGAGCAGATAGGCTCACGGGAGAGGATAGACGTGCTTCTTCTTCCGGATGTCGAGATGCTGGATGCGGTAGTGGTTACCGGTTATCAGACCATTTCTAAGGAGAGGACTACCGGAGCCTTTGCCAAAGTCAATTCCGAACAGTTCGAGACCCAGCGTATCTCAAATGTCAGCACCATGCTGGAAGGACGTGTCGCAGGTCTGACCGACGGGCAGATAAGGGGTGTCACATCCATGAATGGTCTGACGACTCCGCTCTACGTTATCGACGGCTTCCCGGTAGAGAAGACCACCAATGACGGCTACGGCAACTGGGTGGAGAGCGTGCCCGATATCAACCCTGAGGACATCCAGAGCATCACCGTCCTGAAGGATGCTGCCGCAGCTTCCATCTACGGAGCCCGTGCGGCGAACGGAGTGGTGGTCATCACTACCAAGAGGGCGCAGAAAGACCAGATGAATGTGTCCTTCTCCGCCACACTGTCACTTCAGCCCTATTCCACTTACGCCGATAAGTATCTGGCCGATGCCGCCACTATGGTGGAACTCGAGCGCGAGTGGGCTGCCCAGAACCCTAACCTGCAGGGGACCGGAGCAGCGGCATACGCCCAGGGACTGCTGGATGACAACACATTTACTACCCAGGGTATCCGTACTCTCCTGCGCGGTTATGCAGGACAGATGACTCAGTCGGAAGTGGACGCACAACTCGCGGCTCTTGCGGCTATGGGTTACAGCTACTATGACGACATAGAGCGTTACGGCACCCGCAATCCCTTCAGCCAGCAGTACAACCTCTCTCTCGGCAGGGGTACAGAGAAGAATTCTTTCAATGCCTCCATCACCTATCGCAATAACCTGGGTAGCGACAAGTACACCGATAATGACGATATCGGCATCAACATTCAGAACACTACCCAGATAACCAAATGGCTGACCTTGGAAGTAGGCTCCTATCTCAATTATGGAACCGGCAGTACGCAGAGTTTCAGCCTCTTTTCTCCCGGATATACCTACATGCCCTACGATAGACTTGTGAACGGGGACGGCTCGTACTATACGAACCGTCAGGAGGACAGGTACTCGGCATACAATATGAGTATCCTGAATTCGAACGGCCTGTATAACCTGGACATCACTCCTCTGGACGAGATAGGCATGAACCTGACCCGTCAGAAGAACTTCAGCAACCGTACATACGCCCGCCTGTCGATTAAGTTTACCGACTGGCTGAAGTACACCGCCTCGTTCCAGTATGAGTATGCCAATTACGCTACGGAGCAGCTGCGCAGCAAGGATTCCTACGATGTCCGCAATACAGTCAATACATACGCCTCCTCCAACGGGGACGGCACGGCGACCTTCAATATCCCTTACGGAAACATTTATTTCACTTCAGACAATACGACCAGAGCGTACAACTTCCGTCAGCAGTTGGACTTCAACAAGACCTTCGCCGGCAAACACGAGGTTACCGCGTTGGTGGGAACCGAAACCAGGGAGAACAAGAACAATTACGAGAACCGCACTCTCTACAACTACGACCCGGATCTGATGACCTATTCCCTGATCGACCAGGCCGCTCTGAGTTCCATGGGCAGAATCTGGGGCTGGGGCAGCTTTACTAATCATAATGCGGCATATCTCCTGGAGCTGGTCAACCGCTACGTATCGTTCTACGGCAATGCGGCCTACACCTACGACGGCCGGTACACCGTGAGCGGAAGTATCCGCTGGGACAAGACCAACCTCTTCTCCACCGGCTCGAAATACCAGAAACGTCCCATCTGGTCCGTGGGAGCCAGTTGGAACATCGACCGCGAGGAATTCATGCAGGGTGCGGACTGGGTCGATATGCTCAAGCTGCGTTTCAGCTACGGTATCGGCGGTAACATCGCGAAGAACTCCGCCCCGTATATGACGGCCTATTTCGGCAGCAACCAGCATGTAGGCGGTATTTCCGGAACCATTCAGAGCCGCCCGAATCCCAACCTGAGATGGGAGAAGACAGCCACCACCAACGTCGGAGTGGACTTTTCCCTGCTGGGCAACAGGTTGAGCGGTACTGTGGAGTACTATTATAAAAACGGTACAGATCTTCTGGCCAATACCAACGGCGTGCCGACCGAGGGCTGGGGCTACAGCACCTACACCATCAACAACGGAGAGATGGTCAACGAAGGCTTTGAGATCTCCCTGAACGGTACGGCGGTCAGCACCAGTGACTGGAGATTTGACATAGGCGCTATCTTCAGCTACAACAGGAATGAGGTGACCTACGTCAATGTTGAGGCCCCGGTATCCTACATCCTGATTGATTATCCTACGGCATATCCCCGCATCGGAAATCCCTACAACGCCATTTACGGCTACCAGTGGGCAGGTCTGAGCGAGCAGGGAACCCCTCAGCTCTACGACCGTAACGGAGAACTGTACGACGACATGACCCCGTCCGATATCGAGGACCTGCTCTATTTCGGAACAACGGTGCCTGTTTACAGCGGTGCGCTTAACCTCAATCTCAGGTGGCGCAACTGGGAACTTGCGGCTCAGTTCCTCTTCGAGGGCGGGCACAAGATGCGCAATACCAGCATTCCGTTCATCGACGGCAGCATAGCCCCTGTAAGCAACCGTATATCCGACCGCTGGCAGCAGCCAGGTGACGAGGCCCACACAGACGTGCCCCGCTACATCTCTTCCGAGAGCCCGCTGTACAACTACAACTACTACACCATGTATGCCCGGTCTTCCGTCAATATCATAGATGCTTCCAACCTGTCGCTGAACAACCTGTCACTCACCTACAGGCTGCCCTCCGGCGCATGCAGCAAGCTGGCAATGAAGAGCGCGCGCATCATGCTGGCAGCGGAGAACCTCTTCATGATAGCGGCAAGTCCCGAGGCCAAATACCTGCTGGGAGGCTACAACAAGCCGACCTTCATTCTCGGCCTTTATTTGAATTTCTAACGTAGATAAAAATGATACTTATGAAAAAGTTTCTGTACATATTCATCATAGCATGCCTTCCGGTCTTCTCGTCATGCGACGATTACCTGAATATCGTTCCTAAGGGAGAGAAGATACCCACTACGCTTGCAGACTTCGAGTCACTGCTGCGTGACGAGTACACCATCGGACAGACTCCCGTCAGCAACGCCCTTTATCTGCTGAATGACTACTATGTGACCGTCTCCAATCTCAACAGTCCCACCCTTACCCGGGCCAACTACATGTGGGATGAGTCGGCCGACCGTATCATGCTGAACAACTCGGATGAGGGTACATATTACCAGATGTATGCCGCCATATCTTCCTGCAACCTTATCATTGAGAATGCTCCCACAGCGACTGAGGCGACCGATGCCGAGAGAGCTGAGGTGATAGCTTATGCAAAGGTCATCCGTTCCCTCTGCTATTATGTGTTGGTCAATTACTATGCCGATACATATGAGGCTGCCACTGCAGGTGAAAAACTTAGTGTGCCTCTCATTGTCAGTTCGGTAATCGATGCTCCCAGTGAGCAGGTGACCATACAGGAGATGTATGACTTCATCATCCAGGGAGTGGAGGAAGCCATAGACGGAGGTCTGCCCGAGGAGTCCATGACGGTGATACATCCGAACCTTGGTGCAGCCTACGCTCTCCTGGCCCGTGTCTACCTCCAGATGCAGGACTATACCAAGGCTCTGGAGTATGCGGAGCTTGCTCTGGGCCAGAACAGCGCTCTTTACGACTGGAATGCTTATTATGACGACCATATCGCCGCCATAGAGAATCCCGACGACTATACAGGCCTGCCTACCCCGACAGATTATTCCTACGTGGAGAATTACTATTTCCGCTGCGGCAACGGTTCTCCGAACTATACCACCAACGAACTGGATATTCCGGTCTGGAGGGCGGAGCGTTTCGAGAAAGGAGACGCCAAGTTCATGTCCCGCTGGAAATACCGCTCCGAGAATCAGGATACCTACTATGACGGAGTGGGTAACGGATATTTCAACTGGGGCGGACTCACTACCTGCGAGGTGTACCTCATCAAGGCCGAGTGTCTGGCCCGAGGTGGAGACATCTCCGGTGCCATGGACGTACTCAACACCGTGCGTCAGACCCGTATCCGTCCGGATGTGTACGCGCCCCTGACCGCAGCAGACCGTGAGGAGGCCATTGACCTTATCCGCCGGACCAAGGACAACGAGCTGATTTTCTCCATCGTGCCCTTCGCCGACGCCCGCCGCTTCAACGCCGAGGGTACCTACGCCCGTACCCTGACCAAGGAATACGACGGCCGGACCTATACCCTCAGCCCCGGCTCTCATTTATGGACCATGCCATTCCCGGCCGGAGCCATCAACAACCCCGGAAACGGCACCATTACGCAGAATGTAGACAGATAACATAAAATCAATGTAAAATGAAAAGTAATCTTTTTAAACTGGTTCTCCTCTTCGCATCTGTCGCAGCTGTCTCGGCATGCGGCCCGAAGGCGCCCAAGGGCGGTTACATCATCAAGGGTTCAGTCGAGGGTATCCCCGACAATGCGGTCGTTCAGCTTATACCTGTCGCTCACGAGGTGATGGATCCTCTGGCGGAGGCAACCGTAACGGACGGTAAGTTTACTTTCACCGGTATCGTGGAGCAGCCTACGGCCGTATCGCTGATAGTGAAGGATGCCTACGGCTACCGCAATCTCATGGTGGAAAATACCAAAATGGAGATATCGGGCTCAGTGTCATCCTCTGCCGGTGCTGACGGCACGGCAAGTTATGGACTGGAAGCTCTCAAAGTGACCGGCTCTCCTATGAGTGACCGTTACTATGAGCTCATGCAGGTCCGCTACGGCATGGATTCGGTTTTCAGTGCCAATCAGCGCAGGCATGCAGAGATAATCGCTGCCATCGGAGAGGCAAAGGGAAAGGGCGATACCAGGAAGGTCGAGGAACTTATGAACAGCAAGGCCGGAAAAGCGATGCTGGCAGACGAGCATAAGTTCTTCAGCACCTTGGATTCCTTGTACAACAAGACTTTCATGGACAACAAGGACTCTTTCTGGGCACCCCTGATGATGATATCCCTGACGACATATCTGTCCGAGGACATGCGTCCCGTATATGAGGCTTTCAGCCAGGAGGCTAAGGATTCCTATTATGGAAAGATGGTGCGTGCCGAACTGTATCCCGCCGGAATGATAGGTGAGAAGGTGCCCGACTTCACCGTCAAGGACGCTTCCGGAAAGGAATATTCCCTTGCGCAGCTCAGTGAGGGCAAGAAATACATCCTGATCGATTTCTGGGCATCGTGGTGCGCCCCCTGCCGTAGGGAGATACCCAACCTCAAGAATCTCTATGCCAAGTACAGCTCCAAAGGTTTCCAGATTATAAGCATCTCCAGAGACAAAAATGCGGAGGACTGGAAGAAAGCCATCGAGGATGAGCAGCTTACATGGCCCAACTTCCTCGATGAGTCCGACATTGCCAAACTCTACAAGGTGAGGGCCATCCCTACGATGTACCTCGTGGATGCCGACGGCCGCATCGTGGCTGAGAATGTCCGCGGAGAGGCTCTGGCGGAGAAAGTAGCCGAACTGTTCAAATAAATAAACTATGAACTTCAAAAGAACTGTCATGGCCGTCTTAGCCGGCCTTATAACCCTGTGCGCCAGCGCCCAGGGAGTAATCTCAGTAGACTCTAGAGCCTCCGTCCTGCCCGACGGGAACGTCGAGCTGCTGCTGACCGTCAGCCTCGAGCCGGGCTGGTACATGTACAGCACCGTGCCGGTGAGCGGAGGCCCGATGGCCACCTCCTTCACCGCGGACGAAAGCGCCGCCTTCACCCTCTCCGGAGGGCTGCAGGACGTTGAGGAGGCCCACGTCAAACTGGACGAGGGATTCGGCATCGACGTCAAGTACTTCGAGGGCACGGCACAATTCCGCCAGGTCATCGTCCCCGCCTCGCAGGAGACCTTCACAGTGACCGGATACCTCGAGTACCAGACCTGCAACGGGGCCGAGTGCACCCTCAACGAGAGCGAGGTGTCCATAAAGGTGGACCCCTCCGCGGCTCCCTCTGCTGACTCCGCCAAGGGCAGCAAGGCCGGCGGCCAGGGCTTCTGGAGCTTCCTGCTCATAGCCTTCCTCGCCGGACTCGCCGGGGTCATCACCCCCTGCGTCTTCCCCATGATACCCATGACCGTGGGCTTCCTCATCGGAGGAGGCAGCACCAGGAGGGCCGGCGTCCTCAAGGGCGTCATCTTCGGCCTTTCCATCATGGTCATCTACACCCTCCTCGGACTCGTCGTGGCCCTCTTCCAGAGCACCGCGGCCACCGACGCCATCGGCACACACTGGATACCCAACCTTATCTTCGCCCTCCTCTTCCTCGTCTTCGCCGTGTCGTTCCTCGGCGCGTTCGAGATCACCCTGCCCTCGGGCCTGGCCAACAAGGCGGACCGCGAGGCCGACAAGGGCGGGTACGTGGCCGCCTTCTTCGTGGCCCTGGCGATGGTCATCGTCTCCTTCTCCTGCACAGGTCCCTTCGTGGGCTCCATCCTCGCCGCCGCCGTCCTCGACGGGGTGGCCCTCAGGCCCATCGTCGGCATGGCCGTCTTCGGACTGGGCTTCTCACTGCCCTTCGTGGTGCTCTCCTTCTTCCCCGGAGTGATGAAGAAGCTCCCGAAGTCCGGCGGCTGGCTCAACATGGTCAAGGTCGTCTTCGCCTACATCATGCTGGCCTTCGCCATGAAGTTCCTCTACAACATCGACGCCTACTTCGGATGGGGCATCATCACCCGCCTGGGCTTCATCGCATCATGGGTTGTGCTCGCCCTGCTCCTGGGCCTGTACTTCCTCGGGGTGTTCCGCACCAGCCACGACTCGCCTACTGACGGCATCGGCTGGGGCAGGCACATCGCGGCGATAGTCTGCATCACCTTCGCCTTCTACCTCATCCCCGGCCTCTTCGGCGCCCCGCTGCAGAGCATCTCGGGCCTCATCCCGCCGATGGACGGCTCGACGCTGACGCTCTCTTCCGGCGGCACCGCGCAGGCAGCATCCGGGGACAATGCGGCTGCCACGGGCTACTCGACGCTGAAGTACCATACTGACCTCGACGAGGCCCTGGCCGAGAGCGAGGCCACCGGCAAGCCCGTCTTCGTGGTGTTCAAGTCGCACACCTGCAGCGTGTGCAAGCAGATGGAGGCCACCGTCCTCTCGTCGGCGGCCGTCATGGACAGGCTGTCGGATGACTTCGTCATCGCCCACCTCTACGTGGACGACAAGACGGAGGACGCGGAGTTCCGCACCCTGGGCCGCCGCTACCGCGACCTGGAGATGAGGCAGTTCGCCTCGGCCTCCCAGCCGCTCTATGCGGTGGTGGACGCTGAGGGCAACACCCTCTCCGGCCCCGTCGGAAGCTGCTCAGAGGAGGAGTTCCTGGAGTTCCTGAATTTCTAAATAACTCTTTGTGTTACGGTAATGGGCCCGGTGAACCGCTGACACCGGACCCATTTTATGTAATTATTCAAATTAAATTATGCAAATCGAATAATTTAAATTAAATAATTTATTTTGAGTAATGGACTCATGCGGCTTTCTCCTTCTCAAGCTGCGCGCGGCTCTTGCTGGCGGTGACGAGCCAGACGCCTGTGAAGATGAGCAGGACGGCGAGGACTTTCACGAAACTGAAGGTGTCGAGGCCGAGGTAGATGGAGGCTGTGACCGAGACTATGGGCTGGATGTAGTTGTACATGCCGGCGACAGTGGGCCGTAGGGCCTTCTGTCCTACGACTACCAGGACATAGCATAGGAATGTGGCAAGGACCACGACGTAGAGGATGCCGCCTATATTGCCCCAGGTCAGGCCGGCCCAGTCAGTGGCGATAAGGTCGTGGTAAGAGAAGGGCAGAAGGCAGATGAAGGCATAGGTGAACATCCACTTCATGATGGTGAAGATGGAGTATTTGCTTACAAAATTCTTGAAAAGGACGAGGTAGGAGGCGTAGCTGAGCTGGGCGAAAAGGATCAGCAGGTCCCCGCCGATATTTGTAGTACTCCCGGCCGCTGCCGCCGCTGCATGACTGCCGCCGAGGATGAGCAGCAGGGCGCCGCCGGCTCCGAAAGCGATGCCGCCGACCTTCTTGCCGGTGATGGGCTCCTTGAGGAAGAATGCCGCCAATATCATTGCCCATAGCGGCATGCTGGTGGCTATGATGGAGGCATCGGCAGGGGAGGTGAGGCTCACTCCGAAGACGTAGAGGCCCTGATTGAACACTATTGCCAGGAGGGAGGCCGCGAACAGCTTGATCATGTCCCTCGGTTCTACCTTTTCCGGCTTCCGGAAGAGGGAGGCGACCCAGAAGAGCACCATTGCCCCGAATACCCGCAGATCCGTGAGTACCAGCGGGGTGATTATGCTTCCCGCCATGACTATTTTCGCCACCGGGGCCATCAGTCCCCAGATGCAGTTGGCCGCCAACATTGCGCCGTGGCCTTTCCAGCTGAAATTTTCCATTATCTTATATAAAATCGGCCGCGAATGTACACTTTTTTCCCATTCGGTGAAACGCTCGTCTATTCGCCGAAAAAATTCGGCGAATAATTTGCCTATTCACCGAAATGTGCCTAATTTTGCGCAAAATATAAGGCGATGCGGTATATTCACGATTATGATAACTGGAGGCAGTTCCGATATGATGTTCATCGGATAATTAATGAGTTGGGACGTGTGCGGTCCAAGCAGGGCATGGTGCTTGGGAGGATGTTGTCGCTTGGATTCAGCTCTCAGGATGAAGCTGTGCTGTCGAATATGTCGGTGGATCTTGTCCGCTCATCGGAAATTGAGGGAGAAAGGCTTAATCTTGAGGAGGTACGCTCATCAATAGCCCGTAGACTCGGAATAACAGCGGCAGGAATAGTTCCAACCTCGCGTTATGTAGATGGTATCGTGGAGATGCAGCTGGATGCAACGCAGAATTATAGCAGGCCTCTTTCGGCGGAACGTCTTTTCGGATGGCACAATGTATTGTTTCCAACAGGTATGAGCGGATTATACAGTATAGAGGTGGGCAAATACAGGAGTGGTGAGATGCAGGTTGTGTCAGGTGCCATGGGCATGGAAAGAGTACATTATCAGGCTCCGGCAGCGGACAGGGTGCCGGTGGAGATGGAGAGGTTCATCTCGTGGGTCAACAGTGATGAAGATATTGATGCTGTGCTGAAAGCCGCCATAGCGCACCTGTGGTTTGTATCTATTCACCCGTTTGATGACGGTAACGGGCGCATTGCACGGGCACTGACCGATATGTTGCTTGCCCGTTCTGAAAATAGCAGAAAGCGATTTTACTCCATATCAGCGGAGATGAAGTTGCTGCAAAAAGAGTATTACGGAATCCTGGAGAGGACGCAGCGTGGTGACGGAGATATCACCGACTGGATACTATGGTTCCTGAGCTGTTTCGAAAAAGCACTGGATTCAACCGAAAATGCATTGTCGTCAGTCCTTAGGAAAGCTGATTTCTGGGAACGCAACCGGAATGTTCCGTTCAACGCAAGACAGCAGAAACTGCTCAATATGCAGTTTGATGGATTCTTCGGCAAACTGACTACCGGCAAGTGGGCGAAGATTGCCAAATGCTCTACAGACACAGCGCTTAATGATATTCGTGATCTTGTTGAAAAAGGCATTTTGAAGAAGACCGAGGAAGGAGGACGCAGTACAAACTATATCCTGCTGGAATAATCTTTACAAAATGTACACTTTTTTCTAACTTTGCATCACTAAAATAATAACCTGAATTTATTCTATGTATAGAACACTTTTTGCCTTGAATGCAGCTTCCCGTACAGTTGCCGTTGTTGTTATGTTGTTGTCGTTTTCATTTACGGTTTCAGGACGTCAGGCCGATGACCCGGTGCCGGAGAAGGAGAGGACACGCGGTGACTTTACGGCAAATATCAGCCTGGCTTTTCCTGTGTTCAGCAGCGGACCCGAGAAATTCGGCTACGAGGCGGTGGGTTTCGGATACACTTTCCTCAACAATAATCTGGAGGCGGGCATCAATCTCGGCGGCCTGGTCACCAAGGGCACGATCTATACCCACTCCAGGATGAAGGGCATGATGATGGGTACGGCCTATCTGTCCCTGCTTTTCGGAAACCAGACGGGCAGGCTCACCATCTGTCCTACGGTGGAGGCCGGTGTGGGCCACGGCACCGTCCATCAGGTCCCTGAGTCGACGAGGGCCGTGTTCGGTGTCGGGACTACGTTGCTCTACCGTCCTTTGAAGTGGTTCCATACGGGAATTGACCTCAAATACGTATTTCTTTCCAACAGCAATAACCGCTGGCTGATGCTCGGCTTCAAGTTCGGTGTGGACTTTTAGCAGTCAGGCAGGATAAATGAGTGTATTTTTTTCCTACTTTTGCACCTGCAAATTATCGACACAAGCTATGTACAGGACACACACATGCGGCGAGCTTCGCCTAGAGAATGCCGGACAGAAGGTCACTCTGGCCGGATGGGTCCAGAGAGTAAGGAAGATGGGCGGTATGAGCTTCATCGACCTGAGGGACCGTTACGGTATAACACAGGTTGTAATCGACGAGTCGGCCTCTGCGGAGCTCAATGCTCAGGTGGAGAAACTGGGCCGCGAATACGTAATACAGGTTTCGGGTACAGTTCTGGAGCGTCAGAGCAAGAACTCCAGAATCGACACCGGTGACATCGAGGTGCGTCTCGAGTCCCTGAATGTGCTAAATGCGGCTGCCACTCCTCCGTTCACCATCGAGGACGAGTCCGACGGCGGCGATGACCTCCGCATGAAGTACCGCTACCTTGACCTGCGCCGCAATCCGCTGAAGAAGAATCTGATGTTGCGTCACCGCATGGCTCACGAGGTGCGCAACTACCTAGACAGCAAAGGTTTCATGGAGATAGAGACCCCTTATCTGATCAAGTCCACTCCCGAGGGTGCCCGCGACTTCGTGGTGCCTTCGCGCATGAATCCCGGTCAGTTCTACGCCCTGCCTCAGAGCCCCCAGCAGCAGAAGCAGCTCCTCATGGTGGCCGGATACGACCGCTACTTCCAGATCGTGCGCTGCTTCAGGGATGAGGACCTCAGGGCCGACCGACAGCCGGAGTTCACCCAGATAGACTGCGAGATGTCCTTCGTTGAGCGTGACGACGTGCTGGAAATGTTCGAGGGCATGATCAAGACCCTCTTCCACAACGTGCTGGGCAAGGACTTCACCGAACCTTTTTATAAGATGCCCTACTCCGAGGCCATGGACTCATACGGCTCGGACAAGCCCGATATCCGCTTCGGCATGAAGCTGCATGAGATTACATCCCTGGCCAAGGGACATAACTTCCCTGTCTTCGACTCAGCTGAGTACGTGGGCGGTATCGCGGTGCCCGGATGCGCCGGATACTCCCGCAAGCAGACCGACGAGCTGACCGAGTGGGTAAAGCGTCCCCAGATAGGTGCCAAGGGCCTGGTCTACATCAAGTGCAATGAGGACGGCACCTTCAAGTCCTCGGCCGACAAGTTCCTCACCCCCGAGGACCTGGCCGCCATGGCCGCAGCCGTCGAGGCTCAGAAGGGCGACCTGATCCTGATTCTCGCCGGTGCCAGGAACAAGATGCGCACTGCCCTCGGTTCCCTGCGTATCGAGATGGGTAACCGTCTCGGTCTGCGCGACCCGAAGGTATTCGCCCCCCTGTGGGTGGTGGACTTTCCCCTGCTCGAATGGGATGAAGAGACTTCCCGCTTCTACGCCATGCATCATCCCTTCACCGCTCCCAAGCCCGAGCATCTGGACTGGTTCTACAGCGACAGGAAGGAAGATCTGGAGCGCGTGTGCGCCAATGCCTACGACTTCGTGCTCAACGGCACAGAGGTGGGCGGCGGCTCCATCCGTATCCACGATTCCAAGATACAGGAGCGTATGTTCGAGGTCCTCGGCTTCAGTCATGAGGACGCCGACTATCGCTTCGGCTTCCTGATCAATGCCTTCAAATACGGCGCCCCCCCTCACGGAGGCATCGCATTCGGCTTCGACCGCTTCTGTGCCCTTTTCGGCGGACAGGAGAGCATCCGTGACTTTATCGCATTCCCCAAGAACAATCAGGGCCGCGACATGATGCTCGACGCACCTTCCCGCATCGACCAGGTGCAGATGGACGAGCTCTTCCTGCAGAGTACCTATAAAATTTAAAAACGGAAATATGTCACTTGAACAGCAGATACAGTCCGACATCAAGGCGGCAATGGTCGCCAAGGACAAGGTGGCTCTCGCGGCCACCCGTGCGGTGAAGGCCGCAATCCTCCTCGCCAAGACCTCCGAGGGGGGAGCCAAGGACAGCCTCGAGGACTCCGAGGTGGTCAAGATAGTGCAGAAATTAGTGAAGCAGCGGAAGGAGAGTGCGGAGATCTATTCCCAGCAGGCCCGTCAGGACCTGGCGGACAACGAACTGGCGGAGGCCGCCGCAATGGAGAAATACCTCCCGGCCGCCCTCTCCGAGGCTCAGGTCGAGGAGGCCGTCAAGGCCATCATCGCCGAGATCGGCGCCTCATCCATGGCCGACATGGGCAAGGTGATGGGCGTAGCCACCAAGAAACTCGCCGGCCAGGCCGACGGCCGCCTCATCTCCACACTCGTCAAGAAGCTGCTCGCGCAGTAAACAGCATTTGATATTAAAAGACGACCGGTCTCCATTGTCAGGGACCGGTCGTTTTATGTCTGGGCGCTGCAATTGGTCAGGCTTTCTTGTAGGTGATGGTGCCGGTGGCCTGGTTGGTGGGCATGACGAGGACTTCGGCGATCTGCATGTACTCGGGGGCGCTGGCGGCGAACCATGCCACTTCGGCGATGTCGGCTCCGGTCAGGGGGCGGATGCCCTTGTAGACGCTGTCGGCCTTGGCCTTGTCACCGCGGAAGCGCACGACGGAGAAATTGGTCTCCACGAGGCCGGGCTTGATGTTGGTGACTCTCAGCGGAGTGTCCACGAGGTCGATGCGGAGGCCGTCGGAGAGGGCCTTCACTGCAGCCTTGGTAGCGCAGTACACGCTGCCTCCGGGATAGGCGGCGTCACCGGCGATGGAGCCGAGGTTGATGATGTGGCCGCGTCCGCGCTCGACCATGCCGGGTACTACGAGGCGGGTCATCGAGAGCAGGCCGCGGATGTTGGTGTCGAGCATGATGTCCCATTCGTCGAGATTGCCCTCATGCTCCTTGTCCACGCCGAAGACGAGGCCGGCGTTGTTAATGAGCACGTCGATGTTCTTCCATTTGCCATCCAAAGTGCCGAGAGCTGCTATTATCTCATCGCGGTGACGCACGTCAAAGGGCAACACGAGTGCATCGGCCCCGCATTGGGCAAGTTCGGCCTTCAGTGCCTCTCCCTTTTCGGGTTTGCGGCAGTTGATGATGATGTCATACCCGCCTGCGGCGAACTTTCTGGCGCAGGCCTCGCCGATACCGCTCGTGGCACCGGTGATAAGTGCGATTTTTCTTTCCATATACTTTATTTAAGTGGTGCTATAATGAGTATGATGTTGTCATTCTCGGTCAGGCCGTCGAGGATGGAGGATATCCTGGTGCGGGCGGCTTCGCTGAGGCTGCCGTCGGTCAGGGCCTTGGCTCCGGCTTCCTGGAATGTCAGGGCGTCATAGCTGTTTGCGAGGTAACCGTCTGAGAATCGGAAATTATTGTCGTTCCATGTCATGATGTCGTCCACGATGTTGCGCAGGGATACTTCCTCTGTCTGCCGGTCCATGACCACGTTGGGCAGATATTCATATTCGATGAAGAATTCCGTACCTCTGCTCGTCACTCCTGCCGACCTGGATATCCGGAGGACAGCGTAATCGGGGAGGAGGATGGGGCTGCGGAAGAGCGTGCCATCACTGAGATCCAGATGTCCAGGCTCGGTGATATCTTCGAACTGGACAGTAAGAATGGGCTTGATCTCCCGGTTCTCCAACACGTACAATGTGTCCTGCGCGGTGTTGTTGCTCTCGAAGCACAGGTCCATGGAGCCGGGGATGTTGTAACCTGTCTGTATGGTCAGGAAGACATTCTCTTCCATAGTGTAGGTCTTGGGGATCTCCCACAGGATGTTGCCCTCCATGTCCTGGCACCATGCGGCTGCGGGACATTTGTCCTTAAAGGGCAGCGGTACGATGGTAATGGTGCTGGAAAGACTGTCCACTAAGAAGTTGAAGCCGTTGTTGGTATTGTTGTCGGCCTTGTAAGGCAGCTTGATGTCCGCAACGAGCCTGCCGGTGGAGATATCGTAACCGTAGATATTGTGCCTGTCTATAGTGCTGATCCAGACCTTTCCGCCGGCTTCGTCCAGTTGTGCCGAGGAGATGCTGTTGTACTCCCCCGGACCGCGTCCGATGCCGCCGATGTCCCGCAGATATTTACCTGTGGCACGGTCGAAGAGTTTGAATGGAGTCTCGCTGTTCTTGCGGTAAACGCCTATGTAGTGGTCGGAGATGGTGAACTGCCCGCCGGTAACCAGAGCCTCAGGCCGGCTTTCCAGGGCTATGAACTCCGGCTCACCGACCCACTCCGATATGAGGATGTCCTCTCCCTGTTTCAGGTCGGCATAGTTGACTGAGACGAGTCCTTCCGGGTTGCGGTGAGTAGTGCTTTTCGGACCGCATGACACGGTGCCCAGCAGGACGGCCGCTGACAGCAGGACGGCACTGGAGCAACGTGCTGCGTTAATCAGTAAAGTTTTCATGTGCTCATGTGTTAATGTGTTAATGTCTTTCAAAGTTAGCAAACTTTTTCCATTTCATATTCTTGTTACAATTTTGTAATACTTTTGTAACATAACAGCCATACTTTTGCAACCGAAATTTATACACAGTTATGGAGTTTTTGTATATAGGAATCATCATTTTCCTTTTCTGCCTCGCCATTTCGGACATTATTGTCGGCGTGAGCAACGACGCTGTAAACTTTCTCAACTCCGCGGTAGGTTCCAAGACCGCCAAGTTCCGCAACCTAATCATCATCGCCTCCATCGGAGTCTTCCTCGGGGCGTCCCTGTCCAACGGTATGATGGACATCGCCCGCCACGGCATCTTCCAGCCGCAGTATTTCTCGTTTGCGGAGATTGTAACTATCTGCCTGGCTGTAATGGTGACCGACGTGATACTCCTCGACGCATTCAACTCCAGGGGCCTGCCCACATCGACCACAGTCTCCCTCGTCTTCGAGCTGCTCGGAGGTACGGTGGCCCTCGCCATGATAAAGAACATCCAGACCGACGGCGCTCTGACATTCGCCCAGATGATCAACACAGACAAGGCTCTCTCGGTGATACTCGGTATCTTCCTCTCGATAGCCATAGCATTTGTCTTCGGTATGGTGATACAGTGGATAGTCCGTACGATATTTACATTCAACTATAAGCCCAGGATGAAATACCTGGCCGGAGTTTTCGGCGGCATAGCCGTGACGGCCATCGTGTACTTCCTGCTGATCAAGGGTCTGAAGGACTCCTCCTTCATGACAGCAGAAGCCAATGCCTGGATTAAGGAACACACCGGCATGCTGGTGCTCTGCCTCTTCCTCGGCAGCAGCGTCATCATGCAGATACTGCACTGGTGCAAGGTCAATATCCTGAAGATCATCGTGCTGATGGGTACTCTCTCCCTCGCCATGGCCTTCGCCGGCAACGACCTGGTGAACTTCGTCGGCGTGCCTCTCGCAGGATTCTCCGCATGGCAGGACTACTCCGCCAACGGTATGGGCGTGGGTGCCGACAATTACCTGATGGGCAGCCTGCTCGAGCCGGCCCACACCCCGATGATATTCCTGATACTCTCCGGCGCCACCATGGTATTTGCCCTGGCCACTTCCCGGAAGGCCCGCAACGTGATTAACACCGAGGTCAACCTGACCAACCAGAACGAGTCCGAGGCCTCCTTCGGCACCTCCGCCACCGGCCGCCGTCTCGTGCAGATAGCCAATTCCTTCGCCACATGGCTGGAAAAGGTGACCCCCCTGAGAGTCCGCAACTGGATCGACAGCCGCTTCAACAAGGACGAGGCCATCCTCGTCAAGGGTGCCGCATTTGACCAGATGAGGGCCGCCGTCAACCTGGTGGTATCCTCCCTCCTGATTGCCCTCGGTACCTCCCTCAAGCTGCCCCTCTCCACCACCTTCGTAACATTTACCGTGGCCATGGGTACCTCCCTGATGGACCGCGCCTGGGACCGCGAGAGCGCCGTAGGCAGGGTGACCGGCATGATGTCCGTGATGGGCGGCTGGCTGCTGACAGCGGTGATAGCCTTCGCAGTCTGCTTCGCGATAGCCCTCGTGATGCACTACGGCAGCTTCGTTGCCATGATACTCCTCAGCATCGTCGCCATGGTCATCATCATCCGCAGCAATATCAAGTTCAATAAGAAAGCCCACGAGAAGGAGAAGAACAAGACCGTCTTCGACCAGATGATGTCCTCCAACGACCCCGACGAGGTATGGAGCCTGCTCAAGAACCAGGTAAAGGACAGCACGGTCAAGGAACTGGACTATGTCTCCAACTACTACTCCAACTTCATCGACTGCTTCGTCAGCGAGAATCTCAAGTGCCTGCGCCGTCACTACAGCACCATGCACGCCGAGATAGACGGCTACAAGTCCGTTCGCCGCAAGGAGATTCTGGCCCTCAAGCGCACCGACCCGACCGTGTCCGTGCAGGCCAGCACCTGGTTCCACCTCGAGGCCAACAACACCTCCCAGCTCCTGTACAGCCTCAAGCGTATGTCCGAGCCCTGCAAGGAGCACCTGGAGAACAACTTCAACCCCCTGCCCAAGGATTGCGCCGAGGAGTTCGCTCCCGCCAGCGAGGCCTTCCTCGTCCTGCTCAACAAGACCCGCGCATACGTGGACGACTTCAACCCCGCGGCCGAGCAGCAGTCCAAGGAGCTGATCAAGGACATCTCCGCCTACAAGAAGGAAGTGGCCGTGCTGCGCAAGAACAACCTCGAGCGCTTCAACTCCGAGTCCGACACCTCCAACTTCAACATCTACATCCTCTATCAGACCATCCTGCAGGAGACCCAGCAGATGGCCGACAACCTGAAGCACCTGATCCGCGCCTACACCTACCTCTCTACTGTGAAGGGTAAGTAAAATATACTATATTTGCGTATGCAAAGAATTCTTATAGTCGATGACGAGGAGTCCATCTGCGAGATTCTCCAGTTCAATCTGGAGGTCGAGGGCTACGAGGTAGAAGTGGCCTACAGCGCGGAAGAGGCTCTCGGCAAGGACATTAAAAGTTTTTCCCTCATCCTGCTGGACATCATGATGGGCGGGATGAGCGGATTCAAGATGGCCCAGATGCTCAAGAAGGATCCGGCCACGGCGTCCATCCCCATTATCTTCTGCACAGCCAAGGATACTGAGGACAATAAGATAGCCGGCCTTACCCTCGGAGCCGACGACTACATCTCCAAACCGTTCTCAGTCAGGGAGGTGGTCGCAAGGGTCAAGAGTGTACTCCGCCGCTGTGCCCCCCAGGCGCAGCAGTCTCCGTTGAAGCCTCAGTCTGATGTCCCGGTGTCCCGCACGGAAATGAGCGGAGACAGCATCACGTACAACGGCCTGCGCCTGGACCTGCTCAAGCACAAGTGCTATATCGACGGTCAGGAAGTCCAGCTGACCAAGAAGGAAATGGAGATAATGATCCTTTTCCTGCGCAACTCCGGCCGTGTCCTCTCCCGCGAGGAGATCCTGCACAATGTCTGGAGCGACGAGGTGGTGGTCCTGGACCGCACCATTGACGTCAATATCACCCGCCTGCGCAAGAAGATAGGTGAGTACGGCAGATATATCGTCACCCGCCAGGGCTACGGCTACGGCTTCGACGTATAGAGTGTATAAAGGTTATGCTCAACGAGATAATACATAGGAAGGAACTGCTCTCCAGACTCGAGGAGTTCGTCTACATGGCCGAGAAGGGCAACCCTCTCGACGGCTCTTTCCCGCCCTTTCCCGAAAGCAGGTACGGCCGTCTGCTCAACCGCCTGGTGAACACCTACCGCCGTGACATGAACGACCGCGACACACTCTCCGCCGCCCGCGAGATGGTGGCCCGCGAGTCCCAGGACAATATCCGTCAGAAGAAGCAGCTCACTCAGAACATCAGCCACGAGCTCAAGACCCCCGTCAGCAGCATCAACGGCTACCTGGAAACCCTCGTCAACAACCCTAATATGAGTCCCCAGCAGCGGGACATCTTCCTCCGCAAGTGCTACGAGCAGTCCCAGCGGCTCTCCAGCCTCCTGCTCGACCTCTCGACCATCACCCGCATGGACGAGGCCGGGGACAAGATTGAGAAGGAACGCATTTCCCTCTCGGATGTGGTTGCGGAGGCTGTCTCCGACATGGAGCCCATCGCCGGCAAATTCGACGGCAAGGACAGCCCCATGGCCAAGATAGGCCCTGAGGACAGGGGGACAATGCAGATAATCAACGATTTCCCGGAGGGAAAGGATATCCTGGGCAATCATTCCCTCCTCTACTCCATCTTCCGCAATCTCCTGGAGAACGCGATTTTTTACTCCAAGGGCACGAAAGTAACGGTAAGGCTTCTGGAGGAAAATGACCGGGAATACAGGATATCCATCGAGGACGACGGAGTGGGGATAGACAGCATGCACCTGCCCCGCATCTTCGAGCGGTTCTACCGCATAGACAAGGGCCGCAGCCGCAAGATAGGCGGCACGGGTTTAGGTCTCTCCATAGTCCGGAACGCGGTATGTCTCCACGGCGGCACTATAAAGGCCGTCCCCGTCACTCCCTCCGGTCTTCGCTTCGAGTTCACCCTCGCCAAGGAATCATAGAAAGGACAGTCAGAACAATGTCGGATCGGGCAGTATCTGGAAGCTCCTGCGGTGCAGGGGCGTGATGCCGTATTGCGCTACGGCGCTGCGGTGTTCCGCCGTAGGATATCCGAAGTTGCGCTCCCATCCGTACTGCGGATACCGCTCTGCGGCCTTCCTCATGTAGTCGTCCCTGTAAGTCTTCGCTAAAATGGATGCTGCGGCGATGGATTCATAGCGGCCGTCCCCCTTGACGTAGCACCGGAAGGGTATGTCCCCGTAGGGACGGAAGCGGTTGCCGTCCACTATGATATGCTGCGGGCGGACTTTCAGGGCGTCCAGGGCCCGGTGCATGGACAGTATGGATGCCTGGAGGATATTGATCTCATCTATCTCCTCGGGAGAGGCGGAGGCTACGGCCCAGGCCAGGGCCTTGTCCTGTATGTAATCGCGTAGTCTCTCGCGGGCCTTCCGCGAGAGCTGCTTGGAATCGTTCAGGCCCGGATCCTCGAAGTCCCCGGGCAGTATGACTGCTGCGGCGTAGACGGGCCCTGCTATGCAGCCCCGTCCCGCCTCGTCAGTGCCGGCCTCTATGACACCGGCGATATCGTAGGCGTTCAACATGCTGCAAAGCAACTAAATTTTTCGCAAAAGACGGTCCTGAAGTTCGATAATTCTGTTCTTGTCGGCCAGAGCGGCCTCGAGTTCCGCTATCCTGCGGTCTTTTTCCGCAATGATGCTTTCGTATTTCTCCTTCTCTCCCGGTTCATAGCCGAGTACCAGTGCCTCTTCCGAGAGGTCGAGCGCATCCGCTATCTTCGGAAGATGCTCGCTTATCAGTGAGGTCTTGCCTCTTTCGATTTTATAATATGCGGTCTGGGATATCGACAGGCGTTCCGCAATCTCGGCTTGCGAGAGGTTGTGCTCCCTGCGGTAACGGGCAATCCTATTTTTGATATCCTTGTCGTTCATGTGAACAAAAGTATACCCGAAATAGGAATTTAAAAATAAATTGAAAGTTATATAATACAACCAATAGTTATAATAGATGGTGATATGCCCTAAAGAATCATGTAAAATTGCGTATGTTTTTTAACAAACGGAAATACCAGTCTCCTTAATTAATAACTTTGAGTTGTAATTTATAACCTATAAAATAATGTTGTTATGATCAGAGATGTTTTATTGCGCCGCTCATACAGGCGCGACAGGAAAATTACAATGGCCCGTCTCCTCTTCGCCCGGGACCTTATGGTGGAGTACGGAGTCCCTTACAGCTGTATCTGGGCCCTTGCCGGCTTCTCCTCCCGGCGTCAGATGGAAAAAGCCTGGAACGCCCTCTTCTAAACCCCTCTAAACCCCGCCCCAAAACAAAAGCCGCACCGGACACAACCGATGCGGCTTCTTTAAATTCAGCAGTTCGCCCATTATGACGCACCGAATTATTCGTCTTTTTCTTCTTCCTGGTAAGCCTTCAGCAACTTCTCCTGAACGTCGGCAGGTACCTGCTGGTACTCAGCCATCTCCATAGTGAAAGAGGCGCGTCCGGAAGTTAGCGAGCTGAGGGTGGTGGAGTACTTGTAGAGCTCTGCCAGAGGCACGCGTGCCTTGAGCACCTCGAAGCCCTTGACGCTGCTCATTCCCTCGATCATGGCCCTGCGGCCCTGGAGGTCGGACATCACGTCACCCATGTACTCGCCGGGCACCATGATCTCGATGTTGCAGATAGGCTCCATGATCTTAGGACCGGCGTTGCGGAATGCCTCCTTGAAGGCGTTGCGGGCTGCCAGCTTGAAGGATATCTCGTTGGAGTCCACCGGGTGCATCTTTCCGTCGTACACATAGACGCGGATGTCGCGGGCGTAGGAACCTGTCAGAGGACCTTCCTCCATCTTCTCCATGATACCCTTGAGGATGGCGGGCATGAAGCGGGCGTCGATGGCGCCGCCGACGATACAGTTGTAGAACTCGAGCTTACCGCCCCAGTCCATGGTATATTCTTCCTTGGACTTGATGTTGAGCACCATTTCCTTGCCGTCCACCTTGAAGCGGTTGTTCTGGGGAGCACCCTCCACGTAGGGTTCCAGGAGGAGGTGAACCTCTCCGAACTGACCGGCACCGCCGGACTGCTTCTTGTGGCGGTAGTTGGCTGCGGCGACCTTGGTGATGGTCTCGCGGTAGGAGATGCGGGGAGCCATGAACTCGATCTCCATCTTGTTGATGTTGTTGATCTGCCACTTGAGGATGTTGATGTGCTGCTCGCCCTGTCCGCTGAGGATGGTCTGCTTGAGCTCCTTGGCGTACTGTACGATGTAGGTGGGGTCCTCGGCTGCGGCCTTGTTGAGGATCTCGCCGAGCTTCTCCTCGTCCTTCTCGTCCACTGCCTTGATGGCGGTGCGGTACTTGGCCTGAGGATAGACGATGGGCTCGTAGACTATTTCCTGTCCGGGAGCGCAGAGTGTCTGGTTGGACTTCACGGTCTTCAGCTTTACGGTGCAGCCTATGTCGCCGGCCACCATCTCGCTGACTTTCTCCCTCTTCTTGCCGGCTACGGCGAAGATCTGGGATATGCGCTCCTTGTTGCCGTTCTCCGCGTTGACGAGGTCCATGCCCTCAGTCAGCTTGCCTGACATAACCTTGAAGTAGGCCACGTCGCCGAGGTGCTGCTCCAGAGCGTTCTTGAAGATGAAAATCGATGTGGGACCGTCGGCGCTGCAGGGTATGCTGCCTCCGTCCTTGGTGGGCTCGCTGTCGTTTGCGGGCGAGGGAGCCACGTTGATCATGAACTCCATGAGTTTCTTGACACCGATGTCCTTTCTGGCTGATACGCAGAAGGTAGGCATGATGGAGCCCTGGAGGAAACCGAGGTTGAGTCCCTTCTCAATCTCCTCGCGGGTGAGCTCTCCGGCGTCGAAGTATTTCTCCATGAGGGCCTCGTCGCTCTCTGCGGCCATCTCAGTGAGGGCTGCGAGCACTTCGTCGGCCTGGCCCTTGAGGTCTGCGGGGATGTCATGCTCCTCGCGGGTGCCGTTATCGTCCTTGAAAGTGTACATCTTCATGGTGAGTACGTCGATGAATCCGTTGAATCCGGCCCCTACGGCTACGGGGAACTGTACGAGGACTATCTTGCTGCCGAAGGCCTCTTTCAGGGAGTCGATGGTGCTTTCCCAGTTGGCTTTCTCAGCGTCGAGCTGGTTGACGGCCACCACGACGGGCTTCTTATAGTTTTCAGCGTATCTTCCGAAAATCTCAGTACCTACTTCCACACCCTGCTGGGCATTGACTACGAGTATACCGGAGTCGCATACCTTGAACGAGGAGATCACTCCGCCGATGAAGTCGTCGGCACCTGGAGTATCCATGATATTCAGCTTGTTGTCCATGAACTCCGTGTACAGGGGAGTCGAATAGATGGAGCGCTGGTTGATCTGCTCGATTTCGGTGTTGTCACTGATGGTGTTCTTCGCTTCTACGGTACCTCTGCGGTCGATCACTTTGCCTTCGAACATCATAGCTTCCGACAAGGTGGTTTTCCCAGATTTAGAGCTTCCCAGAAGCACGACATTTCTGATGTTTCCGGTCTGGTAGGTTTTCATATTCTCAAAAGAATTAGTATTAGTTAGTAAATTTTGTCAATATCCTACAAATTTAGGGAATCTGTAAGACAAATGCAAGAATCCCGTAACCTAATTGAAAAAAAGTCCGTCTTTCATCTCCAGCATCCTGTCGGACATGGAGGCCAGGTCCCGGTCGTGGGTTACTATGATGACGGTCTGTCCGAAACGGTCGCGGAGGTCGAAGAAAAGCTGATGGATGTCCTTCTTGGTGTTGCTGTCCAGATTGCCGGAAGGCTCATCAGCCAGAATGACGCTGGGACGGTTGATGACGGCCCTGGCAATGGCTACCCTCTGCTGCTCCCCGCCGGAGAGTTCGGCGGGCTTGTGCTCCAGTCTGTGGCTCAGTCCCAGGGAAGAAAGCAGCTCCGATGCCTGCCGTCTGGCGTCGGATGCGCCTTTGCGGGCTATCAGTGCCGGAATCATGACGTTCTCGAGTGCCGTGAATTCGGGCAGTAGGTGGTGGAACTGAAATACGAATCCTATCCTCCGGTTGCGGAAGTCCGCCAGAGCGTCGGAGGACAGGGAAAATATGTCGGTGCCGTCAATGATGACTTTTCCGGTATCGGGGCGGGAAAGGGAGCCGAGTATCTGCAGCAGGGTGGACTTGCCGGCCCCGCTGGCTCCCACGATGGATACGACCTCACGGTCGGCGGCCTGGAAGTCTATGCCTCTGAGGACTTTCACCGGGCCGAAACTCTTGGTGACGGATGTGGCCTGTATCATCTGGCGTCAGGCTTAGGCTCCTTCTCCATTCCGGGCTTTTTCCACATCTTGATCATCTTTATGCGGAAATCCTCCTCGGCCACGTACATCAGCGCTACTTTCTCTACCGGCAGTATTTTAAGAAACTCATCCAGATACAGTCTCTCCAGCTCATCGTCCTTTTTGCATCCGTCGATGTAGTCCATGAGCTGCTTCTTCATGTTGACCTCGGAGGCGTTTCCTTCCTCAGTCATCCTGCGGAGCTCGTGGAATTCACCGCGGTTGGCCCTGCGGGCCTCGTCCATGGCCTTGCGGTACTCTTTGTACACCGGCCAGAACTTGGCGGCCTCGTCCGGAGTAAGGTCCATGCGCGAGGTAAAATAGGCAATGCGCGCGCTTTCGAGCTTTTCCTTGTTCTGGGGATCGGGGGGGACGGGTCCGGGAGCACACGGTGCCGGCTGGGCCGCTGAGGGCAGGGACAGCAGAAGGTACCCTGCCAGGGAAATAATCAGAGTCTTGATACTTTTCATAAGAGGGTGGCGTTCTTTTATGGTTAAGGTTTCAGGTCAATATTGTCTTCTTCCAGATATTCCAGGATGTCGTCCTCAGTGAGAGTGGCCTCCAGCTCTTCCTCCACCTCTCCCTCGATGGTCACTGTGTTCTCCAGGGAGTAGGTGAAAGCCTCGTCGAGATCGATCTCGTCACTGTATGCGTAGATGAAACTGCTTTCCAGATATCCTTCCTCGATCATCGCCATGATGGGATCATCCGATTCCAGAGGGTCCTCGTACAGGAGCGGAGTGACTTTCGATGCCAGCCATCCGAAGCCTGCGATGACAGCGAACATGAGCGCCATCATAAAGGCCGGCTTGGCCTTCATGACGAATGCGGCGAAAGGCGTGGCCGGGCGGTGTATCCTTTCGCGGACCCTGTCCTCCAGCGACTCGAAATAGCCGTCAGGAACGGTGAAGGGATTCGGGGTTATATCTTCTTTTATCTCGCTCATACGTTGATTAGACATCTTGAACAGTCATAGGATTAATCCTCCTCTCCCAAATATCGCTTCATCTTTACGAATGCGTGGTGATAGGAGGCCTTGACGGAGCCTACGGTCCTTTTGAGAACCTTGGCTATGTCGTCGAATTTCATCTGGTCGAAATACCTCATCGTGAATATCACCTTCTGTCTGGGCGGCAGTTTCTCCATCCCGGCGTACAGTCTCCTGGTAATCTCATCTCCGGAAAAATAGGGGTCGGCGGTGAACTTTTCGGCGAGGGTCCTTTCTTTTCCGGTCAGGGAGAACATCGTCCTGAGCCGCTTGCTTTTCAGGAAGTTGATAGTCTCGTTTACGGCTATCCGGTAGAGCCAGGTGTAGAGCCTGCAGTCCTCGCGGAAGTCCGGCAGGTATTTCCAGGCCTTGATGAGTGTGTTCTGGAGCAGGTCGTCCGCGTCGTCATGGTCGAAAACCATCCTGCGGATCTGCCAGTAGAGGTCGCGGGAATACCGGCGCACCAGGAGGTTGAAGGCGTAGTCCTCCTTCCCCTCCTGGCGGAATGCGTCCAGTATTTCCTTGTCCTCTGTCATTTATTTCTTCCTTGAGATGGCTTTCAGTGCGGCGGATACTATATGTTCTGCATCGAGTCCGTAGGCTTTCATCAGCTCGGCGGGCTTTCCGCTCTGTCCGAAGAGGTCGTCCACGGCCACTATCTCGACGGGGCAGGGGGTGTGGCGGGCCAGTACTCCGGCGATCAGCTCTCCCAGGCCTCCGGCGATCAGGTGTTCCTCGGCCGTCACTACCGCTCCGGTCTTGGCGGCGGAAGCGAGCACGGCCTCCGTATCCAGGGGCTTGATGGTATGTATGTCAATAACTTCTGCGGAGATTCCCTGTTTCTCCAGTTCCTCGGCAGCAAGGAGGGCCTCCCATACCAGGTGGCCGGTGGCGAAGACCGTCACATCCTTTCCTTCGACCAGTTTCAAGGCCTTTCCTATCTCGAATACCTGGTCTTCGGGAGTGAAATTAGGCACGGATGGACGGCCGAACCTGAGGTATACCGGTCCGTCGTAGGAGGCTGCCGCGATGGTCGCGGCCTTGGTCTGATTGTAGTCGCAGGGGTTGATGACGGTCATGCGCGGGAGCATCCTCATCATGCCGATGTCCTCCATCACCTGATGGGTGGCTCCGTCCTCACCGAGGGTGATGCCGGCGTGGGAGGCGGCTATCTTGACGTTGGTGTTGGCATAGCAGATGCCCTGGCGTACCTGGTCATAGACGCGGGAGGTCACGAAGTTGGCGAATGAGCCGGCGAAGGGAATCCTGCCGCTGAGCGACAGACCGGCGGCCACGTCTATCATGTCGGCCTCGGCTATGCCGCACTGGAAGAAGCGGTCGGGGTGCTCCTTGGCGAATGTGTTCATCTTCAGCGAGCCGGTGAGGTCAGCGCAGAGCGCGACCACCTTGTCGTTTGTCCTGCCCAGCTCCGTGAGTCCTGCACCGAAGCCCGAGCGTGTGTCCTTGTTTCCTGTATTTATGAATTTTTCCATCATTGTCCTGTACCTTTAGAATTAATAATCTCCGAGGGTTTCCCTTACCTGTGCGAGAGCCTTCTCGCAGAGCTCGGGCGAGGGGGCCTTGCCGTGCCATTCGTTGGTGCCTTCCATGAAGTCCACGCCCTTGCCCATGGCGGTGTGGAAGAGGATCATCACGGGTTTGCCGTGACGGGAGAGGGCCTTTGCCTTGGCAAATGCCTCCAGGATGGCCTGCATGTCGTGGCCGTCAGCCTGGATGCACTCCCAGCCGAAAGCCTTCCATTTGGCCTCGAGGTCTCCGAGCCCGATGACCGAGTCCACGGTGCCGTCGATCTGCTGGTGGTTCCAGTCGGTCATGGCGATGAGATTGTCCACCTTGTGATGGGCGGCGAACATGGCGGCCTCCCAGATCTGGCCTTCCTCGCTCTCGCCGTCACCGCAGAGGACGTAGACGGTGTTGTCCTCGCCGTCGAGCCTCTTGCCGAGGGCGGCGCCGCAGGCTACGGACAGGCCTTGGCCGAGGGAGCCGGAGGGCATGTATACGCCGGGGAGGTTGAAGTCAGTGGACGGATGGCCCTGGAGCCTGGAGCCCAGATGTCTGAAAGTTCCCAGCTCGGAGGTGGGGAAGTACCCGGTGCGGGCGAGGATGCTGTAGAGCAGGGGAGACATGTGGCCCGTGGAGAGGATGAACATGTCCTGGCCCTTGCCGCTGCGGCTCCAGCCCTCGGGGGAGTGTTTCATAACGTCCAGATACAGAGCAGTGATGAAGTCTGTGCTGCTCATTGAGCCGCCGGGATGTCCGCACCCGGCCTGTGTGACCATTCTGAGTATGTCCCTGCGGACCTGGGACGCTGTGTCGGTCAGCTTTTGTATGTCAGTCATATCAGTTTGTGTTTATCCCGCTAAGATAGTATATTTGCAGCGATTATCTGAAGAAAATGAAAAATATCCGGAATTTCTGCATTATAGCGCACATAGACCACGGCAAGAGCACCCTGGCAGACCGTCTGCTCGAACATACCCATACTCTGACCGAGAGAGAGATGGAGGATCAGGTCCTGGACTCCATGGACCTCGAGAGGGAGAAGGGCATCACGATTAAGAGCCACGCGATACAGATGGTGTACAACTATAAGGGGGAGAAATACATTCTCAACCTCATCGACACTCCGGGCCACGTGGACTTTTCCTACGAGGTGTCCCGTGCCATAGCCTCCTGTGAGGGAGCGCTCTTAGTGGTGGATGCTACTCAGGGTATCCAGGCCCAGACGATATCGAACCTCTACCTGGCCATCAACCATGACCTGGAGATTATCCCGGTGCTGAACAAGATAGACATGGACGCGGCTATGGTGGACGTGGTCAGCGACCAGATAGTGGACCTGATAGGCTGTGACAGAGAGGACATCCTGCTGTGCAGCGCGAAGACAGGCGAGGGCGTGCCGGCCATCCTGGATGCGGTGGTAGAGCGTTTCCCCGCTCCCAAGGGCGATCCTGAGGCTCCGCTCCAGGCCCTGATCTTCGACTCGGTGTTCAATCCCTTCCGGGGCGTCATCGCCTACTTCAAGGTGGTCAACGGCGTGATACGCAAGGGTGACAAGGTGAAGTTCTTCAACACCGGCAAGGAATACGAGGCCGACGAGGTGGGCTACCTCCGGCTGCGGATGTGCCCTACGGACGAGGTGACCACCGGCAACGTGGGCTACATCATATCCGGTATCAAGACGGCGGTGGAGGTGAAGGTCGGCGATACCATCACCCATGTGGACCGGCCCTGCTCCGAGTCGATAGCCGGTTTCGAGGAGGTCAAGCCCATGCTTTTCGCCGGAGTCTATCCGGTCGAGACCGACGAGTACGAGAATCTCCGTGCCTCCCTCGAGAAGCTCCAGCTCAACGACGCCTCCCTGGTCTTCGAGCCCGAGTCGTCCCTGGCCCTGGGCTTCGGCTTCCGCTGCGGCTTCCTGGGTCTGCTTCATCTGGAGATCATGCAGGAGAGGCTGTACAGGGAGTTCGACATGGACGTGATCACCACCGTGCCGAACGTGTCCTACAAGGTCTACACGACCCAGGGCGAGGTGGTGGACGTGCACAACCCCTCCGGTCTTCCTGCTCCGACCCTCATCGACTACATCGAGGAACCCTATATCCGGGCCCAGATCATATCCAAGAGCGAGTATTTCGGTCAGATAATGAAGCTCTGCCTGGACAAGCGCGGAGTGCTCAAGGGGCAGCATTTCCTGACCGCCGACCGCGTGGAACTCACCTACGACATGCCCCTGGCCGAGATAGTATTCGACTTCTACGACAAGCTCAAGTCCATCTCCCGCGGCTATGCCTCCTTCGACTACCACATCATCGGCTATCAGAAGGCCGACCTGGTCAAGCTGGACATCCTGCTCAACGGCGAGTCGGTCGACGCCCTGTCCTCCCTGATACACCGCGAGCGGGCCTACGACTTCGGCCGCCGCATCTGCGAGAAGCTCAAGGAACTGATTCCGCGTCAGCAGTTCGAGATAGCGATACAGGCTGCTATCGGAGCGAAGATCATCGCCCGAGAGACCGTCAAGGCAGTGCGCAAGGACGTGCTGGCCAAGTGCTACGGCGGTGACATCACCCGTAAGCGCAAGCTCCTGGAGAAGCAGAAAAAGGGCAAGAAGCGCATGCGGCAGATCGGCAACGTGGAGGTGCCCCAGAGCGCTTTCATGGCAGTGCTGAAACTTGACTGATTTGTAATGGAATTTTAACAATTCATTTTACAATTTATCCCTAACTTGCGGCAAAATTGTCAATTATGGGAAAGAAAAAGACAATGAAGCCGTACCTCGAGAGGGACATCAGCTGGATGTACTTCAATCGGCGTGTGCTGCAAGAGGCTTGTAAAGAGGAAGTTCCGCTCCTTGAGAGGCTGAATTTCCTGGGGATTTACTCCAATAATCTGGATGAGTTTTTCCGCGTCCGCGTAGCCTCCCTGAACCGGGTGGCCGAGTGGGAGGGGAAGACCGGGCTGCGCGAGGCCAGGACGGCGGCCGTGACGGTCAAGCAGATCAACCGGCTCAACAGCAGGTATGCCAAGGATTTTGAGGTGGCGGTAAAGCAGGTTAACGAGGCCCTTGCGGAGCACAATATCTGCATCATCTCCGATGCTCAGGCCGATGAGGAACAGGCCGCCTACATCCGCAACTATTATCAGGAGCATATAGACGGCTACATCGTCCCTATATGGCTGAGCGCAGTACGGCATCTGGACTATGAGACAGACGAGAAGATATATCTGGCCGTCAAGGCCTGCCGTCTCACCCAGACCGGCAAGACAGCATACGACTACGCCTATTTCAGCCTGCCGGTGGACAGCTGCGGCCGTTTCGTCCGGCTGCCGGACAAGGACGGCAGGAGCTACATCATGTACATTGACGACGTGGTGCGCTGCTGTCTGCCCAAGGTCTTCGAAGGCAACGGTTTCATCTCATTCAGTGCCTATTCCTTCAAGTTTACCCGTGATGCGGAGATGGAGATAGACAATGACCAGCGCAGCGGCATCCTCCAGAAGATATCCAAGGGACTGAAGAGCCGGAAGAAGGGAGAGCCTCTGAGATTTGTCTATGACGGGAATATGCCGGAGGACCTGCTGCGGCGGGTGCTAGGCAGGCTGGACCTCGGCGAGAGGGATACAGTCCTGCGCGGAGGCCGCTACCAGAACCACAAGGACCTGATGAAGTTCCCCTCTTTCCCGGGGAGCGCCCTGAAATATCCGCCGATGCCCCCTGTCCGCCGTTCCTCCCTGGACGGTCCCGGGAGCATATTGGAACGCATCCGGAGGCAGGACAGATTCCTGCACGTGCCTTACCACAGCTTCGACACATTTATCCGGGTGCTGCATGAGGCGGCCACCAGCCGCAATGTCAGCAGCATCAAGATCACATTGTACCGCTTAGCCAAGGATTCCAAGGTGGTCCGGGCCCTTATCGCCGCCGCCCGCAACGGCAAGAAGGTAACAGTGGTCATCGAGCTGCTGGCCCGTTTCGACGAGGAGTCCAATATGAACTGGTCCCAGAAACTGGAGGATGCAGGGGTGAAGGTAATCTTCGGAGTGGAAGGTCTGAAAGTACATTCGAAGGTCCTGCACATCGGCATGAAGAAGGGAGGGGACCTGGCCTGCATCAGCACCGGTAACTTCCACGAGGGCAATGCCCGGGCCTACACCGACTGCATCCTGATGACTTCCTCCCGCAGGATAGTCAAGGAGGTCGCACAGGTCTTCGACTTTATCGAGAAGCCCTATGCTCCGATTCAGTTCAAGGAACTCCTGGTCTCCCCGAATGAGATGAAGCGCAGGTTCATCTCCCTGATAAACGCTGAGATCCGCAATAGGAAGAACGGCAAGCCGGCCTATATCCGCATGAAGCTCAACCATGTCACGGATCCGGAGATGGTGGAAAGAATATATGAGGCGGCGTACGCCGGAGTGGACGTAGAGATGTCCGTGCGCGGCAACTGCTCGATAGTTACGGACAGGCTGCCGGAGAACTGCCGTATCCGTATCAACGGGATTATCGACCGCTATCTGGAACATTCCCGTATCTTCGTGTTCGCGGCAGGAGGGGAGGAAAAGGTGTTCATCGGTTCGGCTGACTGGATGCCCCGCAACCTGGACAACCGTGTCGAGGTCGTCGTTCCGGTCTACGACCCCACCATCAAGCAGGAAATGAAGCGGATAGTGGACTATGCCCTCCGGGATGTCAGGCAGGGCAGGACTGTGGACGGCACCGGCGCCAATATGCCGTGGACCTGTGAGGAACCGCTTGAGACCGGTTCCCAGCAGGCTCTGTACAGGTACTATGAGGCACTCGAGGCCAAGGAGCGGGAGTATGATGCCGGGATGGCTTAAACAGGAAAATTATGACAGATATGATGAATAACGAAACTGTAGCGGATTACCGTGACAATGCGGTAACATACGCGGCCATAGACATAGGCTCGAATGCGGTCCGCCTCCTCATCAAGCAGCTGGAGGACGACCATCAGCCCCGTTTCAGCAAGGTGCTGCTGCTGAGGGTGCCTCTCAGGCTGGGCTTCGATGTGTTCTCCAACGGGGGAAGCATATCCGAGCGCCGCCGCAAGGATCTGGTGCGCCTGATGAAATCCTACAAGCAGCTGATGAAGATTTACAATGTCTCCGATTACCGGGCCTGCGCCACCTCGGCCATGCGCGATGCCGCCAACGGACAGGATATTATCAGGGAGGTGCGCAAAAAGACCGGAATAGAGATAGAAATCATCGACGGACAGCAGGAAGCCCGCATGATCTACAACAACCACATCGAGAGCATGCGCGGCCGGCGCGGCAACTTTATGTACGTGGATGTCGGTGGCGGAAGCACAGAGATCAATCTTATGGCTGACGGTGAGCTGATATGTTCCAAGTCATATAATATAGGTACGGTGAGGATGCTCAACGAGGCGGTAACTGACGGAGAGTGGAGGAGGCTCCGGTCCGACATGGAGGACCTGGCCGCGTCGTATCCCGGTATCAGCATTGTAGGCTCGGGAGGCAATATCAATAAGCTGTACAAACTCGTGGAGCGTCGGGACAAGCGGTATCCCCGTATGAGCGTCTCGTCTCTTCAGGCCCTTCACGACCGGTTGAAAGCCCTGAATGTAAGGCAGAGAATGGAGGAGTACGAACTGAAGGCGGACAGGGCCGATGTCATCGTCCCCGCAGGCGAGATATTCCTGACCATAGCATCCATCACGGGAGCCTCCTACATATACGTGCCCGTCATCGGTCTTTCGGACGGTATCATCGACGGCCTCTACACCAAGCATCTGGCCGAACTCAGCAAATAATCCTTCCGGTCAGAATAAAAAAAGTTCCGATGGTCTTGAATCACCGGAACTTCTTTTTTTACGTCTGCCGCAGATGGTTAGCGGATCTTGGCAAATTCGATGTCGTTCTCGGCACGTGCTGCGAGAGCCTCATCCTTGGAAGCAATCTCGAGAGCGGCCTTTGCAGCCTCAACATCACCCTGACGTGCAGCGATGATGGCCTTCAGGTAGTTCTTGCACTGGCACTGAGCGTCAGCAAGAATGTTGGAGGCAGCGCTGAGGTTGCCGTTGAGGATGTTTACGAGAGCCTCGTTGAAGCTGTTCGCACCGTTCAGCTTGGAAGCGGCGTCAGCATACTTTCCGTTGAGGATGTCAACCACTGCGAGGTTGTACTGAGCCTCTTTCAGACCTGACTTGTTGAATGCGGCTACAGCTGCGTCGTTGTTGCCCTTGCGGAGCTCTACGACACCGGCAGCATTATTATAATAGGTGTTGCCCTTATCGGCTACGCCTGCGAGAGCCTGCTCGGCCTCAGCATTCTTGTTCAGGGCGAGATAAGCTACACCGAGGTTGATCTTGGCGCGGTCGCTGTTGAATTTCTCGACGGCCTTCTGGTAAACGGTAACCTTCTGGTTGGCGTCCTTCAGGAGGGAACCGGCGCGGAGAAGAGCCTCCTCGTCGAGAATCTCGATGTTGTCGTTGACGAGAGCTACGAGCTCGTCGTTGGTGTAGTTGGTGAACTCTACGTTGGCGATGAACCTTGCGCGGCGGAGCTCAGGAAGGATGTCCTTCTTCAGGACAGTGTAGACCTGAGACATGTTCTTGATCTCTCTCTCGCGTACGGCGGGATCGCTGTACATCTCCAGGACGCGGAGGATAAGGTCGCGGTCCTCGATGTTGGAGTTGGATACGAGGGCCTTGAAGCCGTCCCAGTCCTCATCCACATTGGTGGTGTTGACGGTGGTCTCGATGGCGATATCCTTGTTGTTGATCTTCTTGTTGAAGGCGTCGCTTGCAGTCTTGGCGCGCTTTGCGGACAGCTCGGCGTTGAAGTCCTCTTTTCCGTCAGGAGAAGCGTAGGCAACGATGTCGGTGCTTACGAGCTCTCTGCGCTCATCAGCCTTGATGCTGGCGAGGAACTCCTGGAATGCCTTGATGTCATCGCTCTTCAGCTGAGAGGGACGGACTGTGGCGCTGTTGATCAGATAGAGAATCTGGGTCTCGTTCTGCTCAGGGATGATGGCCTGGTATGCGTCGGGAGCGTATGCGAGGCTGCCGTCCTTCTTTACGAGCATGTAAGTGGTGTTGGCTCCGTCAGCCACCTTGTAGGGAGCTGTGAAGGGAATCCTGTTCTCCTTGTGGATAACGGTCATTCTGAGCTCGAGGTGAGAGTTCTCTACGCCCTCCACATACTCGAAGTTGAATGTCTTGTTGACAGTGCCGCCGAGTTCGGGAACTACCTCGTAGTTCTCGGTTACGTCCTCACCCTGAAGCATCACGGGGTCGAGAGCGGTCTCACCGCCGTTGTATACGAGCACCGGAACCATCTCGACGATAGCTTTGGGGTGGAAGAAGTCTTCGGGGAATGTGACGGTGACATCGGCCTTGATGTTGCCGGCAATCACTTCGAGAACCTGGGGATTGCAGCTGACAGATACTTCCTCGGCGCTTTCCGCCATCTTCTTGGGGCTACCGCAGGAGGTGGTGATGAACAGACCTGCTGCGGCAATCATCAGTACGTTAAAAATCTTTTTCATTACAGATATTTTAAAAAGTTATTGTCCTTTTAATCTAAAGTAAACGCAAATATAATAATTATTTGAGTTTTGACGACAAAAAATGATAACTTTGCAGACATGGAACTCAGCGAAATCAAAAATCGTTTCGGAATCATAGGCAATGATCCGAGACTCAACAGTGCGATAGATACCGCGATACAGATCGCGGGAACCAGTCTGTCCGTGCTCATTACCGGCGAGAGCGGCGTGGGTAAGGAGGTGATACCCAAAATCATACATGCTTACAGCCCCCGCAAGCACAACAACTACATCGCCATCAACTGCGGAGCGATCCCCGAGGGCACCATCGAGTCCGAGCTCTTCGGACATGAGAAAGGCTCGTTTACCGGAGCCAATGAGGCGCGGAAGGGATATTTCGAGACTGCGGACAAGGGCACCATCTTTCTGGACGAGGTCGGCGAGCTGCCGCTTCCCACCCAGGCCCGCCTGCTGAGAGTTCTGGAATCCGGAGAATTCATCCGCGTAGGCTCGTCCAAAACGCAGAAAACCGATGTCCGCGTAATCGCAGCCTCCAACGTCAATTTCCAGCATGCCATCCGCAACGGCCGGTTCCGCGAGGACCTGTACTATCGTCTCAATGCCGTACCTATATCCATTCCGCCCCTGAGGGAGCGTAAGGGCGACATCCACCTGCTTTTCATGAAATTTGCCCTGGACTTCGCCGACAAATACAGGATGCCCGCAGTGAGACTCACTCCCGAGGCCAGGATCCTCCTGGAGTCCTACCGCTGGCCGGGCAATATCCGTCAGCTCAAGAATGTCGCGGAGCAGATTTCCATTCTGGAGAAAGACCGTCAGGTGACTCCGGATGTACTCGTGCGGTATCTGCCTCCGGATGATCCGAACCAGATGCCGGTGCGTGGCTGCGACAGCGGAACGGCCGGCAATATCCAGGACCGCGACATCATCTTCAAGATGCTTTTCCAGCTCCGGGAGGAGATGGATGAGCTCAAGTCCATGGTGACCGGGACGAGGGTGGTGGACGCTCCGGCCGTAGGCCAGGTACATACGGACCATACGGCGCATGCCCTGCCCGTGAAAGTTTCCGATGTCCCGGATTTCCCGCACAAGCTTTCCCACGACTATTCGATCACGGTGCCTGCTGCGGAGGTGATTCCGGAGCCGGTGAAGGAGGAGGATGCACCCCGCACCATCCAGGACGTGAACGACGATATGATCCGCCGGGCCCTGGAGAAGCATGAGGGGAGGAGGAAGGCCGCTGCGGCCGAGCTCGGTATTTCGGAGAGAACATTGTACCGAAAGATTAAAGAATTGAAAATAAACGAGAAGTAATGATGAAGAGAATAATTAGGGCTATTCTTCCTCTTCTGGCGGCAGCGGCCGTCTCCGGATGCGGAATCTACTCTTTCTCCGGAACGTCCATACAGCCGGATGTCAAGACGATAGCCGTGGAGTATTTTCAGAACAATGCATTGAAGGTCAATCCTACGCTGGCGTCCAACCTCTCCGATGCCTTGATTGACCAGTACAGGAGGCTGACCAGCCTGGACATCCTGCCGGAGAACGGAGATATGAATGTCTCCGGCGAGATAACGTCCTACGACACCAAGCCTATGGCCGTGACGGCCGACGAGGTCGCCTCGCAGAACCGTCTTACCGTAACGGTCAAGATTTATTTTACGAACCGCCTGCATCCCGAAGAGGATTTTGAGAAGTCCTTCTCGGCGTACGCGGACTATGATTCCAACCAGCTGCTCGATGCGGTGGAGTCCTCGCTCTGCGACGAGATTATCGACATTCTGGTGGAGGATATATTCAATGCCACTGTGGCCAATTGGTAATGTTATGGAAGTATACAGTCTGAAAGGATATTCTATATCAGACCTAGAGAAGCTGCTGGAAGACTATCCGTGGTTTCCGATAGCCCGTAAGGAGTTGTTTCTCAAGATGTCCGCTATGGGAGAGGAGTATAGGAGAGATACTTTGCGCAGAACCGTACTCTACCTTTATCCGGAGTACAGTGTGTTCCGGGAGGCATATATGCTCTCGTCGGCGGCTGTTGCCGATGAGGCCGCTCAGATGCCGGAACAGGTGTACGAGCTGGACCTCCATATCGAAAAACCGGATGACGTACAGGTACAGGAACCCGTCCGTGAGTCTGTAGGCATGCAGGAACAGACGGAGACCGAACCGATCTCTTCTGCGGGAGTCAGAAGAGAAATATATGTGGTTGGTGGAGACTATTTTATGCCGGAAGAACTGCGTAATGTTCAGGACAGGGACATCTCGTCCCTGGGTACTGTACACGATACCCAGGTCTCCGGTGACAGTTCGGAATTCACGGACGGAGCATATTATACAGAGACTCTTGCCAGGATTTATGCCGATCAGGAGCTGTATGACAGGGCAAATGAGGTATATGAGAAACTAATTTTGCTATATCCGGAAAAAAGTGCTTACTTTGCAGCCCTTAAAAACGATATAAAGAAACATTTGTAAAGTTATGTTCATAGCAATTTTGATTTTGATAATCATCGCGAGCATCCTGCTCACCTTCGTAGTACTGATTCAGAACTCCAAGGGAGGCGGACTTGCCGCCAACTTCGCGGCCGGCAACCAGACATTCGGCGTGCGCCAGACAGCTGACTTCCTCGAGAAGGCCACCTGGACTCTGGCTATCATCATACTTGCCCTCTGTATTCTGGCTACGGCTTTCACTCCTTCCAGAAAGCAGGGTGACAACGCGGTTCTTCAGCGTCTTGAGCAGACCGGCACCAACACCGGTGCGCCTGAGTTCCCCACCACCCTTCCCGGTGGAGAGGCCGCTCCCATTGAGCCTGTTGAGACTCCCGCCGAGTAAAGCGGACGCTGAGGCCTGTAGACAAAAAAAGTCTGCCCCGCGCATGAGCGTGAGGCAGACTTTTTTTGTACCCTGTGCCGCGGAGTGTCAGTCGAGCTCCTCGACTATGCGGAGGAAGCGGTTGGAGCAGAAGTCGAAGTATCCGTCGAACTCGTGATGTACAGGTTCCCGTACTATGACCTTGGTGTACTTGCCGATGTTCAGGGAGACTCTGCGCTCGATGTCGGTGACGTGGGCGTCGGATGAGAATATGATCGGATCCAGGCGCAGGGTCTGTCCGTCCAGAGTCCAGAAGGTCGTGGAGTCCTTCCTGGCCATCTGCTCCAGTCTCATGCCTTCGGTGATGTACCTGGCGTAGGAGCGGAGCGTGCCGTCGTCGTCGTACCGGTTGAGGTAGATGTCCGGATATACCACCAGGAACGGCTCTCCGCTGTCCTTGCCCATGTACAGGAGGTCGTAGCCTGTATGGTCGGCGTCGATGAGCACGTCGTAGTCCTTCCACTGCGATGCGCCCGTGAACTCAATGTACAGGGTATCGGCAGCCGGCAGCTGTGCCCTCCTTACCTGGGTATCCATGCTGCGGATGGTGGACAGGCTGCCCAGCGAGACGCCTATGAGAGCCAGCAGGGACACCACCCATAGGATGAAGATGATCAGCCCGGGCCTCCACCTGGGAGCCTTGAGCCGGAAAAGCATGAGAATGCCTCCGTAGAGCATGCCGATGAACGGGAGTATGGCCACGATGCACACCAGTATGGATATAAGGGTCGTGGCCCATACAGGAGTGTCGGAGATGAGGGACAGGAACCAGGATGTGCCGAAGGCGTACAGTCCGTTCCAGATGCCCAGTCCGAATGCCGCCAGTACGGTCGCCGCCGTGCCGGCCATGCCTATGAGCAGCAGTATGATACCCATGAATATCTCGATTCCGCGACCGAGGGCTTTCCAGAATCCTTCGGTGCTCCTGACCCCTTCGCGCACACCCTTTCCGACGCGGCTGCTTACCTCCCGTGCCTCGCGTTCTACCGTCTTCTGGATGTTCTTCAGGGAGACCGAGCCGCCCCTCATGCTGTAGCGCTGCTCTACGGTATGGGCCTCAGGCATTGCAATCCAGAGAACCACGTAGGCCAGCATGCCCAGTACCGACATGCCCCAGCCCCAGTCCTCGAATATCTCCAGCCAGAAAAAGAAGAATACCCAGACTGCGAAGGCGATACGGAATATCAGGGGATCTACGGAAAAATAGGCTCCGAGGCCTCCGCATACGCCTCCCAGTATTTTATTGTCCGGGTCGCGGAACACTCTCTTCTTGTTCCGGGGCTGGTCTCCGCTTTCGACTTCTGAGTCGAAGTCCTCAGGGCGGCCTAGGATGTTGATAATCTCCTGGACCGCTTCGGCGGGTACGACCTTGTCCCTGTATCCCCTGTCGGTCAGCAGCTCGGCTATGCGGGACTCTATCTCGGAGAGAATCTCTCCGCAGTTGGCGCTGCCCCTGTAGTGGGACTTGAGACTGTCAAGATAGTCCTCCATCAGTCCGTGGGCGTCCTTGTCCAGGGTGAACGCTATGTTTCCTATGCTTACTTTTACTACCTGTTGCATGGCTGAATGTTTTTAATGGTTTCTATTGACTCCACCAGCTCCTGCCATGCGGAGTCCATCTCGGCGAGAGCCTGACGGCCCTTGTCCGTTATCTGATAATATTTCCGCGGGGGACCCTGGGGAGACTCCTCCCAGCGGTAGGTGAGCAGCCCCTGGTTCTTCTGGCGGATCAGGAGCGGGTAGATGGTGCCTTCGACCACTATCATCCGGGCCTCCTTGAGCTCGGAGAGGATGGAGGTGGCGTAGGAGTCCTTCTTGCTGAGTATGCAGAGTATGCAGTACTCGAGGACGCCGCGGCGCATCTGGGTTCTTACGTTCTCTGCGTTGGTGTAGATGTCCATGACTGTTCCTCCCTAATTAGTTGAATTGTAGAATCTGCGCATATTCTCGGCCGTGACCGGGAGACCGTGCATCCGGCATTTCTCCGCGCTGGTGCGGGCGGCCGGGACGGCTATCCAGAGGATGATGTACACCCAGCCCCCGAAGGAGCCGAAGAGGAAGAGGCAGACGAAGAGGATGCGGATGACCAGCACATCCACGTCGAAGTAGCAGGCCAGGCCGGAGGCGACTCCGCCGAGGACGTTGTGGTCCTTGTCGCGGTAGAGTTTCCGGACGGGGCGGCTTTCGCGGCCGGAGTGCCAGTACTCTCCGGTGCCGCCGCCCACGGGGCCTGTACTTCCGGGAGCTGTCGAGCCGTCGGGCATACCGAGCTGGGCGATGACCCGCTCTACGAGGGAGATGTCCACTACCTCCTGGCGGGAGGACAGGGATTCGGAGAAGATCTCAGCGATACGCATCTCCAGGTCATCCATGACCTCCTTGGTCTGATAACCCATGCCGGTGCGGCTGCGGAAGGCGTCGAGATAGGCGCTGAGACGGTCGAAGGCGTCCTCGTCGATGACGAAGCTGCGGCCTCCGATACCTACATTGAGAACTTGTTTCATAACTTTACTATTGTATGGTGTTGATTATTCTGCAATGCAAATATATGTAAAATTTTTATTACCTTGTATCACAAAGTACATAAAATATAAAAAAACTTTGCGTCATGCAGGATGCTGTCAGCGCTGAAGACGGTTGAAGAGCATGCCGATGTAGAGGCGGGGACCGTTGGTGAAGTCGTTCTGACAGCCGGTGGCGTTGAGGAGCCAGTCGGCCTTCAGGACGAGGCTGAGCTTGGGGGTGAGGGCGACTTCCATGCCGAGGAAAGGGGCAATGGCCATGAAGGCATACTTGTGCATGGCGGCCTGAGGCTCTATGACGAAGTCCCCGGTGCCTCCCTGAGCGATGATGTGGTTCTTGACCCCGCCGCCGCCGATGAGGCAGCCTATGAAGGGGTGTACCCGGCCCTCGGTGCGGCGGATGTAGTCCACCAGGATGCCGCCCCAGCCGGTATGGGCGTAGGAGGGGGAGGGAGCGTATTTGACATTGGAACTGTGGCCCTCGGTCCCGATGCGGAGCATGTCGGTGGGCGTGCCGAAGGCGAACTTGACGTGACCGCCGATACCGAAGGCTGCGCCTCTGATCTGCATTGTCCCCAAGGACTGGGATGCAGTGGAGTAGAGTTCGAACGGACGGCTTTGGATGTAGCCGCTGTGCAGCATCATGCCGCCGGTGTAGCCGCGGAAGCGGAAATCGGGGCTGTCGGTTCTGCTGGAGGCAATGGTATTCAAGGGTGCGGTCAGCAGGAGGACTGCAGTAAGTGCAGCGGTCAGCAGTGGTCTCGTCTTCATACGGAAAATTTGCCGCGAAGATAGCAAAATTTCCTATTCTACCGAGGCCGGGTCGATCAGGTTGTTCAGGAGGGCGTAGACCGTCAGGCCGGCGACGGTCTTGATGCCGGTCTTGCGGGTGATGTTCTTGCGGTGGGTGATGACGGTGTAGATCGAGAGGTGGAAGCGGTCGGCTATCTCCTTGTTGAGCATGCCCTGGGCCACGCAGACCAGGATCTCTTTCTCACGGGCGGAGAGTTCCTCCCGGTTCTCGGTCCGGGGTCCGCCGGCTGACTGCGCCAGTGAGTTCCGGAGCTTGCTGATGACGGCCGCCGGGGTGTCGTAGATGCTGATGGTCTCGTCGTAGCTCTTTATGGTCTCGTCGTCCGTGACGGCTGTCGGGGCGGCTATCACCGCGGCGTCGGTCAGGTCGGAGATGCGGCTGCGGCCTGCCGGGCGGGAGGCGAAGTCGAAGATTATGGGGTCTACGATCACGATGTCCGTCATGCTGTCCCGGACCGTTGCCTCGTTCTCGCGGGAGAGGTCGGTCAGCACGGTCTCGACGGTGAAGCCTCCGTGCTCCTCGAGTATGGAGGTGATGCCGCGGGCGATGATCCGCGACGGGGTTATGAGCAGTATTTTCTTCTTTGTCACTGACATTTTCCTTCCAGTCTGTTAACCATAGGGATGAGGATTGAGTTCTCGATCAGGGTATGCTTCTCCAGGTCGGCTTCTAAGGTGCAGAGCCTCGAGAGGGCCTTGATGGCGGTGACCGTGTCGCACACCGGGGGCAGGTACTTCATGACGATGTTCCTCAGGTCGTTGAGCTTCTCATCTATGTTGTTGTGGTTCTCTTCAAATGTCTCCATGCTGTAGCCCTCGACCCTCTGTCCGCCGGCTACCGAGCGCACGTAGGGGAAGACGATGTCCTCCTCGTAGGCGAAGTGGTTCTCCACTTCCTCCCGGTACCCGTCGAAGAAGCGCATGATCACGTCCCGCTGCATCGGGGTACAGGGGCGGAGCAGGTCCTCGAAGATGCGGCTCAGGTCCTGAATCTCATGGTCGAGGTAGTAGGAGTGCGAGGCGTGGAGGTATCTGACCAGATCAATGGCCGAGGCGGCGGTCATCATCTCCGTCGTGGGGACGTAGCCCTCGGTGGCATACACGTTGGCTATGAGGAGGAAGGTGTCGCAGTTGACCCCACTCTCGCGGCAGGTCTCCTCGACGGTCTTCTCCCCGAAGCCCAGCTTGATGCCCAGGCGGTAGATGACGGTCAGCAGTCGGTAGTCGGCGCCGATGAGGTCGGCCATTTTCATATTCTTTCTCATTTTTCAGTATTTTCCACAAATATAGTGATTTCATTTCATCTCAAAAGGGAACGGACCCCGGGGCCTGTCGCAGGTGCTGTGGGGTCCGTGACTTTCCAAACTTATGAGTAATTAAGCAAAGATTGAAATAACAACACTACATTATGGATATAACGGGTGCAAAGGTACTGTCCTTACTCTTTCCGGTCAATCCTCATAAATAGGTAATTGCTTTATCATCGTTCCCACATTGTAGGTATTCTGCCGGTGTCAGAGCAGCAGGAGGGCGATGCGGTAGACGATGAAGGCGACAATCCAGGCGAGGACGATGGTGTAGACGGCGGAGATGACGGCCCATTTCCAGCCGCCGCTCTCGTTCTTGATGGCTACGAAGGTGGCGATGCAGGGGAAATAGAGCAGGACGAAGACCATGAAGGCCAAGGCTGCTGCGGGGGTGGTGGTCCGGGCCAGGGCGTTCTGCAGCATGGTGTCGCCGGATATGGTCTCATCGGCGGCAGTCTCGGGGAAGCGCTCCTGCTCACCGCTGTAGAGTACGCCCATTGTACTTACCACAAGTTCCTTCGCGGCTACACCGGAGATGATGCCGACGCCCATCTTCCAGTCGAAGCCGAGGGGCTCGAGGACGGGCTCGATGGCCTTCCCGATCATGCCGATGTAGGAGTTCTCCTGCTGCTCGGCGGGGGTGGCGTAACGGTCGTGGTGAGGGAAGTAGCCGAGGAACCATATAATGATTGAGGCTACGAGGATGATGCCGGCCATCTTGTGCAGGTACTGCTTGCCTTTCTCCCAGGTGTGGCGGAAGACAGACTTGGAGGTCGGGACGCGGTAGGGCGGCAGCTCCATGACGAAGGGCAGGTTGTCGTCCTTGATGAAGCGGCTCATCACCTTGGCCGAGATGATGGCCATAATGATGCCGAGGGCGTAGAGGCCGAGGAGTACGAGCGAGCCGTTGCGGGGGAAGAAGGCCCCGGCCACGAGGATGTACACGGGCAGGCGGCCGGCGCAGGACATCATGGGGATGATGAGCATGGTGACCAGGCGGCTCTTGTGGTTCTCTATGGTGCGGGTGGCCATGATGGCGGGCACGTTGCAGCCGAAGCCCATGATCATGGGTATGAACGACTTGCCGTGCAGGCCTATCTTGTGCATGAGCTTGTCCATGATGAATGCGGCGCGGGCCATGTATCCGGAGTCCTCCAGCAGTGAGATGAACAGATAGAGTATCAGGATGTTGGGCAGGAATACCAGCACGCTGCCCACTCCTCCGATGATGCCGTCCACTACCAGGTCCTTCAGCATGCCCTCCGGCATGGTGGTGGCCACGAAGGCCCCGAATTTCTCCACCAGCCACTCAATCCAGGTCATCGGGTATTCGCCCAGGCGGAAGGTGGCCTCGAAGATGATGTACAGCAGCAGGATGAATATCGGGAAGGCGGCCCAGCGGTTGGTGACCACGGCGTCTATCTTGTCGGTAATGGTATGCTTTTTCCGTACCTGTCCGGGAGTGTAGGTCTCCTTGAGGGCGCCCTGGACGAAGGCGTATTTGGCGTCTACGATGGCGGCCTCGGCACTGGTGCCTCCGAGCAGTCCCTCTATGCGACTGTTCTCCTCGAAGCGGGCTGCGATGATCTCGTCGTGGTTGGGCAGGGCCTCGACTATGGCCTCCACATCGGAATCGTTCTCGAGGTACTTGATGGCCAGCCAGCGGGTGGAATAGTGGGTGCGTATGTCGTCGTTCTTCTGAATCAGCAGCTTGATGCGGTCGATGCTGTTCTCCAGCTCCTGTCCGTGGTTGATGTGGATGTGGCGGGACAGGGCCGGCTCGTTGTGCTCGTATATCTGGATGACGGTGTCGAACAGCCTGTCTATGCCCTGCCCGCTGCGGCTGACGGTGGGTACCACCGGCATACCGAGCAGATGTCCGAGGGTGACGGTGTCGAGCCTGTCCCCGCGGGCCTCCAGCTCGTCGTACATGTTCATGGCCATGACCACGCGGAGGTTCATGTCGATGATCTGGGCCGTCAGGTAGAGATTGCGCTCGAGGTTGGAGGCGTCCACCACGTTGATGACCACGTCGGGAATATTGTCGATCAGATTCTTGCGTACGTACAGCTCCTCAGGGCTGTAGGCTGAGAGGGAGTAGGTGCCCGGCAGGTCGACGAGGACAAAATGGTAGCCCTTGTATTCGAACCGCCCTTCCTTGGCATCGACGGTCACTCCGCTGTAGTTGCCGACCCTCTCGTGGGAGCCGGAGGCAATGTTGAACAGGGAGGTCTTGCCGCAGTTGGGATTGCCTACGAGGGCGACCCGTACGGTGTGGCGGCGCTCCTCCGCGAGCTGCCGCATCCTCCGGTCGAGGTCCTCCGCATCGGAGCAGTCCGGTTCGCGGCTGCTCAGTCCGGGGGTGCCGGCAGAATTCCGGGATGCCTCCGGCTCTGCGGCATTGTCCTGAGATGCCAGAGCCTTGGCCTCGCTCTCGCTGATGACCTCTATCTCGCGGGCCTCGTCCCTGCGGAGCGATATCTTGTATCCTATGATCTCGTATTCTATGGGGTCCCTGAGAGGGGCGTTGAGCACCACCCTGACCTCCTTTCCCTTGATGAACCCCATCTCGGTGATTCTCTTGCGGAAGGAGCCGTGTCCGCTCACTTTGACGATAATACCTCTTTCACCTGTTTTCAGATCCGAAAGTTTCATGCTGCAAATGGTCTCTAAATCCGGGCAAAAATACCACTCTTTCCTGACAGAGACAATACCAACTGTTAGGTATTTTTACCCGGCACCGGACAAAAAAGAAGGGAGGCCGGCGAATCACTTCGCAGCCTCCCCGTGAAAAACAGGTATGACAGCTTCGAAAAGCAGTTTATCTGGTCCAGCCTGCCATCCAGTTGCTGTCGGCGGAGATGGCTCCGGCGAAGGAGGCAGACTCGAAGAATGAGTCGATGGTGCTGGCGTCAAGGTCTCCGGCAATGGTTCCGAAGAAGTTGTCGGTCAGGCTGAAGGTGTAGTCCACCTGGTTGTGGTTGACCTCGGCGAGGAACATGTCCTGGGTGTAGAGGACATTGTCGCTGTCGCTGGATACTCCGTTGGAAAGATATACGTGCTTGAGTACGGAGGTACCGTCGGCAAGAGCCTCCTCAGTGTGGGCGGTCTCTGTAGTCAGGGCGCGGGGCTTGCCGGTTACGATGGCGTTGTAGAGCTCGACCTCTGTACCGGCGCGGAGACGGATACCGCGTTTGTTCTCATCGGAGTTGTTGCCAACGAGGGTTACGTTTGCAAGAACGGGGTGGGAGATGGGTGCGGCTACCTCATCGTTGTCGTTGTTGTCGCACTCCATGAGGGCGTCGCACTCAGCGGAGATCTGGTAGGCTACCATGAACTGGCCCTTTCCGCTCCATCCTTCAGTCCAGTCGAAGGAGTCGTCGGTGTTGTCGGTGGATACGAGGTATTTCACGTTCACTGTGCCGCCGAACCACTCGAAGCCGTCGTCAGAACCGCCGTAGGCCTGGAGATGGTCCACTGTGGTGCCGTCACCCACGCCGTAGAAGGTGAAGCCGTTGGCCTCTTTCTCCTCGGAGAAAGCATATCCGCCGTACTCTACGCGGACGTACTGGAGAGTACCGGAGTTGTCGTGGGCGTCGTTTCCGCCGTAGGAGGCGTCACCGATCTCGGACTTGGCACCGGCACCGGCATTGATGGGGGCCTTGCCGCAGATGTGGATACCGCCCCATGCACCGGCTTCCTGCCTCTGGGCTGTCATCACGATGGGAGCGTCGGCTGTACCGCGGGCGTCGATCATGGCACCCTGCTCAATGAGGAGATAGTCTACGATGTCGTCGTCCTGGGCTGTGATTACAGTACCGGGTTCAATGGTCAGAGTGGCTCCTTCCTTTACATGAAGGCCTCCGATAAGGATGTAATTGACACCTGCCCTGAGGGTCATGTCCTCGGTGATGTCGCCTTCGAGCTCTACAGTGGCGGTGCCTGTGCTGCCGCCGTCAGCGGAGAGGGCCCAGCCGCTGGTCCAGTCGTTGCCGGAGGGGAGGGCGCCCACGTATGCTGCGTTGTCGAAGAAGGAGTCGAGGGAGGAGGCGTCGAGACCGCCGTCAATGGTGCCCATGATATTGTTTGTCAGAGAGAAGGAATATCCTACCTCGTTGTGGTTGTCGTTGGCCAGGAAGTCGTTCTGGTCGTAGAGGACAGTCTCGCTGTCGCTGGAGACACCGGAGGAGAGGTATACGTACTGGAGCTTGGAGGTGCCGTCGGCGAGGGCCTTCTCGGTGCCTTCAGTCTCAGTGGTCAGGGCGCGGCCCTTGCCGGTTACGATGGCGTTGTAGAGCTCAGCCTGAGTACCGGCGCGGAGACGTACACCGCGTCCGTCAGCTCCGTTGCCCACGAGGGTGAGGTTGGAGAGAACGGGGTGGGAGATGGGCTCGGCATAGTTGTCATTGTCGTTGTTGTCAGCCTCGATGAGAGCGTCGCACTCGTCGGAGATCTGCTGGGCGATCATGTACTGGCCCTTTCCGCACCAACCCTCAGTCCAGTCGAAGGAGTCATCGGTGTTGTTGGTGGAGATCAGGTATTTCACGTTTACAGTACCGCCGAACCACTCGAATCCGTCGTCAGAGCCGTTGATGGCCTGGAGGTGGTCCACTGTGGTGCCGTCGCCCACGCCGTAGAAGGTGAAGCCGTTGGCCTCTTTCTCCTCGGAGAAGGCATATCCGCCGTACTCTACGCGGACGTACTGGAGGATACCGGAGTTGTCGTGAAGCTCGTTTCCGCCGTAGGAGGCGTCACCGATCTCGGACTTGGCGTCAGTACCGGCGTTGATGGGGGCCTTGCCGCAGATGTGGAGGCCGCCCCACGCACCGGCTTCCTTACGGGTGGAGGTCATCACGATGGGAGCGCTTGCGGTACCGCGGGCGTCAATCATTGCGCCCTGCTCTATGAGGATGTAGTCTACCTGGTCGTCATCCTGGGCTACAATGGTCACACCGGGCTCGATGGTCAGAGTGGCGCCGGCCTTTACGTGAAGGCCTCCGGTGAGGGTGTAGGTCTGACCCTCTTCGAGGATGCGGCTCTCGGTGATGTCGCCGATGAGATCTACCTCAGGGTCAATGATCTGGGGATTTTTCTCTTCGCAGGATACAGCCACCATAGCTGCTCCGAGGGCGAGAATGAAAAGTTTTTTGTTCATTTTTAAAAGATTTAGAAATGTTTATAATTTTTAATTTTTTTAAAAATCGAGTTTGACTCCCACTCCGATGCCTCTTCCGAGCCTGTAGCTCTCGGTCAGCATGTCAGTGCCGAGGTCGGGCACGTTCTGGGTGAAGCGGTACTCGGAGTCGAGCAGGTTGGTCAGGGAGAGCTCTACGCTCCATATCCTGGTAATCTGGTAGGCGATGTTGGCGTCAATGGTGTGGATGGGGGCCTGCATGATGTTGCCGAGTCCGTAGATACCCACTGCCTGGATGCGGGGGCCCTGGACGTTGTAGAGCAGGGAGACGGACAGGGATGATTCCTCGCCGAACTCGGGGGCGTAGGTGATGAAGGCGTTGCCGAGGTAGGGAGAGGCTCCCTGGAGGGCCCTGCGGCTGTCGGTGTAGATGCCGCCGTTGGCCAGGAGGGTTACGTCGGTGTACATCAGGGAGATGTTGCCGCCTACGGTGAAGTACCTGAAGGGCTGGGTGCGGAACTCGGCCTCGAGACCGGCGGCCATACCCTGCTCGGCGTTTCTGAAGGTGTGTACGATGGCTCCGCCGGAGGTCTCCTGCACGCGCTCGATGGGGTCTTTCAGAATCTTGTAGTAGAGACCTACCGAGAACATGTGCTTGTTGTTGGTGGAGAAGTACTCGTACTTGAGGTCGAAGTTGTAGTTGTATCCGTTGGTCAGCTGGTCGTTACCGCGTAGCTCGGCGCTTCCGTAGGACTCCTTATAGAGGAAGGGGGCCATCTCGATGAACGAGGGACGGGTCACGGTGATGGAGGAGGCGAAGCGGAAGGTATGCTTGTTCTTGAGGGTGTACTTCACGTTCAGGGCGGGGAAGAAGTCACCTTTGTTGAGGCGGGAGATGCTTTCCCTGGAGGCGTCGTTCCAGTACTGTACCCACTGCTGCGAGTACTCGTAGCGGACTCCGAGGCCCAGCATCAGGTCGGTCAGAGGGTAGTACTCCACCTCTGCGAAACCGGCCAGGATACGGTGCCCGGCGTAGTAGTTGTTCTTGGGCTGGGCATCCCTGTCGATGGTGATGAGGCCGTCGGCTATGCTCTGGGAGTTGAGGAAGGAGGAGGGGGTGTAGATGTCGCTGATGACGGGGTTGATGCCGGTCAGGTTGTAGTAGAACCTCATTGAGTTGTAGTCGCGGCTCTTGTCCTTGTAGGCGGCACCGAATATGAGCCGGCTCTGCTCGCCGAAGTGGAAGGTGGGCTTGATCTCGCCTACGATTTCCTGCTCGGAGAGCTCTCCGAAGTAGCGCATGGTCTCCTGGCGGTTGAGCTTGAAGAGGGACAGGCTGCCGTCCTCGCCCTTGCGGTACATTACCTGGCGGCGGTCAGGCTCGTTGCTGTCGGTCATGCCGTAGGACACTTTCCAGTCCATGTTCCAATGAGGATGCAGGGTGTAGCTTCCTCCCAGCTGGGTGTTCCACAGGGAGTAGGAGTGTGCTATGGAGTTGCTGCCGAGAAGCATGTTGTCCTCTGCGTCATAGCCGTCGCGGAGCTTGTAGTCTTCCATGGCGTTCTTGGCGTACAGGGTGGTCAGGCTTATCTTGTCGCCGTTCTGGAAGAGATAGCTGAGGCTCAGCAGTCCGGTCAGGTCAAGACTGTGTTCGTAAGCGTTGTAGGTGAACTCGTCCATGTGCTGGCCCTGTGTATTGATGTTGGTGATGTAGGCGTCGTAGATGTTCTGGCTGCCGGAGGATATGGAGGCGGAGGCCAGGAGGCTGAGCTCGTCTCCGTTCCTGAGACCGAAGGTGCGTCCTCCGGATACCGAGCCGGAGATGTCGGGCAGGGCCATCGACTTGCGGATGTCGAACGAGGTGCCGAAGGGGTCGTTGTCCACGATGTACTCGCGGAAGTCGGGCAGGCTCATTTCGCGGACATTGCGGGGCAGGTTGTTGTCATGGAGCAGCCATCCGTTGCGGTCCGGGCGGTAGGTGTCGGTAAATGTGGTGCCGATGGTTCCGTTGAGGCCCAGGGAGACGGAGAGGAAACTGTCCTCGATGTTCTCCTTGGTGGCAATGTCGATATGCGCTCCGGAGTAGTCGGCGAAGCTGGTCGCGGTGTAGACCTTGGTCACGGTGATGTTCTGGAGCACCGAACTGGAGAAGATATCCAGGGGGATGAGCTTGTTGTCCGGGTTCGGGGAGGCTACCGGCAGTCCGTTGAGGGTAGTAAGGCTGTAGCGGTCGCCGAGTCCGCGGACGAAGAGCTGGCCGGAGCTGTTGAACGATACGCCGCTCATGGTCTCCACGGCCTCGGCCACGTTGGAGAGGCCCTTCGCAGATATCTCCGCCGCTCCTATGTTCTCCACGGCCTGGGCCGATACCTTGCGGTCGTTGATCAGGGCACCGACGGACTCGGGGTCCTTGCGGGCCACGATCACTGCGGTTTCCAGTGTCTCCGACTGGAATGTCATGTTGAGGTCCAGGGTGAGCTCATCGCCCTTCCCCAGTTTGATGACCTGGGACTTGAGGTCGTCGTAGCTTATGAAATAGAGGCCCAGGACACCCTCGACACCTTCAGGTATCTGGAGGATGTAGCTCCCGTCGGCCTCGGTCTGCGTGCCGGTCATATTCGCGGTAGGGTCATCCACAACCCTCTCGAACATGACTACTACGCCTGCGAGCGGCTCTCCGGTTTCACTGTCGCGGACCACGCCCTTGACAGTCTGTGCCAGTGCCGCCGCACTGTTGAATAAAATGAAAGTAGAGATGATGAAAACTGCTTTTAGAAGAAATCTGTTCATATATGCTTTCCTGTTTTACGGCCGCAAAAGTATGCCCCGCGTGTTTCAGCAGTGATACGGGCGGATTAAAATCATATTACGCGGTGTTACGTGAATGTAGCAGAAGTTTCAATGATGTTACGGCTGTTTCGGCAATATGTTGTATCTTAGATGCTTGAATTGTAACATCGCCTGTAACCATGAGTCACAGAAACACCATTTTCCGCCTTCTCACGGCCCTTCTGGCCGTATTGACGCTCATCCCTGCCGGTCTTGCCGCCCGCGGTACCGGAGAGCACCGCATCATTCCCCGTCCTGCCTCAATCCATTTTACTTCAGGAGTTTATGATCCTGCGGCCGCTTCTTCTGCCGGCCCTGACGTGCGGATAAGTCCCCGTCCCGGAGCCGTGTCCGGAGCTTACCGCCTGCGGGTGACCCCCGGGGGTGTGCAGGTCGAGGCCGCCGACAGCGCCGGGGCCTTCTACGCCATGCAGACCCTGGAGGCGCTGCGGGACCCGGCCACAGGCATTGTCCCCTGCGTGGAGATAGAGGATGCGCCCCGCTTCCAGTGGAGGGGGTTCATGCAGGACGTGTCCCGGCATTTTTTCAGCATAGAGTACCTGAAGAGGCAGATAGACGCCATGGCCCGCCTGAAGCTCAATGTCCTGCACCTGCATCTGACCGATGCCGCCGGCTGGAGGGTGGAGATAGACCGCTATCCCCGGCTGACCTCCTTCGCCGCGTGGAGAGAGGGAGCGCTGTGGAAGGACTGGAGGTTCGGAGAGCGGAAGTACCTGCCGGAGGGGACACACGGGGCCTACGGGGGATATTATACTAAGGAGGAGCTGCGGGAACTGGTGCAGTATGCGGCTGAGCGCTGTATTACCATTGTCCCCGAAATAGAGATGCCCTCGCACTCGGAGGAGGTGCTGACCGCCTATCCGGAGCTTTCGTGTACGGGAGAGCCTTACCGGCACTCCGATTTCTGCATAGGTAAGGAGGAAACTTTTGAGTTTATTGAAAATGTACTCACGGAGATAATGGAGGTTTTCCCCTCGCAGTACATCCATATCGGAGGGGACGAGGCGTCCAAAAAAGCCTGGGCGGAATGTCCGCTGTGCCAGGCCCGCATGAAGGCGGAAGGTCTGGCGGATGTGGACGAACTACAGAGTTACATGATCAGACGGATAGGCCGTTTCCTCGAGGCTAACGGGCGGACGCCGGTCGGCTGGGACGAGATACTCCAGGGCGGGGCGGATTCGGCAGCAGTGGTCATGGCGTGGCGGAGCGTGGAGGAGGGAGAACGGGCTGCATCGGGGGGCAACCGGACTGTCATGACTCCCGGAGCATATTGTTATTTCGACACTTATCAGGACGATCCCTCCACGCTGCCTACGGCTATGGGCGGATATCTGCCGCTGTCTAAAGTCTACTCTTTCGAGCCTGTACCATCCGGGCTCTCCCCCGATGAAGCCGCGAAGATAATAGGTGTGCAGGCCAATCTCTGGTGCGAATATGTCCCCACGGAGCAGCATGCCGAGCTGATGATCTACCCCCGGCTCTATGCCCTCGCGGAGGTGGCCTGGAGTCCCGCGTCCGGCCGGGACTATGAGGATTTCCACCGGCGGGCGCTGGCGCTGTGTGCTCAGATGGAGGCCGAGGGGTACAATGTCTTCGACCTGGCCCGCGAGGTGGGGGACCGTCCCGCCGCTCAGTCTCCGGTGGAGCATCTGGCCCGCGGCTGTGAGGTCATCTACAATGCACCTTATAATTCCACGTATGCCGCAGGAGGGGATACGGCTCTCACGGACGGTCTGCACGGAGGCTGGACCTACGGGGACGGCCGCTGGCAGGGCTTCATCTCCCGGGGGCGGCTCGATGTGACCGTGGACCTGGGCCGGGTGCAGGATGTATGCTCGGTGGAGCTGGACTTCATGCAGGTCTGCGGCCCGGAGGTCTTCCTGCCCGCGGAGGTGGTCATCTCCGCATCTTCGGACGGGGTTAGTTTTGTGGAACTGCGGCGCATCACCCGCGAGGTGGTCCGCGATGATCGCGTAACCTTCGTTACTGACGGGTGGTATGCCGGCGGCGGTGCGTCCGGTGCCTCCGACGTATCCGGTGCTTCTGCCGGAGCCTCTGTCTCCGCCCGCTACATCCGCGTCCAGGCCCGCTCCGGCCCCTACGGCGGATGGGTCTTCACCGACGAGATAGTCGTCCGCTGATTATTTTGTCGGGACGCGGAGGGCCCGCATGGCGTTGAGGACGGCCAGGACGGTGACGCCGACGTCGGCGAAGACGGCGAGCCACAGAGTGCCGAGGCCGATGGCTGCGAGAAGCAGGATGGCGGCCTTGATGCCGATGGCCAGCCAGACGTTCTGGCGGGCGATGCGGAGGGTGCGGCGGGAGATGGAGACGGCCGTTGCGATCTTGGTGGGACGGTCGTCCATCAGCACCACGTCGGCGGCCTCTATGGCGGCGTCGCTGCCGAGTCCGCCCATGGCGATGCCCACATCTGCCCGCTTGAGCACCGGGGCGTCGTTGATGCCGTCCCCGACGAAGGCGAGACTGGTTCCCCGTGGCTTGGCAGCCAGCAGCTCTTCCAGGCACCGGACCTTGTCGGCTGGCAGCAGGCCGGCGCGGTAGGAGCCGATTCCGATCCTGGAGGCCACGTCGCGGGCCGTTTCCTCCCTGTCGCCGGTCAGCATGACGGTATCTCCGACCCCGAGCCGCCGGAGGGCCGCTATTGCTTCCGCGCTGTCCTCCTTCACCCTGTCATTGATGACGATGTGCCCGGCGTATTGTCCCTCCACCGCTACGTGGATGATGGTGCCGGTGCGGTGACAGTCGTGCCATGCCGCTCCGACAGCCTCCATCATCCTGGCGTTGCCTACGCAGACCGTGCGGCCTTCCACATTGGCCCTGATGCCCTGACCGGCGATTTCCTCCACGTCCGTGACTGAGCAGCCGTCGGTCGCCTCGTTGGGGAATGCCGCCCTGAGGGCCTCGCCTATCGGATGGGTGGAGAAATGCTCCACGTGGGCGGCCAGATGCAGGAGCTCGTGCTCTGTGAGATTTTCCGGGTGCACGGCCTCCACTGCGAATTCTCCTCGGGTGAGGGTGCCGGTCTTGTCGAATACCACTGTCCCGACATTTGCCAGGGAGTCCATGAAGCTGCTGCCCTTGATGAGGATGCCTCTGCGGGAGGCGCCGCCCAGACCGCCGAAGAAGGTGAGGGGGACACTGATTACCAAGGCGCAGGGGCAGGATACCACTAAGAAAATGAGGGCGCGGTGGAGCCAGATGGCGAAGGAGGAGGCGAAGCTGTTTCCGGACAGCAGCGGCGGTACGAATGCCAGCAGGAGGGCGGCGGAGACCACTATCGGGGTGTAGATGCGGGCGAAGCGGGTGATGAAGGATTCGCTGCGGGATTTGCGGGAGTCGGCGTTTTCCACGAGCCGGATGATCTTCGAGACGGTGCTCTCGCCGAAGGTCTTCGTGGTTCTGATGCGGAGGACACCGGAGAGGTTGATGCAGCCGGAGGCCACGTCGTCGCCTTTTTCGACATCCCGGGGCAGGCTCTCGCCGGTGAGGGCCACTGTGTTGAGGGAGGAGGAGCCTTCGATTACGGTGCCGTCGAGGGGTATTTTTCCGCCGGGTCTGACTACGATGATTTCTCCTATATTCACTTCTTCGGGGGAGACGGTCTGATTCTGCCCGCCGCGCTCCACCTCGGCTGTGTCCGGGCGGATTTCCATCAGGTGGGAGATGCTGTCGCGGCTGCGGCCCTCGGCGTAACTCTCGAACAGTTCTCCCACTGCGAAGAACAGCATGACGAAGACCGCTTCCGGAAACTCCGTCTCCGCTCCGGGCAGGAATCCGATGCAGAGGGCACCGATGGTGGCCAGGGACATGAGGAAGTGCTCGTTGAAGATATTTCCGCTGGCAATGCCTTCTGCCGCTTCTTTCAGGGTGCCGGTGCCGATGAGCAGGTAGGGGACGAGGTAGACCAGGAGCAGCTGCCAGGTCTGCAGGGCGCAGTATCTCTCGACGAGGACGGCTGCGGTGAGCAGGACGGCTGTGACAGCGATGAGGGTTATCTGCCGCTTTGTGCTGCTGTGGGCGTGGCGGTGCTTGTGCTTGTGCTCGTGGTTGTTGTGCCCCTCTGTGTCTTCATGGGGGTGACAGCTGTGGCTGCCGTGAGCCTTGCCGTCGGATTTCAGCTGGTTTTCGCTTTGTATCGGCTGTGCCTGCAGCTCATTTCCCTGAGGTATCGCACGCTGTTGCTGTTCTCTCATAAACTTCCATTTTGTTTATGGTGCGAAATTACGGATGCCGGGATGCAACTAAGTTTCAGAGGGCGGGCCGGATGTCACTTTGCAACCGGGTTGCATGGTGGAGAATGGTCGTGGCAGTTGTGTCTGTGCGCTTAGACTATGGGCTTGCGTTTGGAACACTCGGGGCAGAGACCCTTGACGGTATAGTTGATGGTCTCGATGTGATAACCTTCCGGCAGGGCGACTACGGGTATCTTGACGTCCTCGATGCAGAATGTCCGGCGGCACTCCTCGCAGTAGAAATGGATGTGGCGGTTCTCGACCCGGCAGACGGTGGACTCGCATCGGCATATCTCGTATTTTGTGGATCCGCTGCCGTCCTCGAACGAATGAATCGCGTGATGTTCGAGCAGGACGTTGAGGGTACGGAATATCGTGGATTTGTCCATGGTCTCCAGCTCTGTCTCCAGTTCGGTCATGGATACGGGATGAGTGAGCTCCGAGAGTTTCTGGAGTACAAGGATGCGGGCCGCGGTCGGGTGGATGCCGTGGGCCTGGAGTTGCTGTTCGATAGTTTCTGCTGCCATTTCCTTAGGTTTTCGGTTTTCGGATGCGAAGATGGAAAAAAGTGCGGAGAAAAGAAAGATAAATCGTCGAAAGTGGCTTTGGCTGCAGCAGAAGTGGGGTCTTAAACGCGGGTATGTTGTTGTCTGCTGCAGGCGAGGGCGCTGAGAAGTGTGAGGCAGGCGGGAGGTGTATCGGGTCTGCCCCACTGGAGGTCAATGCCGAAGAGTCCGGAGGTGGTGCAGTGCTCCGGCGGGCAGAGCAGGCAGGTGCCGGCGAAGAAAGCGCGGGCGGCAGGGGCTCCTCCGGCATTGGCTACGCTGGACATGGCTGTCTGTGGGTTTCGAAGTGTTGTCCGTTCAGCCTGAGCCTCAATATCCTGCTCCATTCCGAGGAGCATCCGGTCGAGCCGCTGCCGTTCTCGGCGGATAATCAGGTCTGCGGTCTCCGGTGTGAGCGCGACTCCTTCCGAAGGAGTTATCATGGTGGCCAGCAGGGAGATGGTGGTGTATTGTTCCAGAAGTGCCGTCTCGTCGAAATCGTATGGAGGGCAGGCCCAGCAATTGCCGTAGCGGCCACATTCACGGCAGTATCCCCGTACCCTCCCGAAGTCCCGGTAGCCGGCGATGTATTCGGCCATCGGCATTTTCAGCCAGCGGTCCTGCGCGGTGTATGCCGCCGAGTGGTCCATCGCATTTACCTGTGTTATTTGTGTCGCGTCTTTCTGTGCCATATTCGTCCGCAAATATACTCAATCCTTCCGCAATGGCAGCAAATCCCGTGTTTCGGTGCCGTTGTGGAAACCGCATGCCGCCGTTACCTTCGCTGTGGCCTTTCTGAGCGGCATTGTTCTCCTCTTCCCTTTCCGCAACGGCAGCAAAACCCGCGAATCGGTGCCGTTGTGGAAAAGAGGACATCGAAAGCATACGTCCATACGTCAGTCAAAAGAAAAACAAGCGCCAGAATTTGTAGAGAAAAAATTATTTTTAACTTTGAGAGGAAAATCCAAAATCTACTGAGCCATGAAAACAAATGCATTTCTTTCAACGCGTTGCCTGTGTGCGGCCGTGGCCGGACTCCTGATGCTGACGGCGGTTTCGTGCGGGCAGAAGGACAATGGTACGGGGCTGGTCTCCGTGAAGTATTCGCAGCTGCCGCAGGGGGAGGACCTGATGCTGTCGGAGCTGGTCGGGGAGCCGGAATTCATTGTTCTTGACAGCGATACTGCGGTGGCCTATACGCCTATGGCATGGATCAATGTGTCGGACAACTACATTTCCACCTATTCGATTGCGCCGCGGACGCCTTTGAAGCTCTTTGACCGCTCTACAGGGAAATTCCTTAGGACCTATGGAGCTGTAGGCCGCGGCCCCGGGGAGTTCCTGCAGATATCGTCCGTGCAGATAGACGAGGCGGGAGGGAAGATCTGGATGAGGACTTATCCGGATATCAATCAGTTGCACGCCTACGATATCGCCACCGGGGAGATGGAGGATGTACCGCTGGCCTACAGCACGGATGACGGGTCGTGGCTGGACTACAGTTTCAGTGTTGACGGCCGTGAGCGGAACATCACGGTGGCAGTGCTGCCGGAGGATAACGGCTGTCCGGCTCTGGCCTGGTGCCAGGACTATGAGGGCAATGTGCTCTGGGAGATACCCAGGACGTATTCGCTTCCGGAAGACAACCGTGTTGTGTTGGAAACTGACCGCAATGTGCCGGGGATGCTGGATGTGTTCCGTAACTCTACCAATACTATGCAGGATACGGCGTATCTTGTGGGACGCGGAAAGATTCACCCGCTCTTTACCGTAAGTTTCGGACAGACTGAACAAAGTGGCAGCGGGTATAAGGAGGATAATTACAAGTACTCTGGTATGGTACTGCCGGACTATGTGGTGATGAACGTCAGCAAGCAGGGCAAATCGGTGATAAAGGAAGGGGTTCTGCACATCAATGTGGAGTCATCGCCTGGGGTAATCTTAGACCGCAGGACTGGTGAGGTGTATCTCGGGGAATTGGTTAACGACTTGGTGGATGGCTCTTTTGCAGAGGAGTTTAAAGATGGCTGTCTGGTTGTAAGATCGGATGCGGTGAGCTTCACGGAGAACGGCCGCACCGCTCTCGAGTCCGGCAATCTCAGTGATGCCGCCCGTGCCCGTATCTCGGAAATCCTCTCGGTGCTCTCGGAGGAGGACAATGATGTGCTGATGATTGCGCCGCTCAACAAGTAGCGCCCGTTCTTTTCCACAAGGGCTGCGGATTCGCGGAATACACTCCTTCGGGAGGAGTCGTGAAAATGTGCGTTTACGGCACTCCTTTGGAAGGAGTACGGAGGTGACGGCGGTGTTGCATCTGCGCACCTTCGGAAGGTGTGCGGAAAATGCGGGAAAGTGCCTCACCTTCGGAAGGTGGGAAGGAGTATGGAGGCGGAGCGGGAGGAGTAGGCGGAGAAAATGGAAAGTTGGCGGGGAAGGGAAATGTTTTGTATTTTTGGGAACTTTTCAGGAAAATGTTCGGTACTATGGCAAGATTCAAGGATAGAAGAAGCATACGGAAATATTCTCGGCGCGGGTTGCCGGAGGGTTTGATTACGGCTTTGGCCGGGGAGGCTTCGAGGGCTGCGACTATGGGCAATATGCAGCTGTATTCGCTGGTGGTCACTGAGGACGGGCCGGAAAGGGAGGCTCTGGCAGCGGCGCATCATCATCAGCCGATGGTTCTGGAGGCTCCGGTGGTGCTGACGTTCTGCGCGGACTTTCACAGGTTCAGCAGGTGGTGTGAGGAGCGGGACGCTGCGCCGGGCTATGGCAATTTTGTCTCTTTCATCAACGCGGCTACGGACACACTGCTGTTTGCCCAGGCGTTCATCACTCTGGCGGAGGAGTGCGGTCTGGGTACCTGCATCCTTGGTACGACGGTCTATAATCCCGATAAGATCATAGAGGCCCTGCATCTGCCGCCCCTGGTGGTGCCGGTGCTGACCGTCACTCTCGGCTGGCCGGACGAGGCTCCGGAGCAGACTGACCGCCTGCCGGTGGAGGCCATCCTGCACGCCGGTCATTATCGCGACTACACCGCGGAGGATATCGACCGCATATACGCTGATAAGGAGGCACTTCCAGAGAGCAGTTATTTCGTGGAGCTCAACGGCACGGAGAACCTCGCCCAAGTATTCACCCGCTTCCGTTTCACGCGGCAGGAGTGCCTGGAGATGTCCGCCAAGATGCGGGAAGTACTGAAGTCGCAGGGGTTCTGTGAATGAGGTAAGGGCGGATAAACGGCAAACAGTAACAGTAAGTAGTGTGCCACCTCAAAAATGTAAAAGTTTGGTGAGAGAATATCTTGTGTGCGGTTTAAGGGCAGTTGTGAGTGATGACGGACAAACGGTAAGTAGTGCATCACCCTAAAAATGTAAAAATCTGGTGTATAAGGCTTTATGATGAGGCGGTGTGTTTTTCGGCATGCTCCGGACTGGCGGCAAGCACATGTACCTTTCATAAGCCTCTGATTATTGAGTGATTACAAAAGCACCCCGCGTCAGTACCAACCGTAAGTTTTGCTCAGATTGCCAAATATGCTACATTTGCGTACTGAAAGTTCAGACTGACGCACAATATGGAAATTTTCATCGACATAGTAGCCGTGATACTCGGCATCGTCGGCCTTCTCGGCTGTATTCTGCCCGTGCTGCCCGGTCCTCCGTGCAGTCTGGCGGGCATGTTTCTGCTCTTTCTCTGGGGTTCGCCCTGCGCATTGGACGACATCACCTGGCGTCTGCTGATCATCATGCTGATAGTCACGGTGATAGTGACCGTTCTGGACTATGTGGTGCCGGGCTGGCTGACCCGGGTGACCGGCGGCACGAAGTACGCCTCGCGCGGAGCAACGGCAGGCATGATAGTGGGCATTCTGTTCTTCCCGCCCTGGGGCATGATCGCCGGAGCCTTCATCGGGGCCCTCGCCGCCGAACTCTACTGGGGCGAGAAGAAGATGGGGCAGGGTCTCAAGGCCGCGACAGGCTCATTTCTCGGCTTCCTGCTCGGAACGGGCCTCAAGCTTGCCGCTTCCGGAGTGATGCTCTACTACATCATCATTGCCCTCATCCCGTAAATTATGCGGTTTTCATTATGCAAATCTCATAATGAAATTTGCATAATGAAAAATTCATAATTACATTTGTGCCTGTAAACCAAAGTAAATACAGGCGCGATATGAATCCTTTTATCATTGTCGGAGACGTTCCGAAAGAATACTTCTGTGACAGGGTAGCAGAATCAGACCACATAATCCGAAGTGTTACCGGAGGTGCAAATATGTGCCTTATCTCTGAGAGACGGTTGGGCAAATCCAAACTCATCCGTTTCTGCTATGACAGGGAGGAAATATCTGACAGATACTACACATTCTATGTGGATATTCTGCATACTGCATGTTTCCAGGAATTTACATACGAATTCGGTCAGGCTGTCTTCAACCGTCTGCGCTCCAGGAGCCGGAAGATGCTGCAGAATTTTGTCCAGGGTCTTAAATCCATCAATGCGGAATTCGGCTTCGACCCGGTCAGCGGCCTTCCGACATTCAGCTTAGGGCTTGGAGACATATCCCGCCCCGAATATACGCTGACGGAGATCTTCCAGTGTCTTGAGCAGGCAGACCGTCCGTGCATCGTGACTTTCGACGAGTTCCAGCAGATAGGCAAGTATCCTGAGAAAAATATCGAGGCCCTTCTCCGTTCGCATATCCAGCATCTGGGCAATGTGCATTTTATATTCTCCGGCAGTGAGACCCACATGCTGTCGCAGATGTTCATGTCATCGTCCAGGCCGTTTTATCACAGTGCCTCGATGCTGGAACTGAAACCGATTGATCCCGAGAAATATTCAGAATTCGTCATAAGACATTTTGAGAAAGGAAAGAAAAAAATTGCTTCGGAGGCGGTCGGCAAGGTGTACGGGCTTTTCGAAGGCAATACGTACTGTATGCAGAAGACTTTTCACGAGGCATACGCGACCGTGCCCGAGGGCGGGGAATGTACGGTGGCGATATTGAGGGAGACTGTGGACTCCATCATAGAGGAGGCTTCTGTGGGCTATCGTATGATGCTCTCGGATATTCCGTTAAGGCAGAAGGAACTGTTGTATGCCGTAGCCGGGGATGTCCGTGCCCAAAAGATAATGGGGGTGGATTTCCTCCGCCGTCACTCTCTCGCCTCCAGCAGTGCAGTGCAGACTGCGGCTGCCAAGCTGACAAGTTTGGAACTGCTGGCGGTCAGGGACGGAGTGTATTATGTCCCGGATATTCTTCTGAGAATGTTCCTGCAGCGGCTGATGAATCCTCAGAAGGAGTTTTTCCCGGAAGAATAATCAGACGGTGGTGTAATTGCCGTGGGAGAGGACGATGATGCGGCAGGCCATCTCGAAGAAGACGGCGCGGCGGAAGGTGTCGGGGAAGTCGGGGCCGCAGGCGACCTGTCCGTGGTTGGACATCAGGACAATGTCGTGGGCGGTGAGGGCTTCCACGACCGCAGCGGCGAGTTCCGGACTGCCGGGCGGGAGGAACGGCACCACCGGCACTTCACGGCCGACGTAGAGCGGTCCCTCGAGGGTGACGTTGAAGTCTGCCGGCTTGTCCTTCATGCAGGCCACGACCGTGGCGTAAGGGGACTGGAAGTGCAGGACGCAGCCGACTTCCGGCCTTTTCCGCATCGTCCCGAGGTGGAATCCGGCCTCCATCGTGGGATGCACTCCGTTCAGAGAGGTGCCGTCGCTGATGCGGCAGAGAGCGACCTGGTCCTCCCGCAGCTCCCCGAGCCAGGAGCCGGTCGCCGAGAGGAGGGCGCAGTCCTCATTGTCCTGGCCCTTGCACCGCAGGGAGAGGTTGCCGCTGCTGCACGACAGCAGCCCGGCCTCGGCGCATTTGTGGGCGCATTCCAGAAAATATTGTACTTCCTTTTCCATTTTACTGGATTTTACTGATTCCCCTGAGCCAGTTCCTGCTCCACGGGGTCGTCGTAGAGTTCCTGCAGCCGCAGGAGTTCCTTGTGCAGTTTCTTCTGGACGCGGCGGTAGGAGCGGTCTCCGTAGAGGTTGTGCATCTCGGTGGGGTCCTTCTCGAGGTCGTAGAGCTCCCAGGAGTCGATGTCGTGGCCGTAGAAATGAATGAGCTTATAGCGGTTGGTGCGGACTCCGTAGTGGCGGCGGGCGGCGTGCTCACCGGGATATTCGTAGAAGTGGTAGTAGAGGGACTTGCGCCAGTGCTTGCCTTTCTCGACTTTGCCGGTGCGCAGGAAGGAGAGGTAGGACTCGCCCTGGATGTCGTCGGGCACGGGTACTCCGGCCATCTCGAGGAAGGTGGGGGCGTGGTCGATGTTCTGGACGAAGGCGTCGACCTGGCCGTGGAAGCCGCCGGGATAGTGGGCCAGCAGGGGGGTGCGGAAGGATTCCTCGTACATGAAGCGTTTGTCGAACCAGCCGTGCTCGCCCATGTAGAAGCCCTGGTCGGAGGTGTAGATGACGAGGGTGTTGTCCCACAGATCGCTCTCCATCAGGTAGTCGAGGACGCGGCCGATGTTGCGGTCCACGGAGCGGATGACGCTCAGGTAGTCGCTCATGTAGCGGCGGTACTTCCATTCGGCGAGGGCTTTGCCGGTGAGGCTGTCGGCCTTGAACTGCTCGATGATGGGGTCGTAGTAGGCGTCCCAGACGGCTTTCTGCTCAGGGGAGAGGCTGCTGTACATGGCGCGTCCGTATTCTTCCAGCTCGGAGCCGGTATGTATCTCGCCCTCCTTGTCGGCCATCTTCAGGTCATAGACCAGGTCCATGTGGCGGTCGATCTCCATCTCCTGGGCGGCTGCGGCGGGACGTCCCTCGTAGTCGTCGTAGAAGTTGTCAGGCAGGGGCAGCTCGGCGTCATCGAAGGCTCCGAGGTCCTGCAGGTCGGGCATCCAGGTGCGGTGGGGTGCCTTGTGGTGCAGCAGCAGGCAGAACGGTTTCTCGGGGTCGCGCTTGTTCTCGAGCCAGTCGAGGGCCAGGTCGGTGGTGATGTCGGTGGCGTAACCGGGGATGACGCGGTGCTCGCCGTTATCAATAAAGGTAGGGTTGTAGTACTGGCCCTGGCCGATGAGGATGTTCCAGTAGTCAAATCCGGTGGGATCGGAGGTTAGGTGCCACTTGCCGATGACCGCTGTCTCGTAGCCGGCCTGGCGCAGGAGCTTGGGGAATGTCTGCTGACTGCCGTCGAAGGTGCGGGTGTTGTCGGTGAATCCGTTCTTGTGGCTGTGCTTTCCGGTGAGCAGGCAGGCCCGGCTGGGACCGCTGATGGAGTTGGCCACGAAGCTCTGCGTGAATATCATGCCCGAATCCGCCAGCCGGTCGATGTTCGGGGTCTCGATCAGGCCGTGCCCGTAGGCGCCGATGGTCTGATACGAGTGGTCGTCGCTCATGATGTAGATGATGTTGAGCGGTTTGCGGGATTCCTGCCCGTCTGCTTCCGATGCGTCCTGTCCGCATCCGGTGCATACCGTGCAGGCCACGGGCATGGCCAGGACGGCCTTTATGGTCCATTTATTTCTCTTCATTTTTTGCGGATTATCCTGACAAAAATACAAAAAAAACGGCGGAACGGCGGTGGAATAGGAAGAAAAAGCCGCGCTCCGGGGTGTGGGGCGCGGCTTCTGCGGTGCGGCGGTCCGGGCTGTGGAAGTCCTATTTGTCTCCCTCGGAGCCGGAATCGTGCCGGAGCTGGAACAATATGGGCATGTTGTAGGTTATGCGGACGGGCTTTCCGTCCACATAGCCCGGAGTCCAGTTGGCCGGAGACTTGGAGATGATCCTTACGACTTCGTTGTTCAGTAGTTCGTGGGCGCCTCTGATGACAGAAATGTCCGATATGGTGCCGTCAGTGTTTATTATGAACTTTACCGTGACCATTCCGGAGATTCCAGCTTCTCTGGCTTCCTTAGGGTAAACCAGATTGCCGTAAACCCACTTGGTAAACTCGTTGATATCGCCGCCGTTGAACTTGGGTTTGACATCCGCGTCGACAAAACGGATAACTTCCTGCTGGTCTGCAGCAGGTGAGGTGGGTTCAGTTACGGCAGGTGTACTGGAGTCGGAAGGGGTGACGGGAGTGTCTACGTCTGAGCTGCTGCTCAGGATCAGTGTAAGAAGGGGCAGGCAGGCGAGCCAAGCAAGTGCCGCCCATCTGGAGGTTTTGAGTTTCTGCATCATGGTAATTCGGTTTTTGAGCTTGCAGTGGTTGAAGCTGTTCGCGATCAGGAAACGTCGGTCTCCCACAGCTTTTCTGACAAGCAGGAGTTGATATTGAGTAGCATCGATGCCATGTTTGAGGACTGCCTCGTCGGTCTCGTACTCGTGCAGCATCCGCAGCTCCGAGAGCATTATCCACACGAGGGGGTTGAACCAGTAGATGGCGCAGACGAGCGACATCAGGAGTATGTCGGCGGAGTGGCGGAGCCGGGTGTGCATGTACTCGTGCAGCAGTATTTCCGGGTGCCGTTCATAGTCGCTGCGGCTGATTACTATGTGGTTGAGAAAACTGAATGAGGGCAGTGCGGTACCGGGGGTGTGGACCTTGCGGCCCTTGTAGCGGAATCCCGGATTGTCCCTGATGACCCGGAGGATCCTGAGCAGGGACAATCCGGTGAAGGTCAGGGCAGCAGCGCACCCGGCGGCATATACCCACAGCAGGAGGGTTCTCCAGTCGAAGCCGCCGCTGACGGCCGTTCCGCCCTCCTCCGGACTTCCCGCCGCCAGCGCCTCGGGGATGACAATCCGGGGCAGCGGCAGCACCTCCGCGGGAGAGGGCAGCCCGAGCATTGCCGCCGCGCCTTCCGCATTGAACCTCAGGAGCGGCAGCAGCATACAGACGGCCGTCCCCGTCAGCAGGACTGTCCTGTTCAGACGGAAGAGCGTTGTCCTCCTCATGAAAAGCATGAAGAAGGCGTAGAATGCCGTAAGCAGCAGTGTGCTTCTGATGAGCCAGGGTATCATTTTCTCTTGTTTTTATTTTTACCTTCAATCTCGGCTATCAGGGACTTCAGCTCGTCGAGCCCCATCTTCTCCTCCTCCACGAACTGCGATACTAAGCTGCTGTAGGAGTTGCCGTAGTACCTCGACACCACGTCCCCGACGGTGCGGCCGCGGTACTCCCGCTCGCTGACGGCGACGCTGTAGAGGAAGGAGTTGGCCATGGGCCGGCGCACTACGAAGCCCTTCTCCTCCAGGAATTTGACCTGAGTAGCCACTGTGTTGTAGTTGGGCCGCGGCTCGGGCATTGCCGCCACTATGTCGCGGATGAACATGTCCCCGTTCTTCCAGAGGATGTTCATGACTTCTTCTTCCTTTGCGGTGAGTCTCTGTTTCATGATTTTTCCTTTTACGGTGCAAATATAATAAAAGTTTTCGTTACTCCTAATATTTTTAGGAGTTTTCCGAATATTTTTCGTAAAACCGAAGGATGTGGAAAAATTCACGAAAATCCTTGTAGATTAAAATATTAGTGGTATATTTGCAGCCCGCGAAAAGTGCGCGGAGACTATTAGTTCATTGATTAACAACAAATTAATTAAACCAATGCCTGGATTAATTGGAAAAAAAATCGGAATGACTTCCGTTTTCGATGCTGATGGGAAGAATATCCCATGCACCGTTATTGAGGCTGGTCCCTGTGTTGTCACGCAGATTCGTACAGTAGAGAAAGATGGTTATGCCGCTGTACAACTTGCCTATGACGAGATGAAAGAAAAACACACCAGCAAGGCTCTCAAAGGCCACTTCGACAAGGCAGGAACCACACCCAAGCGCAAACTGGTGGAGTTCAAGGCGGACTTCCCCAAGGAACTTAAGCTTGGAGACACAGTAACCGTTTCAGACCTGAGTGAGGGTGTGGAATGGGTAGACGTTACCGGTATCTCTAAAGGTAAGGGATTCCAGGGCGTCGTTAAGCGTCACGGATTCGGCGGCGTGGGCGGTGCTACCCACGGTCAGGCCGACAGACTCCGTCACCCTGGTTCTATGGGTGCATCCTCTTGGCCTTCAAGAGTATTCAAGGGTATGAGAATGGCAGGCCGCATGGGCGGTGACCGCGTAAAGGTTCTCAACCTCAAAGTTATCAAGGTTATCCCTGAGAACAATCTGGTTCTCGTGAAGGGTTCTATTCCCGGAGCGAAGGGTTCATACGTAATCGTGGAGGACTAACGTTATGGAATTGTCAGTTTATAAAATCGACGGAACCGAATCGGGAAAGAAAGTAACCCTGGATTCGACTATCTTCGGCATCGAGCCGAACGACCACGCGATCTATCTCGACGTTAAGCAGTACCTGGCCAACCAGCGTCAGGGAACTCACAAGACCAAGGACCGTTCCGAGGTCAGCTACAGCACCAAGAAAATGGGCCGTCAGAAAGGCGGCGGCGGAGCCCGTCACGGCAGCATCAAGTCCAACATCTACGTTGGCGGTGGCCGTGCTTTCGGTCCCAAGCCTCACAGCTACGGCTTCAAGCTCAACAAGAAGCTGAAACAGCTGGCCCGTTACTCGGCTCTGTCCTACAAGGCTCAGGAGAACGCCATCATCATGGTCGAGCCCTTCAGCATGGACGCTCCCAAGACCAAGGAGTTCATCCAGATCCTGGACAATATCAAAGCCAATGGAAGAAGGACCCTGTTCGTACTTCCTGAAAACAGTGAGAATATTTACAAGTCTTCACGCAACCTTCAGAATGTCAATGTAATCTCCGTAGACGAGATCAACACTTACAACATCATGAACTCTTATCAGCTTGTGATGGTGGACGGTGTTCAGGACATCATTGCAGCAAGACGCAAATAAACCATAGGAGACATGGGAATTATCATTAAGCCTATCGTAACAGAGAAGATGACGGTTCAGGGCGATAAATTGAACCGTTACGGTTTCATCGTAGACCGCACAGCCAACAAGATCGAGATCAGAAAGGCTGTTGAAGAGCACTACGGAGTGACAGTGAAGGACGTAAACACTGTCAACTACCATGGCAAACGCAAGAGCCGCTACACCAAGGCGGGATTACTCAGAGGCCGTGCCAACCACTATAAGAAAGCTTATGTGACACTGGCAGGCGAGGATAAGATCGATTTCTATAGCAACATTTAATCCTATGGCAATACGTAAATTCAAACCGACCACACCCGGTCAGAGAAATAAAGCGATAAGCGCATTTGACGAGATTACCTGCACGACTCCCGAGAAGTCCCTTCTCGAGCCCATCAGGAAGTCCGGCGGCCGTAACAACACCGGCAAGATGACCATGCGCTACATCGGTGGCGGACACAAGAGAATGTACCGTATCATCGACTTCCGTCGTGACAAGGACAACTGCCCCGCAACCGTCAAGACCATTGAGTACGATCCCAACCGCAGTGCCCGCATTGCGCTGGTAGTATATGCCGACGGAGAGAAGAGATATATCATCGCCCCTGCAGGCATCCGCGTTGGCCAGACCATCATGTCCGGTCCCGGCGTGGCTCCTGAGCTCGGCAATACTCTTCCCCTCTCAGAAATTCCTCTCGGAACCATTATCCACAACATCGAGCTCCGTCCCGGTCAGGGTGCCGCAATGGCCCGCAGCGCCGGAACATTCGCTCAGCTTACAGCACGCGAGGGCAAGCATGCCATCCTCCGCCTCCCTTCGGGCGAGACCAGAATGGTGCTCGTGACCTGCCGTGCCACAGTGGGAACGGTTTCCAATTCCGACCACAACCTCGAGTCGTCCGGTAAGGCAGGACGCAGCCGCTGGCTCGGCCGCAGACCCCGCAACCGTGGCGTTGTGATGAACCCTGTCGATCACCCTATGGGTGGTGGTGAAGGACGCGCATCCGGAGGACATCCCCGCTCGCGCAAGGGTATTCCTGCAAAGGGTTACAAGACACGTAATCCGAAGAATACTTCGAACAAGTTTATCATCGAAAGACGTAAGAAATAACCGGAATAAAATCAGAGAATTATGAGTAGATCACTTAGGAAAGGTCCCTACATTCAGGAGAGTCTCGAGAAGAAGATCCTTGCCATGAACGAGGGCACCAAGAAGAAAGAAGTCATCAAGACCTGGTCCCGCGCCAGCATGATCTCTCCTGACTTTGTCGGCCATACCATCGCTGTACACAACGGAAACAAGTTTATTCCGGTATACGTTACCGAGAACATGGTAGGACACAAGCTCGGAGAGTTTGCGCCGACCCGTACATTCAAAGGACATTCGGGCAACCGTTAATAATTAAAAAGAATCACAATGGGATCTCGTAAGAAAGAAATGGCCGACAGGCTGAAAGAAATAAAGAAGACAACAGCGATCGCAAAGCTGAACGATGTACCCACATCGCCCCGCAAGATGCGACTGGTCGCTGACATGATCAGAGGCGTTGAGGTCAACCATGCTCTTGATATCCTCAAATATACCAAGAGAGAGGCCTCTATCCGTCTGGAGAAGCTCCTCAGAAGCGCCATTGCCAACTGGGAAGCCAAGAACGAAGGTGCCCGTAAGGAACTCGAGGACGGCAACGTCATCGTGCAGACCATCATGGTCGGCCAGGGCACGACCCTCAAGCGTATCCGCACAGCCCCTCAGGGCCGCGCCGGACGTATCCGCAAGCGCTCCAACCATGTGACCATCATCGTCGGAGTGAAACCCGCGAAAGCAGAAGTCAATAACGAACCCGCTAATCAGGAGGAAAAATAAATGGGACAGAAAATCAACCCTATCAGCAACAGAATAGGAATCATCCGCGGCTGGGACTCCAATTGGTACGGCGGGGATGACTATGCAGCCAAGCTGCTCGAAGACTCCAAGATACGTGAGTACCTCAATGCCCGTATCTCCAAGGTCAACCTCTCCAAGATCGTCATCGAGAGGACTCTCAAGCTCATCACAGTGACCATCCACACAGCCCGTCCCGGCGCCATCATCGGCAAGGGCGGCCAGGAGGTCGACAAACTGAAGGAGGAGCTCCGCAAGATCACCAACAAAGAGGTGCAGATCAACATCTTCGAGGTCAAGAGACCCGAGCTCGACGCCAACATCGTAGCCAACAACATCGCCCGTCAGGTGGAAGGCCGTGTATCATACCGCCGCGCCATCAAGATGGCAGTTGCCAGCACCATGCGTATGGGCGCCGAGGGTATCAAGGTCCTCATCAGCGGCCGCCTCGGTGGCGCTGAGATGGCCCGCAAGGAGCTCTACAAGGAGGGCCGTACACCTCTGCACACCTTCCGTGCCGATATCGACTACGCACTCGCCGAGGCCCACACCAAGGTCGGTGTTCTTGGTATCAAGGTATGGATCTGCAACGGTGAGGTTTATGGCAAGCGTGACCTCTCCCCCAACGTAGGTACATTCGCAAAGCCTACCGGAGGCTCAGGTGAGCGCCGTGACGACCGCCGCGGACGCGGAGGCCGCCGCCGTGACCGCCGCCCCCGTGGAGGCAACCGAGACAACGCAGCAGAGTAATTTGTAATACATACTCGTTTGTTTTTTGACCGACCGCTCCGGACTGATGCCCGGGGCGGTTGTTTTTTCGCCATCTCCTGCGCACGATGAATAACGTGCAGGACAAGCATCCCGCTCCGGTATCCAGGCCCGAAAACTTCAGGCGGCCAGTTAAATGGACGGATGTTTTCAGTATATTCGCAGTAAAATCAGATTCGGCCAGTCAAGTCATGAAAACTGAATACATCGTCGGCATCGGTGAGATCCTCTGGGACATGCTTCCGGAAGGACGCAGGCTCGGAGGAGCCCCGGTAAACTTCGCGTATCACGTATCGCAATTCGGTCTCAATTCGATGGCAGTCAGCGCTGTAGGGTGCGATGAGGCAGGGGACGCGGTGATCCGGGAACTGAACGCCCGCGCATCCAAAGAAGCCAGTGCGCTCCGGCAACCGGCATCCGGGGACGTACCCTGCGCAAGCATTTCCTCCGGATTCAGGACAATGCTCTCCCGCGTGGCATTCCCCACCGGCACCGTCGACATCCGGCTCGACCCCTCAGGAGTGCCGCAGTACGACATCCGCATGCCAGCCGCCTGGGACAATATCCCATTTACCCCTGAACTGCAGCGGCTTGCATCCCGGACCCGCGCCGTCTGCTTCGGAACCCTCGCCCGCCGCTCCCCCGTCTCACGCCGTACCATCTCCGACTTCGTGAACGCCGTCCCCCGCGGGGAAGGGCAGTGGCGCATCCTCGACATCAACCTGCGGCAGCATTTCTACTCCCGCGACATCATTTTAGAAGCATTGGAACAGTGCAACATTTTAAAGATCAATGACGAAGAACTGGCCGTCCTCTCCGGAATGCTCTCTCTCCCAGGAGCAACAGCCCAGGAAAAATGCCTCCAGCTCCTCCGGCAATTAAGCCTGAGGTTCCTGATTCTTACCTGTGGAGTGCAGGGCAGCTACGTATTCTCCTCATTGTCCGGGTCTCCCTCATTCCTCGAGACCCCGCATGTGAAAGTCGCCGACACCGTGGGCGCAGGAGACTCATTCACAGCCGCTTTCACCGCAGCCCTGATCCACGGACGCTCCCCGCTCGAAGCTCACCGGCTCGCCGTCGATGTCTCTGCTTACGTCTGCACCTGCAACGGGGCCATGCCCGTCCTGCCCGACACTCTCCGCGGAGACAGGGGAAGGAGGTCACACGTCAGGCTGAATAATTAGTTTCCGTTCTGCCATGTTGCAAAAATGTGCATATTTGCACAAAAGATATTGGTAAAATGTGATAAGTGGTCAAAATCAAAAATCAAATATGATGGAGATAAAAAGAGATATTATGTCTGCCCTGGTCAGATGGAAACAGCGGCCGGACCGTAAGCCGCTCATCATTCAGGGTACGCGGCAGATAGGGAAAACCTGGGTTATGAAAAAATTCGGAGAGGAGAATTTCAAGTATGTCGCCTATTTTAACCTTGATGCATCTGAGGAACTGTGCCGGGAGTTTGAGAATACAAAAAATCCGGAGCGGCTGATTGATATCCTGCGGCTCTATACGGATTGTCCTGTCGAGCCTGGACAGACGTTGATTATTTTCGACGAGATTCAGCAGAGCAACAAGGCTTTGAACAGTTTAAAATATTTCTGCGAAGAAGCTCCGGAATACCACATCCTTGCAGCAGGATCTCTTCTTGGAGTGTCACTCTCACGGGGGGACTCATTTCCCGTCGGCAAAGTTGATTTCCTGCGGATGTATCCGGTTACTTTCCGTGAATTTCTTCGTGCTGACACACCGCAAATGTACGAATACCTGGAGAGTCTGACAGAAATTGCTCCCCTGCCGGAAATCGTCATGGGGCGTATCGGGGAGGCTTATCGCCGCTATCAGGTATGCGGAGGCATGCCGGCCGCAGTTGCCGCGATGCTTGAAAAACGTGGTATACAAGAGATTGAAGATATTCAGAAATCTATTCTGACAGCTTATTCGCTGGACTTCGCCAAGCATGCTCCGGGGAAAGATATTCCACGTATTGCAGCCATTTGGAATTCCATACCGTCCCAATTGGCCAAGGAAAACAGGAAATTTATCTATAAACTTGTAAAAACAGGAGCACGGGCACGGGAATATGAGGATGCGCTGCTGTGGTTGGAGCACGCAGGTATGATATACCGAATCTTCTGCTCTTCCAAACCAGGCCTGCCGCTGCGCGCATACGACGATCTTTCAGCATTTAAAATCTACTTATGCGACGGAGGTCTGCTGCGTGTCATGGCGCAACTTCCGGTGGAGGTGCTTTGGACGGAAAATCCGCTTTATACCGAGTTCAAAGGAGCAATGGCGGAGAATATGGTGCTGCTGTCCCTCGCGGCGAATTTTGATGTAACACCGAGATACTGGACATCGGAGGCCACTGCAGAGGTGGATTTCCTGCTGCAGGACAACGCATCGATACTTCCGGTAGAGGTTAAATCCGGCACCCGCCTCAGTGGCAAAAGTCTCGGCATATATATCGACCGTTTTGCCCCCGGGCTGGCTTTGCGCTTTTCCATGAATAACCTTAAGCAGGACGGGGCTGTTCTCAACCTTCCTTTGTTCCTTGCCGACTGGACAGGAAAAGTCCTTAAGATGCGGAGTGGTAATGATCAGCTTATGTGAGGTGAAAAAAGCCGGGCGCGGGAGGATGGTGGTCCGCCTGCGCCCGGCCGGGTGTTATGAGATCAGACTTGAGTTCTAGAGTTCGTTCTTGACGTCGGTGACAATGTTGCCGTCGAAGAGGTTGATGACGCGCTGGGCGTAGCTGGAGTCCTTGATGGAGTGGGTTACCATGAGGATGGTGGTGCCTTCGCGGTTGAGCTCGGTGAGGAGTTCCATTACCTCTTTGCCGTTCTTGGAGTCGAGGTTACCGGTGGGCTCGTCGGCGAGGATGAGCTTGGGGTTGGCGATGACGGCGCGGGCGATGGCTACCCTCTGCTGCTGACCTCCGGAGAGCTGCTGGGGGAAGTGGGAGGCGCGGTGGGCTATGTTCATGCGCTTGAGGATGTCGTTGACCATCTGCTTGCGCTGCGATGCCTTGATCTTCATGTAGATGAGGGGCAGCTCCACGTTCTCGAAGACGTTCAGTTCGTCTATGAGGTTGAAGCTCTGGAATACGAAGCCGATGTTGCCTTTGCGGTACTGGGTGCGCTCTTTCTCTTTCAGCGAGCCTACTTCCTTGCCGAGGAGCTCGTACTTGCCCGAGGTGGGGTTGTCGAGGAGGCCGAGGATGTTGAGGAGGGTGGACTTGCCGCAGCCAGAGGGGCCCATGACTGCTACGAATTCGCCCTGCTTGATGTCGAAGGAGACGTTGTTGAGGGCTACGGTTTCGATTTCTTCGGTGCGGAACACCTTGCTTAAGTTTTCTACGTGTATCATAACGGTTTGTAATTTAATTGGTTTTCACTTAAAATATATTATTCATTGGAAATGGAGTCAATGGGGTTGCGCAGTGCGGCGCGGCGGCTCTGCAGGGTGACTGTCACTATGGTGATCAGGCCGATGATGAGCAGGGCGGCGATGAATATCCATACCGGCACGGGGCTCTGGTAGGGGAAGGTGGCTACCCAGGAGCGGATGATGACTATGGCGACGGGTACGGCCACTACGAAGCATACGAGGGTGATAATGAGGTAGTAGCGGTTGAGCATTGCGAGGATCTCGCCTACCGATGCGCCGTGTACCCTGCGTACGGCTATCTCCTTGCGGCGGAACTGGGTCTCGAAGTAGACGAGGCCGAGGATGCCGATGACGGATATCAGCAGGGAAATCAATGCTGCGGTGGTGATCAGGCGGTTGAGGTTGTCCTCTTTCTCGTAGAGCCTTCCGATGCCCTCATCCATGAAGTACAGGCCCATGGAGGAGGTATCGAATGTGGGGTCCAGCTCGGCGCATTTCTCCCGGATGAACTTGAAGGTCTCCTGGACGTTGCCGGGCAGGACTTTGGCGTAGCCGACGGTCAGGGGCCACCATGGTTCGGAACCGAAGTTGTAGAGTACTATGGGGGCCACGCTGTACTGCAGGGGCTGGAAGTTGAAGTCCTTGACTATGCCGACTATCTCGGCGGGCATGTCATCACCCTGATGCCCGGTGAATTTCAGGCCGAGACGGAGGAAGGGGTATTTGGCCATGAAGGCCTGGTTGACAATGAAGGTGCCGTTGGGGTTCAGGTTGTCCGATTCGGTGAAGTCGCGGCCCTCGGCCATCTCCATGCCGAAGAAGCTGATGAAGTTGGGGTCTACGGGCAGGCAGTCCATCTGGACTCTCTGGCCCTGATAAGTGCGGCCCCAGCCCATTTTGCCCTGGGATACTACCCGGTTGCCGGCAAATGTGACATCGGCGATATTGGGATTCTCCAGGAGCATCTGCCTGAGGGTCTCGCGGCTGTTTCCGATCTTGCTGCTTACGAAGAACTCCACTGTCTGCTCCCGGTCAAAGCCCATGTCGTAGCCCTTCATGTATTTGACCTGTACTGTGATGAACAGCGAGCAGAGTATCAGGATGAAGGATATGACGTACTGGAAGCCCACGAGGACCGAGCGCATCTTGCGGCCCTTGGCCGAGAGGGAGAAGGAGCCTTTGAGGACCATGGCCGGATTGAAGGATGTGCTGTAGCGGGCGGGGAAGATACCGGCGATGAATGCGGTGACTACAGCCACGCCTAAGCCTATAAGGATAATCGGGAGGTTGTCCGCTACCCGGAGCGAGCCGGATATGTTGGAGGCGATGGAGGAGGTGGCCGCAAGGGACATCATGCCCACGCTCAGGGCAAAGGCCAGCAGCACCAGTCCGAGGGCCCGCCAGAGCTGTGCCCATATCTGCTGTCCGCGGGTCGAGCCGATGACTCTGCGGGTGTTGATGCTCTTGATACTGAAGGGCACGGAGGCCATGGCGAAGTTGACGAAGTTGATAATCGCTATCAGCAGCACCAGTATCGAGACGGTGAGCAGGGTCATGGTGGTGGAGCGGTTGCCCTTGGCCATGTTGTCTCCTTCCACGTCGCGGGCGTAGTAGGCGTCATGCAGGTGGCTCAGACGGAAGTCAACCTGATCCTTAAATTCCGAATCCTCACCGAACATCACGGCCCCGAGCGAGTCCAGCAGCGGCTCTACGCCCTCGAAGGTGTTCATCTTCATGTAGCAGGGATAGCTCCATTCCGAATAGTTGGTCATGGAGTAGTCGCCTAAATTGAGCAGCAGGTCGTTGTCCATGCTGGAGTTGTCCGGGAAGTCCTTGTAGACTGCTACGATGCGCCAGGAACTGCCGTCTCCGCTCTTGGTGTCGAACTGGATGTCCTTGCCCACGGGAGACTGGCTGCCAAAGACCTTGGCCGCCGCTTTCTGGGAGATGACCGCTGTGCCGGGAGCCCGGTAACCGGAGGTGTCGCCCTCGATGAACTCGAACGGGAATACCCGAAGCAGGTCGAAGTCGGTCTGGGTGTACCGCAGCATGATGCCCGGTGTCTCGGTATTGGCCTCCTTGAACGGACTGCGGTTGCCGTTCTTGTAGTACCAGTAGCAGGATACGGCCTCCGCCTGGGGGAAGAAAGTCTTCAGATTTTCTATGAAAGGTCTGGACAGGTGCACTCCGTAAACGCCCGGCGAAGTAGGGTCGGAGTATTCCAGCCTTACTATCTTGTCCGTGTCCGGATAGTTCAGGTCGTACCTGGTGTCATACACCACCTGTACCGTCAGTATCAGGAAGACCGAGAATGCCAGGGTCAGTCCTATGACGTTGAGGACGGTGGAGAAGGTTTTGTGTCTGTTGAATCTGAGTCTCATATTTTAAATGTGCAATTTAAATTCCGAAAATCAATATCATTCGGCCCGCAGGGAGTCAGCCGGGTTGCTCCTGGCTATATCGTAGCAGCGGGCGATGACCACGGCGGCAAGTACTGCCAGCAGTGCTATGGCTACGGCTATGAACAGCCATACAGGAGCCGTCGCCTTCACTTCGAATGACTGCAGCAACAGGTCAAATACGAAGTATGATCCCACGCATCCCACTATCACTGCTATGACTGCCAGCCGTCCGATATCGCGGATAAAGATACCTATAATCTGTCCTGATTGTGCTCCGTTGATCTTGCGCAGGGCCACTTCCTTGCGTCTGCGTCCGGTCTCGTCAGCGGTATATCCTATCAGACCGAACAGGGCTATCAGCACCGTCACCACACCTGCCGCGAGAATAGATTCGCGTATGGTCCTGGCGGGCTGGTAGGCATCGTAGATGGCCGATGTGTATGTCATGAGCTCGTAACGGTCAGGTTCCACGCTGTCCAGCGCGCTCTGTATGCCGGACAGTACCTCCGGAGTCATGGAGGAGACCTTGATTATCAGATATTCGCAAGGATTCTCAGTGTAGAACAGAATGTTGGGCCGGGTGTCCTCGTATACTACCGTACCGACGCGGACATCCTCGAACACGCCTACAATGGTGAATACATCATCGCCGCTCTGGCTGTGCTCCGACATCAGTATCTGCTTGCCGATGACTCCGTCAGTCCATCCGCGCAGTTCGCTGAGACGCTTGGCAAAGTTCTCGTCTACCATTACTTCCTTGGGTGTGGAGAAGTTGCGGCCCTCGATGATGTCGATGCCGAAGAGCTTGCTCCAGTTGGCGTTGGCCGAGTAGAGGTCGCCGACATTGAAAAGCTCCTCGCTCTCTCCAGGCATGTACACATTGTTTCCGCTGCAGCCGAACAGCATGGTCTCGTCCGCCGTGCCGGCAATCTCGACTCCGGGAACGCTGCTCACGCTCTGCAGCAGGGCGTTGCGGGTAGAATACGGAACACCTGACATGGGGCAACCTACCAGTTGCCCGTAATCAAATCCGGGATCGTCATTGATCCACCGGTTGTACTGCATGGCGATCAGGCTGAGCAGTGATATGAGCAATGATGCGAGCACTATCTGGAGGAAAAGCAGGGTACGCTTCCATATTTTCTTGTTGTCAACATAGTTGCGGAATGCCACTGCGATGGGGATGCTCTGGAAGGCCCGTCCGGGAATCCAGGCGGCGATCAGCAGTACGACGGCGACGGTAAGAGCCAGCACCCACAGGCTCTGGGGGGAGAACAATGCCCCGAGGGAGGTGGTCAGTACGTACTCTATCGGGTTGCGGAGGGCAATGATAAGCAGTACTGCCAATATGAGGGATACAGCAAGGTTGATGAGAGTCTCCTTGAAGACAATGCCCATGATGTTGCTGTTGCCGGCTCCGTAGCAGCGGCGCACGGCCAGTCCCTTCGCCCTGCCGAGCAGGGAGGAGATGACTATCATGATGTAGTTCAATACCGATGCGAGAATCAGGGCGGCAGCCACCACTCCGAGGATGAGGTTGGTCCTCTTGGTGCTGGGGGACGAGGAGTGCTCGGCGGTAAGCGGGGACAGGGTATAGTGGATGTCCACGCCTGCGGATTTCAGGTCCTCCAGGGGCAGGTATTTGTCCTCCACGGCCGTGAGGGCGTCCTCGAGGGAGGCGGGATCTGTGCCCGGATAGAGCTTCACGCGGCTGATATAGCGGTCATTGCCCACCCAGTTCATGGTGGAGCGGAAGTCGGATCCCATCATGCGCATCATCTCGTCCATCGCATCGAGGGATACTCCGATGTCGAAGCGGAAAGAGGAGTTCTCGGGAATATCCTCGAAGACACCGCCGACCTCTATCGGGATGGTCGGGTAGCTCTCTAAGAAAATAAGCTGTCCGACGGCTTTCTCCACACCTCCCAGCATCTCGGCGAAGGAGCGGGAAATCATCGCCCGGTTCCAGTTGGAAAGCACGTTCACGGGGTCTCCGGTGAGTATGGGACGGGGAAATACCTTGAAGTGGTTGGTGTCGATGAGGACTACCGGAGTGTGGATTGTCAGCTTGTGGTTGTCCTGAGTGTAGACATTGCTCTGGTCATCGTATACGATGGGGGTAGCACGCGTGCCGTACATGATCTGAGGGATTTCCTGCCCGAAGTAGTACGCTACTGCTCCGGGGGTCTGGCTGTATTGCGAAGTACCTTCCTCATTTGCCTTTGTGTACTCCGATGTGATGCAATAGATGTCCTGCCAGTCGGGATAGAACTTGTCATAGCTGCTCTCGAAGGAGATCTTGGCTATGAGCACCAGTCCGACTGCGAGTCCCACTGCGAGGGAGAGGACCTTGAAGATGCCTATGTTGAGTTTTTTCATCTGTATGGTTTTTTAATTCAAATATAATCTTTATTCAGTTCTGAGTGAATCCGCAGGATTGGTCCTTGCGATGGCCAGGCATCTGGCTGCGACTACTGCCGCCAGTACGGCCAGCAGGCCGGCGGCGGTGACGAAGAAGAGCCACAGCGGCGGCTGTACCTTGAGCTCGAACGACTTGAGCAGCATGTCGAATATGAACCACGACAGGACGCAGCCAATGATTACTGCCGCTACTGAGAATCTGCCGATGCCGCTGATGAAGATACCGATGATCTCCGCGGGGCGGGCACCGTTGATTTTCCTAAGAGCCACTTCCTTGCGGCGGCGTCCCGTCTCGTCCGCGGTGTATCCGACCAGACCTAACAGGGCTATCACGGCTGTCACCAGGCCTGCGGCGAGAACCGATTCGCGGACGGTGCGGACAGGAGTGTATATGTCATTGACCACAGAGGCGTAGGTCAGCAGCTCGAACCGTTCCGGATCCACTGAGTCGAGGGCGGCCTGGATGGCTCCGGTCACTTCCGGATTGAGGTCCGATACGCGGATGACCAGGAATGTCATGGGGTCGTCGGTGTAGAAGAGGGTGACGGGCCGGTTGTCCTCGTAGATGGCCGGGCTGATGCTGATATGGTCGAATACGCCTACAATGGTATAGGGATTGTCGGAACTGCCGTCATGGTCGCTCACCACAATGCTCTTGCCTATCACTCCGTCTTTCCACCCCCTTACTTCGCATATCTGTTCGGCGAAACGCGGGTCAACCATCACTTCCATGGGAGAGGCTGCCTTGCGCCCCTCGATGATATCGATGCCGAAGAGCTCGCTCCAGTTGCCGTTGGCCTCGTAGAGGTCGGCGATGTGGAGTGAAGGCTCGGTCTCACCGGGGATGTACACGTTGTTGCCGCTGGAGCCTCCGAGTATCAGAGGATCCTCCACTGTCCCCACTTCCTCGACTCCGGGAACACTCTCTACAGCCTGCATAAGCGCGTAGCGGGTATCACGCGGCACTCCGCTGAGGTAGCATCCCACGAGCTGTTCATAGTCGTATCCCGGATCGGCGTTTATCCAGCGGGTGTACTGCAGGGCCACGAGGCTTAGCAGGGTGATGAGCAGCGAGGCGAGAGCCATCTGCAGGAAGAGCAGCACCTGTTTCCACAGCTTCTTGTGGTCGGCGTAATTGCGGAAGGCCACGGCGATGGGTATGCCCTGGAATGCCTTTCCGGGAATCCATGCGGCTACAATGAGGACGGCAGCCACAGTCAGCACGAGTACCCACAGGCTCCTGGGTGAGAACAAGGCTCCGAGGGAAGTGGTCAGGACCGATTCTATCGTTCCCCTGAAGGCGAGAATGAGCAGGAAGGCCAGTACGAGGGAGACAGCCAGGTTGAAGAGGGTCTCCTTGAACACCAGTGCCATGATATTGCCGTTTCCGGCTCCGTAGCAGCGTCGTACCGCGATGCCTCTTGCTCTGGCCACGAGGGATGATATGACGATCATGATGTAGTTCATCGTTGCCGCGAGGATCAGGGCGAAGGCGACAATGCCGAGTATCAGGTTGGTCCTGCGTGTCCCTGCCGAGGCGGCATGCTCGGATGCCAGAGGCTTGAGGACGATGTCCACGCTGTAGCCCTGACTCTCGAAGTCCTTTTCAGGAATGTATTTTCCCCGGATATTGTTTATCGCGCTCCGGAGGGAGGCGGGGTCTGTGCCAGGATAGAGCTGTACACGGCTCATGTACATGCTGTTACTGGACCAGTTCATGGTGGAGGGGGTGTCGGCATGCTCCGGATTGTCGCCGGTGATGCCCCATTGGCGGTATATGTGGTCGATTCCCGAGATGGAGATGGCTACGTCGAAGCGCAGGGATGCATTCTCGGGGATGTCCTCGAATACCCCGCCAATCTGGAGGCCGAGTCCCGGATACTCCTCGATGAAGAAGATCTGCCCCATGGCCTGGTCTATGCCTCCGAACTTCTCAGCCATGGACCGGGATATCAGGGCTCCGTTCCATTCGCCGAGGATTACGGAAGGGTCCGTGCCGGCGAGGACAGGACGGGGAAATACCCTGAAATAGTTGGAGTCTACGGCGATGATGCCGTTTTCGGCGGTCAGTTTCTGGCGGTTTTCAGTGTATATGTCACCCATCGATGAGGTGTAGGATGCCTTGGTACCATACATCACCTGGGGAATCTCCTGTTGGAGATAGTAGGAGACGGCGCCGGGCGTAAGGTTGTCGAGGCTCCGGTTGCCATCGGTATAGCTGTATTCGTACTGCACGCAGTAGATGTCGTCGTAGGCGGGATAGAACTTGTCATAGCTGCTCTCGAAGGAAATCTTGGCTATGAGCACCAGTCCGACTGCGAGTCCCACCGCGAGGGAGAGGACCTTGAAGATGCCTATGTTGAGTTTTTTCATAACCGATGGTCTGAGGGTGGATGTTTATTTTTTGTTCTGAAGGATGAGCACGTCGTTCTTGCCGTAGTTCTCGTAGTTGGAGATGATGACCTTCTCGCCCGGTTTCAGGCCCTCGAGTACCTCATAGTACTGGGGGTTCTGGCGGCCGATGCGGATGTCGCGGCGGTAGGCCTTGGTGCCGTCCTCTGAGAGCACGTAGATCCAGGTGCCTCCCGTGGACTGGTAGAATACTCCGCGGGGAATGTAGACCGACTGGGTAGGCTGTCCGAGCTGGAGGTTGAGATAGTAGGTCTGGCCGATGCGGATGTTGTCAGGACGCTCGCCGGTGAAGTAGAAGTCGGCCTTGAACTGGCCGTCGGTCACTTCCGGATAGACTTTCTCCACTACGGTGCCGAAGGTGGAGCCCTGACGCTCGAAGGTGGCGCTGAGGCCGGACTGTACGCGGTCGATGTAGTGCTCGTCTATCTTGGCCTCTATCTTATAGTCTGACAAGTCGTTGACCTGGCCTATCTTGGTGCCTTCGGGGATGGACTGGCCGAGAATTACGTCCAGCGAGCCGAGCTGTCCGTCGATGGGGGACTTGACGTTGAGGTTCTCTACCCTCTCACGTACCAGCTGGATGCTCCGGCGCATGCTCTCGAGGCTTTCCTCAAGGTTATTCATCTGTACGGAACGGTATATGGAGTCCTGCTTCTGGCGGGCGATGATGAGCTCCAGGCTCTTGACGGCCAGTTCATAGTCCTCCTTGGCCTGAAGGTATTCCTCATGGGCTACCAGCTGCTCCTCGTCCAGACGGCGGTACTGCTCGTATTTGCGCCTCTTGCGCTCTGTGTCGATGGCATATTCCAGACGCTGCTTTTCCAGGTCCAGCTTTTCCTGCTCCATGGTTACGGTGGTGTTCCTCAGGAAGTTCTCCTGCTCGGCAAGGTCTGCCTCGCTCTGGAGTATCTGAAGGCTGAGGGTGTTGTTGGAGAGACGTACCAGCACATCGCCCTTGCGGACCATCGAGCCGGCCTCTATCAGTTTCTCCTGTACGACTCCGCTCTCCAGCAGGGATACCTGCACGACGGTGATCGGCTGTACCTGTCCGGAAACTCTTACGTAGTCGTCGAACTCACCCTGGCGGACATCGCCGACAGTGATGGTGTTGGCGTCCACCTTGAGGGTGGAGGACTTGTCCCTGAGCAGCAGCCAGAGGACGAATATTACGAATATTCCTGCGAGGAAGTACGGGATGTTCTTCTTGCGGAATACCGCGCGGATACCTTTTTTCTGTTCAATTACTCTATCCATGGTCGTATGTTTTTGTCGTTTTTGAAGTCAGTGAGCTGTGGTATTATTCCTGGTCCAGATAGGTTATGCCCTTGTAGTACATCACCACCCTCTCTTTCAGGAGGTACTGCAGGCCCTGGTTGAGCCTCTCGGCGCGGGCCTCCAGAAGGCTGTTGGAGCTGGTCTGCAACTCGATTACGGTCATCAGACCCTCCTCGTACTTGCGGGAGTTGGCCTCGTGGGAGAGGACGAGGGCGTTTACCTTCTTGTCGGCCGAGATGAACTGCTTGGCGGCTCCCCTCATGTCCTGGACGGCGCGGCGGATCTCGCCCTCGACCTGCTGGTATTTGATGTCACGGTTGGCCTCGGCGGTGGCGAGGGCGTTGCGCTTGCGGGCGATCTGGTTGTATTTGTACAGGCCGTTGAATATCGGGATGCTGATGCCGATGCCTACGTACTGTCCCTGTTTCTCGTTCATCTGTGTCCAGAAGGGGTCGTTGACGGCGTAGGAGCGGTCGAATACATAACCTGTGTTGTAGCCGCCCTGGGCATAGAGGTAGGGCACCAGGCTCCACTTGGCGGTCTTCAGGTCGAACTCGGCGCTGCGGACTTTCAGATCCTCGGCCTTGAATGCGGGGAGATAGTTCCGGGCGGCTGCGGCGATGCTGTCGGCATTGCCCTCATGCGAGAATGCGCTGAAGAGCACGGAAGGCTCTACCTCGGCCAGCGGCAGCTCCTCCTCGAAGGGGTAGTACATCGCGGTCTTCAGGGTCAGGATGCCCTGCTCGAGGGTGTTTTCCTGCTGGGTGAGGTTGAAGTCCTTGGCGGCCACGTCGGATTCGATCTGGAGTACGTCAGCGTAGCTCTTCAGGCCCAGTTCGGCCTGTGTCTTCGCCTGCTCCAGGGTCTTGCGGCTCTCCTCGAGCTGCTCCCGGGCCAGGTCCACCATACCGCGGTAGTAGAGCACGTTGTAGTAGGCCTGGATGACAGAGAGGCAGATTTCGTCCTTCTTGATCTGCTCTTCCTCGACCCCGAGCAGGACGGCGGTCTTGGCTATGCGGAAACTGTTGACGGCGGAGAAGCCGTTGAAGAGGTCCAGGTCGGCCGAGAGGCTGTAGGAGTTGCTGAATGTGGTAGTGTTGGTATAGACGTTGGTCTCGGGGTCGATACCGCGGCCGAAGTTGAAGGAACCTGAGGTTCCGGCCGATATGGTGGGAAGGAATCCGAAGGCGGCTTCCCTGCGGTCTATGCGGCGGTCGTCATTGGTGGCCTGCTGCAGGCGCATTTCGGGCGAATGGGCCACGGCGTACTGCATGCAGTCGTGGAGAGTCCAGACCTCGGGCTGCTCCTGGGAACGGGCTGCGGCATATTCGAGGACGCGCCTTTCGAGGGCGGTGTCCCGGAGCACCTCTATATCGTATGCCTGGGCGTAGGGCTGGGGGAACGGGACCCCGCTCCGGCGGTACTGCGCTGCTGCCTCCTGCGGCAGGACGAGAGTACCTGCGAGGAGGAGGACGGCGGCTGCTGGGAATATATTTTTCATACGCGGTTGTATTTTGATTTCCTTTGCCCTTTCCTTTCTTCCATAATCGTGCCAAACTTTATAACATATTGAACAATAGGAATTTGTGTAATTCTGAAGAGTGCCTAATTGTTAATAAATTTTACAAAAAGTGTCTAATTTTTTGAAAATTGTAAAATATTTTTATACTTTTGAAGCGTAAATACATGAATATGAGTAAGAAAACCACCCCTGACGGCCGCATCCTCGTAGTCGATGACAACAAGGCCATACTCTCCGCCCTGAGGCTGCTGCTGCCCGCATATTTTTCCGAAGTCACCCTTCTTTCCTCTCCCAACGACCTGATGCACAGCATGGAGGTTAAGCGCCCGGAGGTCGTCCTGCTGGACATGAACTTCACCGTCAAGGTGACTACGGGCAACGAGGGCCTTTTCTGGCTCGGGGAGATACTGAAGGCCTACCCCGATGTGCCGGTGGTGCTGTTCACCGCCTATTCGGACGTGGCCCTGGCCGTGGACGCCATCAAGCGCGGGGCATTTGACTTCATCATCAAGCCCTTCGACAACGCCAAGCTGGTCACTACCCTCCAGGCGGCCCTCCGCCTCTCCCGCAGCCGGCAGGAGGTCAAGCAGCTGCGCGAGATCAAGAACGAGATACGCAGCGAGGGCGACATGTTCTGGGGCGAGTCCCCGAAGATGAAGGAGCTGCGCAAGATAGTGCAGAAGGTGGCCAAGACAGACGCCAGCATCCTCATCACCGGCGAGAACGGCACGGGCAAGGACATGCTGGCCGGGGAGATACACCGCCTCTCGAAGCGCTCCGGCAGCTCGATGGTCAGCGTGGACGTAGGTTCCCTCCCCGAGAGCCTTTTCGAGAGCGAGCTCTTCGGCCACGTGCGCGGAGCCTTCACAGACGCCAAGGCCGACAGGGCGGGCAAGTTCGAGGTGGCCTCGGGCGGCACCCTCTTCCTCGACGAGATAGGCAACATCCCCCTGCACCTGCAGACCAAGCTGCTCACCGCCATCCAGACCAAGAGCGTCACCCGCGTGGGCAGCAACGTCCCCGTCCCCGTGGACATCCGCCTGATCTGCGCCACGAACCGGGACATCTCCCGGATGGTCGCCGACGGTCAGTTCCGCGAGGACCTGTTTTTCAGGATCAATACCATACACCTCACCCTTCCGCCCCTGCGCGAGCGGATGGAGGACATCGTCCCGTTAGCGGAGCTCTTCATGCGCAAGTACGCGGTCAAATACGGCAAGGACATCCGGGGCATCCGGGACGAGGCCCGCGAGGAGCTGATGCAGAGGCCCTGGCAGGGCAATATCCGGGAGCTGCAGCATGTGGTCGAGAAGGCTGTGATCCTCTCCGAGAAGGGTATGCTGGAGGTGGGAGACTTCTTCCCCGAGCAACAGGACCGCAGGGGGCCCGGCCGCCGCTCCAAGACCGCCGCACAGGTGCTCAAGGAGTCGGTCCGCAAGGGCAATGTGGTCACCCTCGACGACATGGAGAAGGAGCTTATCCGGGTGGCAATGCGCCAGCACGACGGCAACCTGACGGTAGTCGCCCAGCAGCTCGGCATCACCCGCCAGACCCTTTACAACAAACTCAAGAAATACGGGATGTAGATGGGATTCCGCTCACTCATACTCTCGGTCATCTGCCTGATACTCGCTGTCGGGGCCCTCGTCTGGTGTCTGCTGTCAGGGTGGTACTGGCCTGCGGGCGGGGCCGGGGCAGTGACGGCCGTGCTGGTCTACCGCGTCCTTTCGATATACGGCAGCAATGTCCGCAAGCTCAACTACCTGCTTAGCGCCTTCGAGAACGGAGACCTGTCCTTCCATTTTGCCGAGAACTCCACATTTCTCCAGGACCGGGTCTTCAACATCCTGCTCAACAGGGTGAGGGACTTCGTCTCCGAGCAGCAGCGGCTCGGGGACCAGAACGAGGTCTTCCACCGTGCCGTGGAAAATCTCTCGCGGACCGGCCTGTTAGGAGTGGGACCGGCCGGGGAGGTGCGCTGCTGCAACCGGGCGCTGACCTCTGTCCTCGGCCTGGGAGTCATCCGCCACATCTCCGACCTGGACCGGCTGATGCCCGGACTGACGGCTCGTATCGAGGCCCTGGAGGAGGGCGGGACGCTGGAAGTGCCGATAGGTTCCGAGATGCGGATATACAACTTCGAGATAGGGAAGTACACCGTCATGGACGGAAACACTCCTGTGCGGGTCTACGTCTTCGAGGAGAAGGCCGGGAGCCGTACCGAGGCCGAGCGGTCCGAGAGCGCCCAGTGGCAGAAGATGACCAGGATTATCTCCCACGAGGTGCTCAATACCATCACGCCCATAGTCTCGCTCAGCGATACCCTGCACGACATGACCGACGACCGCAACCTCCGGGAGGGCATACAGGTCATCGGGGAGTCGGCCCGCGGCCTCCTTGGTTTCGTCAACGGCTACCGTGCCCTCTCCCGCGTGCCTGTGCCGCAGATTCATCCCTTCAAGTTCCGGCCGATGCTGGACTATGTGCTCTCGCCGCTGCTGCCCGGGGTGGAGGAGCTCGGTGGGCGGGTCGATATTGCCTTAGAGGATGAGGATATGGTCCTTTTCGCCGACGAGCAGCTGATGCGCCAGGTGGTCGCCAATATTCTGAAGAATGCGCTCAATGCCCTGCGCGACCGGTTCAAGGACGGCGCCGCTGCTGCGGATGTCCCTCTCATCCGTATCACAGCCTTCGTCAACGCCTCCGACAACACCGAGATCCACATCTCCAACAACGGCGACCCCATCCCTGACGAGAACGCCGACCACATCTTCGACCCTTTCTTCACCACCCGCGCCGAAGGCACCGGCGTCGGCCTCGCCCTCTCCCGCCAGATCATGCGTGCCCACGCCGGCTCCATCCGCCTCGACCGCACTGACCCCGCCTTCACCACATTTGTCCTTACCCTTTAGCCTTCGCTTTCGGAAAACGCTCCATGTTTCGAATTAATCCTCTATATTTGCAGCGGAAAATATAATGTGATATGAAAAAGAATGAAGTACTTGAGTGCCTGAAAACCAGGCGGAGCATCAGGGCTTTCGACCCTGAGAAGGTGCCTTCCAAGGAGATAGTGGCGAGGGTGGCCGAGGCGGGGACGTACGCTCCGACCGGGATGGGCAAGCAGTCGCCGGTGATAGTGGCGGTGATGGACCGCGCTGTGAGGGACCGGCTCTCGAAGATGAATGCAGATGTGCTGGGATCCGCTTCCGACCCGTTCTACGGTGCGCCGGTGGTGTTAGTGGTCCTGGCTGACCGCAGCCGTCCGACCTATATGTACGACGGCGCTCTGGTGATGGGCAATCTGCTCAACGCCGCCCACGCCCTCGGTCTGGGCAGCTGCTGGATACACCGCGCCAAGGAGGTGTTCGGCTCTCCCGAAGGACAGGAGCTCCTGAAACAATGGGGCATCGAGGGGGACTACGAGGGTATAGGACACTGCGTCCTCGGCTATCCTCAGGACAGCAAGGAGCCTGTGGCCGCTCCCCGCAAGGCCGGTTACGTCCGTTTTATCTAAATCTCTGAAATCATGGCCCGGGACAGGCGACAGTATTTCGACCAGCTGGCCGCTACGAGCCGGAAGTACTACATCCCCTATCTGTCACAATATATGAAGATAGGTGAGGGGGTCAATGTCCTGGAGATCGGCTGTGGGGAGGGAGGCAATCTGCTGCCTTTCGCCGAGGCCGGCTGCTCCGTGCTCGGAGTAGATCTGTCCGGGGATAAAATAAGGGCTGCAGAGCAGTTTTTCGCCGGGGCAGGGGCGCAGGGGCGCTTCCTGGCCTCGGATATTTTTGCGGTTAAGGAACTGGAGGGACAGTTTGACCTGATTGTCTGTCATGACGTCATCGAGCATATCGGGGACAAGGAGGAGTTCATGCGCCGCGTGAGGGTGTATCTGAAACCCGGCACCGGCCTTGCTTTCATCGCCTTCCCCGCATGGCAGATGCCCTTCGGCGGCCACCAGCAGATGTGCACCAACCGCCGGCTGGCCCGTCTTCCGTATTTTCACCTGCTGCCCGCCGGGCTGTACCGCAGGATCCTGGAGCGGGGCGGGGAGAGTCCCGCGGCTGTCGCCGAGTTCCTGGAAATCAAGCGGACGGCTACTCCGATAGAACTCTTCGAGCGTCTGCTGCGCCGCTCCGGCCTGCAGAAGATCGACCGCCGCCTGTGGCTGATCAACCCGCACTACGAGGCCAAGTTCGGCCTCAGGCCCCGCCGCCTCCCCCGTCTGATGGGCGGCATCCCGTGGCTGCGCAATTTCTACACCACTTCCTGTTTCTATCTGTTGAAGTAATTCAGATAACTTTCCATTTTCCTCCGTTCCGTGGACCGATACGTTCGATACGGTTCTCGTCTTTTAATTGTTTGAGGCATTTCTTTATGGTTGTTCCCGAAAGGCCTATCTGTTCGATGAGTATGGGGATAGTTATGTCCGGGTTTTCAGATATGAGTTTCAGTATCAGTCCGGATATCTCGCGCTTTCTGTCCGTTTTATTTTTTAGGTCACTTTTTAGGTCACTTTTTAGGTCACTTTTTAGGTCACTGAATGTAGATTCTAAGTCAAATCCCTCTCTACAAGGTATTTCCAATAAGAAGTACGAACGGTCATCATCTGTCTCAATACGGGCTGGCTGCGAACCATTTCTGCGCAGTTCATCTTGAATAGTCGGTATGCCCGTTGCACGTCCTTCCGATAGGTCAAGTTCCTTTAAGAAATCTCCCAGACGGCGGTTACGGTATCGGCGTGCTTTGAGTTTCCGGGCTTTCTGTATGGTCTCCATACTGATAGATCTGTCCGGTCCTGCATAGCTGAGAATGGTGATACCCTCCGGCTCTACTCTTATCTCTACGGGTTCTCTTTCCTGATAGTCTCTGTGATACAATGCGTTTACGACACCTTCCTCAAGGGCTTGGTATGGATAGTTGAAGAACCTGATTGATTCTGCCTTATCCTTAGGCTTGATTATGCGTTCTTTAATGACGTTGGTTCTTAAATAGTCCAATGTTGCGCGTATCATATATGGGACTGGTCCTGAAATTTTAGGGACTTCGATCATATTGTTCGGATCCTGTTCCAGACCTTTTGGGAAGATGACTATATCTACTTGAGTATAAGGAAAGAATTTGCCGGGGTTCTCGCAGAACATCATAGCGGTTACATTCTTAAGCATACGCCGTTCACTGGGACCTGTGTAAAGGTCCATTTGATCCAGAACATCGCTCAGCGGTATATTGTTGAAGTCTTTTACAAGCTTGCTATCTATTTTTTTAAGATGCTCGAAGACCAAAAGGGGAGATATGTCATTTATGCTTATGTCCGGATTTCCGCGGTCGTCAAACGGTGTCCTGTTTGCCATTTCCCTCAGTTCGTCCAGAATTTCTCCTTTTGCTTCTATGTTGCTGGTACCTGAGCGTATGTACCATGCGGCTTTAGGGTTGTTTTTACTTGTGACACTGACTCTTACATCGTATGGTCTGTTGACTCCGGCCGGAACCCAGATGGCGAGCACCGACTGTCCGTCCACTTCTTCCACGGATGTCCTGGGCATGTAGTAAGGATTGATTTTGTTGTTGTATCCCACCATGTCTTTCAGTATATCATCCAGGTCTGTTGCCGGTATTCCTTTGACGGGACGTCTGGCTATACCGTTCTGTTCTTCGACACCTACGATAATATAGCCTCCGCCTATATTGTCAAAGTCATTGGCGAAAGCACAGATGCTGTGGTAGATGCTGTCCGGATTCCATCCTTTTTTGAATTCGATCCTGTTGCTCTCTATTTTCTGCTTTCTTAGTAGGTCTTCTATGTTGATGGGTAATGCCATTGTCTTTCGAGAGTTTATTATTTGTACAAAGGTAATGAAAAATCATTTGTCGGAATAGCTGGAGAGAGACTATCTGCGTCCCGCTGTATTGAAGTGGAATAAGTGTGTTTTTTCTTAGGTTTTAAAGCGGATTAAATGTAATTTTGCCCTTTAACAAAATCAGGAATATATGAACAAATTGCTTTTTCCTTTGGGGGCGGCTCTGTGCGCCCTGTTTGTAGTTGCTGTGAGCCGTTGTACTTCTGATGTTGAACCGGATTCTTACGCGGTGCTGGCGCCGGCGGCTTTTGCCGAGGAGGCGGAGGCATGGGAGGGCGTGGTGTCTTCCTTGCAGCAGCGTCATGATGCTGTGGTGCTGCGCTTTGAGGAGAGTCCGATGGAGTTGGAGGCTCAGCTGAAGGAGGTGGCTCCCAGGTATGTGGCGGTGGTTGACGTGCCGGAGAATATCGGACGGGACTATGTAATCTCCCTCAATCAGATGAGCCGCAGGATGGATGAGGATCCGTACGCGGATTTCCTCTGGGGAATAATCACCGGTTATGACGCTGCGGGGGCGCAGAGGATGGTGGACGATGCGCAGGAGCCCATGGTTCTCCGTACCGGAGTGGCGACTATCAAGGAACTGGAGGCCGCCAAATGGTTTGACGCATACGCTTTCGTGGATGACCATCAGGTCGGGATGCGCGGAGAGAAGAGGACTGGGGAGAGTTCGCTGACATACAGTGAGATAGAATACAGAACCGATATGACCGGGGCCAATGAGCGGATACGCAGGTTCGTGGAGAAGCGCTTCGGGAAGGATGTGCCGGATGTGCTGCGGCAGTTCCTGGAGTACTACGAGGGCTATGATCCGGATCTGGTGGTTACGGCCTCGCACGCTACTGAGAACAATCTGGAGATGCCCGGCTCCGTGGGCAACCTCCGCTGCCGCGACGGCCGTCTGTATACGGACTATCCGGGAGAGCAGCGCTTCGTGGGGGACCGCGACAGCCGGATGGTCTGTCTTCCCATCGGCAACTGTCTGATAGGCAATATGAACAATACCCGCAACAGTATGGCTGCGGCCTGGATGAACAGCCAGAAGGCCGCGACCTTCGTGGGATACGTGGTGACCACCTGGTACGGCCGTAACGGCTGGGGAGGTCTGAAATATCTGATTACCAATCCCGGACGCTATTCACTCCCCGAGGCGTTCTACATGAACCAGCAGGATATGATGGCGCAGATGCAGGAGTGGAGTGACTCACTGACTGTGCTGCCCTTTGACTACGACACCAATTATTTCAAGACTCTGACCCCAGTGCTGGAGCGTCTGGCAGGGGACCGCGGACTCACTGAGGACGAGGCGTTTTTCTGGCTCGGCTTCTGGCATGACCGCGACGTGCTGGCCTACTACGGCGACCCGAAGTGGAATGTGCGGATGCAGGAGGTAGAGGGCGAGAGCGATTTTACCGTGACCTCGGAGTTTAAGCGTCTGAGCCGGGACGAGGCTGCCGCCACCGGAGCTTCCCGCCGCTGCGTGATCACTGTGGAGACCTCCCCTGATTTCAGCCTCCGCCGGATGCAGGGCGACGGCTTCAAGGAGGAGCATGTCCTCGACCTGCCGTTCAGCTATTTCTTCCCCCAGCGTCTGAGCAACCCCGTCCTGCCCGAAGGCGAGACCCGCCATATTGTCCTGGACGAGAACTTCCTGCTTCTCTACGACCCTGCCTTCGAGCCGGGACAGACCTATACTTTCGAGGTGCTCTGCGACTGAGACTCAGCCTTTCCGGAGGATGCGCTCTTGCGCCGTATGCGTTTCCACCACAGCCAGTAGCCGCTCAGAGGGAGAAGACCTCCGAGGAGGGCGGCGAGGAAGTAGAGGATTTTAGTGACCATGCCTCCCCAGCTGCCGGTGTGCAGGGAGTAGAACAGCCGTCTGGCAGCCTGCGGCTCCATGTCTCCGGTCAGGGAGTAGGCGGCTTCGCGGTACCAGCCGAATGACCAGGTGAGCCCGGTGAGGGCCATGAGCAGCAGGAGGAGGGTGCAGTAGAAGCCGATGCTCACGTGGCTGTCGTACAGGAAGCGCTTCCAGCCCTTGGTGCAGGATATGCTGAGGCGGTTTTTCAGGGCTTTCCGGTTTTTCGGTATCCAGATGATCAGGCCGCTTATCAGGATGAGGGTCATCGTCAGGGTGGTTACGCCTACGATGACTTTCCCGACCGACTTTTCCCCTTTGGATGCCGGCGGATCCAGCAGCCAGCGGTGCAGTTGCCTCATGGTCCGGAAGAATTCGTACGATTTTGCCCAGCCTTTTACCTCACCAGTATACGGATCAACGCAAAGCTGTCTCTTGCCGGTCTCGCGGAATGTGGCGAGGGCGGCTTTACGGGGACTGTCCTGAAGGCGGACGGTGTTGAGTGTGAGCGAGTCGGCTGCCCAGGTACGGACGGCTGCCTCCAGTTCGGAGGAAGCGAGTGGTTCTTCCTCCGAAGGCGGAGTTACGTTGTACAGCTTTCTTTGGAGCGCCTGGGTGATGTCCCGCTCGAACACGAGCGAGGCGCCGGACAGGCAGATGACGGAGATGATGAGCCCGAGAGGAAGCGACAGCCAGAGGTGTATGTTGCGGAACAGTTTTCTCATCATTCTGCCGATGTGGAGAGTTTGCCCAATGCGGAGACGGAGTTGGCTCCGCTGACTGTCAGACCGGGTTCGGCTACGGCGGTGGCGGCGTCTATGCGGTAGATGGTCGGAACACTGCCGTCGGTGGTGGTGATGGGAATGTAGGCGATGCCGCTCTCACTGTACGGTGTGCCGATGCTGGAGAGGACGGAGGCGTCGGGCAGGCCTGTGACTACGGTCAGGGTGCCTTCCTCACCCTTGAAGACTGCCAGCTCGTTGCGAGGAGCGCTGGTGCCGCTCATGTTCTCGGCGCCCTCGCTGTACATCTGGAGCAGGAAGTAATCCCCGCTGATGTGCCAGCAGCGGAACATCGGGTTGCCGTTGCCCAGCTCTTCGATATTGACATAGTAGGAGGGGTCGAAATCCGTCTCGCCGGCCTTGATCCGGACTACGCCTGAGGGCAGTTTGCCCTGTACGCGGTCGAACTGACTTCCGTCGTTGTTAGTCACCGGTGTGGTGGTCGTGCGTCCGTAGCCGGGGGAGAATACGTAGAGGTCGCCGTTGTCGGCTGCCCAGATGGTCTGGTAGTACTGCGAGCGCATGCGTCCGCTGGCGAAGCCGATTTTCCCGGTGCGGGCGATGGCCGGAGTCTCGTCGAAATTGTCCCCGCTGTAGATGGCTACGAAGGCGCTGTCCGGATATTGGGTCGTGGGTATCATGCCGGCGGTGTATGCTCCCGAGCCGCTTCCGCCGTCACCGTTGGCCACATAGCCGGGATCCTGAATGGCCCAGGGGAAGGTGTTCACGCCGTAGTGGCTCATGCCCATAGGTACTACAGAGGTGTATAGCCTGCCGTTGGCTTCTACGAAACCTGCGAAACTTACCCGCTCGCCGTTGCCCAGGAAGTTCTCGGCTATGTGACTTCCGGTAGTACTGCTGCCGTCATTCACACTCAGATAGTTGAATTGCAGGTAGTAGGCATAGTTGCCCTCGGCGTCATGCTCGTTGTTGCCGGCGTTGGTCGAGGCCGTGATGACATTGTCCCCCCAGGTGCCGTAGGTGGTGGTGCGGTTGAATGTGTACTGGCGGTCCTCGATGACCTTGCCGTCGCTTCCCAGCTTGAAGGAGAAGCCTGTGCCCTGGTTCCCGTCATTGTACTGGAAGCCGAAGAGATAGCGTTCGCCGTAGTATATCCAGTTGGAGGCGGACTGGGTCTCCCAGCCGTTGCCCTGAGGGGTGACGCTTCCTTCGTCCAGGGATTCGGACGATATAAGGTAGGAGGCGGACTGGTCCTGGCTGCCGGCCTGTGCTACTATGACGTAGCGGCTTATGGCTTCGGTTCCGGGCTCCGGAGTGGGATCGGGGTCAGGGGTGGGGGTCTTTTCGCATGCTGCTGCCAGCAGGAGGCCTGCGGGGATGGCTAGTAAAATCGCTTTTGAGAAAATTCTTTTCTTCATGTGTTATAATTTAAATTAATATTAATGTCTGCTTCCGAAAAATACGCGTACCTTGGCGTAGAAGGCGCGTCCGGCCTTCTGGAGGCTGAAATTGTCGTACAGCTTCTCGTTTGTGAAGTTGCGGCATTCCAGGGATATGTTGTATCTTCCGTTCTGGAGGGAGTAGCTGATGCTCAGATTGTGTGAGAGCTGGTCGGGCACGACGCTCTTGGAGGCGGGGTCTCCGAAATGCTCCCAGTACAGAGGGAATGCGTGCTGATAGTATCCGTCGTATGCGACGGTCAGGGTGTTGCCGTCTGCGAACAGATTATGCCAGGTGAATGTGGCGTCGAAGCTGGCGAACATATACGGCTGGTTGGGCATGCGCTGTCCGTATGTCTCGCTTTCCTGCAGGGTGTTTCCGGCTACATACCGTTCATGGTCCCGGACATTGATGTTGCTGAAGGTGCCTCCGATGCTCAGCCAGCGGGACCAGCCGTAGCGGGCGGAGATGTTGTACCCCTGTGTCCTCACCCTTCCGTGATTCTCGTAGAAGCCGTAGCTCATGCCGCTGACTGTGCTCAGGCCGCGCTGAATGTAGTCCTTGGTGTCGCGGAATATCAGGGTGCCCTCCGCATTGACGAAGTGCTCGCCGAAGTGGCGGCTGTAGCCCAGGTTGAGGTTCACATTGTTGCTGTTCTCGGGTTTCAGGTCGGTCTTGCCGGCTTCCAGGTCCTCGTCGCCGAACAGCTCGTCGGTGGTGGGCAGACGGTAGGCCTTCTCGTATGAGAGCTTGACCTGCAGTCCCTTGATGATGAACCATGTACCGGCCGCTCCGTAGCCGAATGCATTCGTGGTGCGGCTCATCTCCACGTAGTTGCCCACTCCGTCGCTGCTCTGGGAGACGGGACCCCGGTTGTACTGGTTGTAGTATTTGCCGAATGCGGTGACGCTCCATTTCCTGGACGGCATCAGCCTGTACGACAGGCCGGTTATGTTCTTTCTGGTCACTTTGGGAATGCTGAAGTCCGACAGCTGCTGGCTGCCGTCCACCTTGGATCGGGTGGTGCGGCGGAATGTGCTGGAGACGTGATTCAGTGTGAAGGTGTGGGCTTTTTTCAGCCGGTATTCGGCAGTGAAGGTGGCGTTGAAGTTGGTGTTCAGGGAGCGGTTGTCCTGATAGGACTGCTCGCCCCGGCTTCCGGTGTATTTGCGGTTTCCCAGCCAGTTGTACTTGAAGGAGGAGGTGTCGATGTTCATGGTGGTGTTGTGGTTGTAGTTGGCGTTCAGCATGACATCGAGTCCCTTGGTGAACAGGTTCCGTTTGCTGTACTCCAGGGAGGGAACGAGGGAGTGCCCCTTGCGGTGTTTCTGGCCGAATACGATGTATTGGTAGACTCCGGTCTGTATCTCCTTGTAGAAGTGCGAGTAGTTGAATCCGAGCATCAGCCGGTCCGCCCAGGACTTCCCGGTCACTCCGAATTTTCCGATTACGGCCTCGTTGTGGAACCGGTCGTTGAAGCGGCGGACGTGGTATATCTTGCTGCGGTCGGTGTTCTCCGATATGCCGTCGTCTCCGAACTCAGTGATGTAGTTGTCTATCCAGTAGTTGTTGTCCGAATAGTTCTGAAAGGCGTTTATCTCGTAGGCGAGTCCGTTCCGGAGGGTGTGGCTGAAATTGACGTACGACTTGTGCGTGTTGAACGAGCCGTAGCTGTAGGATGCGTCCAGACTCCAGCCGTGCCGCCGCTTTTTGGTCACGATGTTGATTACGCCTCCCAGGGCATCGGAGCCGAACCCTACCGGCACCACTCCCTTGTAGACTTCTATGCGCTCGGCGAAGTTCACTGGCAGGTTGTTGATGTCCAGCGCTGTTCCGGCTCCCTCCTGCGGCACTCCGTCGATGAACACCTTGACGTGCTTCCCGGAGAAGCCGTCGAGTGTCAGCTGTGCGTCCGAGCCAACGCCTCCGGATTCCCGGAGCTTAAGGCCCGGAAGCTGGGACAGCGCTTCGCCGAGGCTCTTGCTGCTGTTGTGCATCTCCTTGACACTCAGGTCTACGGCGTTGAATGCCGACTGCCGGACGTGGCTCTTCCTTTCGGACATGACCACTACTTCGTCCAGCTGGTTCCTGGCCGGTTTCAGGGCTATGGTCCTGAGGGTGGTGTCCCGCCCGCTCAGGGTTATTGCCATTTCGTATGTCTTGTATCCTATTGCGGCTACTGCGAGAGTATATGTCCCCTTAGGCGCTTCCAGCCGGAAAGTACCCTTCTCGTCCGTGATGCACCCGTATGTCGTCTCTTTAAGATAGATGTCGGCAAAATCTATTGCGCTCCGGTCTTCGGCGGAGATGATTTTGCCGGATATGCCGGTCATTTCCTGCGCCGAGGCTGAGATGTGCTGCATGAGTATGCAGGTCCCTATGAGAGCGCAGCGTCTTATTGTAAGATAGATGTTTCTCATTGCGCTGCAAAAGTATGGCAATGCCTTTTGCCGCACAATCGCTAAAAATAGAGATTTTTTTGCCGGATTTTCTGCTGTTTATCCCTATTTGTTGGTAAAATGCGGTGATAGGCAAAAAATATTACATTTGCGCCATGAATACTGTGTGGATAGTAATGCCGATTCTTATCGTGCTGATGTTCCTGCTCGGGACAGACCTGAAAGTCAAGTCGTTCGTGGATGTGGCCCGTAATCCCAAGGCCGTGGTGGCCGGGATGCTCGGGCAGATAATAGTGCTTCCGCTGCTGGCATTCGGCGTGGGCTGGGCCCTGGGGCTGAGTCCGGTCTATTTCATGGGGCTGGTGCTCATAGCCTGCTGTCCCGGCGGCAGTTCCTCCAATGTGTTCTCCATGCTGGCCAAGGGGGATGTAGCCCTGTCCGTGACGCTGACTGCGATGAGCAGCGTGATAACCCTGTTCACACTGCCTCTGATAATGGACCTGGCCTCCGTCTTCGTCTCGCAGCAGTCCGGGGTGGAGGTCCATCTGCCTGTGGGCAAACTGCTGCTGCAGAATCTGGTCCTGCTCTTCGTGCCCATACTTGCCGGGGCGGCCTTCCGCCATTTCAGCCCTGTGGCGGCCGAGAAGGTACATAAGGTGCTGAGCAAGGCGGCGTTTCCGGCCCTGATGTTCCTTGCGCTGGTATTTTTCCTGCAGTATACAAAGGAGATAGTGGACAACTTCACAGTGCTGGGGCTTGCCACTGCCGCCCTGATCCTCCTGGCCATGATGTGCAGTTCCCTCCTGTCCCGCCTCTGGAAGTTCACGCCCGCCGTCCGCCGCACCATCGTCATAGAGGTCGGGATGCAGAATGCCGCCCAGGCGATAGCCATAGCATTCTCCCCCTTCATCTTCAACAGCGGGGAGGTGGCCATACCCGCCATCATCTATGCCCTGCTGATGAATGTCGTGCTGCTGATATACGTCGCGGTGGTCCGCCGGAGTCAGTATGCCGTTTCTGTATGACAGTAAGAGTTTTGTGGACGATATGACAGTAGAAGAGACATTGCGGATTGCGATAGAGGCGCACGAGGGACAGAAGGACCTGGACGGGAGGCCGGCTGTCCTGCATCCGGTCACCGTGGGGCTTATGGGCTGTAATGATGCTGAGACCAAGACGGGTTTCCTGCATGATGTGGTGGAGGATTCGGAGCTGACTCTGAATGAACTGCGCGGCAGAGGGGTCGATGAGGATGTGCTTGCCGCACTTCAGCTGCTTACGCACGCTAAGACTGAGGACTACTTCGATTATGTGCGGCGAATCGCCGCGTCCGGCAACACCACGGCCATTCACGTCAAGATTAGCGACCTCCGGCACAATCTCGAAAGGGGGCTGTGGACCTATGCGCAGGCTGTGGAGGACGGTGACTCTGAAAAGGCGGAGCGTCTGGCCCGCATCAACGACAAGCACCGCAAGGCTCTGCAGATATTCGAGGACTGCGGACTGCTATGATTTGTATGCAGTAGCATTGAAAAACCGAGGGGATAGGGCAGAGTGCCTTTCCGGCTCAGACATGAATTCCGAAATCAGCGGAGTACCCTAATACCCGACAGGTACGGTATTCATGTCCTCTCAACCTTGCCGAAACGGAAAAGTGCAAGCACTTTGATTCGGGCAAGCCTGACAATCTCCGCTCTGATGGAGATTATCACGAATGTGCATTTCGTTCTGTTTTTCATGATAGAATTAAATGGACCTTTGCTGTAGAACAATTGGCTTCTCGTAATAACTACCTCCCCTCGGTAACAGTTCAAAAAAAAGCAGACATCCATTTAGGGATAGATGCCTGCCTTAGTTTGCAAAGGTCATTTCTATCATGACACTGCAAAATTAACGAATGATTCTTGAAAAACAAGAAAAATCAGTCAACGCCTGTGCATTATTTTACGGAATGTGTCAAAATCCCACTACGTAGGTAGGCCACATATCATTACAGGCTTACGGACGGTATGATGGTCCTGCTTGCCAGAGAGTATATGGAAAAGATGGGCATAAAGAACCGTATGCCCAACATGGGTTCTTTGGGAATATTTGAAGAAAAGCAAAAGAGGTAATTGTTTGAAAATTAAACAATTACCTCTTTTGGTGGTACCCGTAACCGAACTGTTCTCGAACCAATTTCTTATTGATTTAGAACGGATTTGGGCGTTGAGGTATTATATACCTGACCCGAATAGGCCGGATTATTCTGAGAATATATGAGCGTATTCTATGATTGTTTTTAATAATTTACACGATGATTTATATTGCTCTCTTCGTCTGTACTGCTGTCCTTCCACTCTCACACCCAAGAGGATATACATGAGAAAGGACTGTTATCCGCCTTATTTTATTATTTGCATCAAGTTGGTTCAGTAGGGCCGAACAGTCCTGCGTGATAATTCTCTCCGTGTTTCGTGATTAAAATTCTTGTTACTACTCTTGACTTTTTAACTTAATCTACTAAATATAGTTACAAGGACAGGCAAACAAGAGCCTGATATTAAATATGACATACAAGAGACAGTACAGAGAGCTATCTGATGATACAAAGGAGAAGATAGCAGCAGCCAACCGTAACAGACCGAAATCTCAAATTCATCGGCAACACATTAGTCAAGCGATGAAGGACTATTGGTCAAATGTCCCGCATAGGCCCGTAAGCGGCAGCACCACTTATCAAGGTTAAGTTTTCGCCTTTTTGTGCGCAGTGTGATAATAAGATGAGAAAGAGAAAGCAGTGTGATAACACTTGACAAAATGAAGATAATAGCTCCTTTGGAGTGTGTCACTGTCATCAGACAGGAGGCATTTGAAAGTAAAATCAAGAACGGAGTGACCATTTCAACATCATATACTCAGACAAAGCCATATATGCTTTATCTTGAAATAGATTATGAGGAGCAAGAGTCAGTAATCGAATTTACAGGCAAAATCCTAGGAGACCGTTATCCTGAACTTATCAATACTGACAACATCCGTGAATGTTTTGAGCATATCAATAATATAGGACTTTGTCAGTTAAATGTGGATATGATTTTGGAATATGGAAGGGTCTGTGTAATAGACATCACAAAAGATGTTCAGTATGTTGATGCTGCAAATCTGTCGGAATGGCTCCGTACTCATATCGTCAATCATCGGAAGTATCTTGCACGAAATGTCAGCGGCAACCTAATCATAGAAAAGAACGTCAAGACCAGAGCTTATAAGAGAAGATTGACAGTCTATGATAAAGAGAAAGAGATGCAGCGGGCGGATAATCAGGAATTTATGGCATCTATTACAGACCCGGCCCGTATGCTTGCACATTTCAATGGGAAAATACGGTTTGAGTATAACCTCAACAGCATGATTGCTATAAGAAAGGTTCTTAAAATTAGCGATACGTCAATACATGAGATATTTAGTTCGGCAGCAAGCCCGATATATGATTTTGTCAATGGGATTATAGTTGAGGACAATGGGGCTGATTCCACATTACTGTCTTGGTCTGACCGGAAAAAACTTGCCTTTCTCCGAGACTGTGACATGGATATGCCCAAAGTAGAGGCTGAAATCCGGAAATACGTATCGGGCTCACATCAACTAAGGACAATCGGTCAGTACAGAGAGCTACTGTCAAGGCTGAATGAGAAAGGTCGTGATTTAAAGAAGACACTGCTCGGGCTGCTGCTCGAAACGACAATCATATTTCCGCTATTGTTCGTATAATAATGTATCAAAAGCCAGAATGTGTCAATTTAACATTGAAAAAAGGTGATACACCCCATGTCAGATGTATCACCTTATCATTTTGTATTAAACTGCCACTCGCCTCCTTTTCAAGTCGTAGTGCCAGCCAGTGGTATTGCCTTCAAAGTAGCTTGTGTAGAGGGTCATGTCCGTTTCGGTGAGAACCTTTATCTGCCACTGTGAGATGGAACCGTCAGACTCTTCAATGGATATGATGTCTCCTTCCAAGGAATAATGAGTTGTATCTGAACTTCCGTCAGAGTAATAGATGGATATTTCCGATTCATCGATTATGAAATATTCGTCTTCTCCCGGAAATTCGTCAGTTACATCGCCATCTTCCATGAAATAGTATCTTACGACATCCCATGTCCCGATGATTGTCGGTTCAGGTTTGCCTGCAAACTCTGTGACCCTTTTGGCTGTTGCCTCCGTATCACCGGACTTGATGGTCAGAACATCTTCGGAACTCAGCGACAGCCGCATATCCATGTCAATGCCACCTAACGATACAGTACCGTCCTCTGCAACGTCATAGACATAGGTATCATACTTGAAGTCTTCCAAATCTGCGCTAATGATTCCCTCAGAGAAGTCATACCCGCCATCATCTATGGCATTGTAGACTCTGAGCGTCATGTCTTCTCCGATGATGTCTATGGCAGTGGCCCTGCCATCCTCGTTGAGGACTGCCCATGTGCCGACAAACTGCTCATTAGCAACAGTATCCTCTCCATTGTTTCCTTCGTCAGCAGGGTTGTCCGGCTTTGTACAGGACGCTGTACAGTATAGGGTGGCTGCTGACATTGCAAATAGTAGTAATCTTCTCATAGTCATTTCACTATTATTTCTGGCAGAAGTGAAAATTCACTCAAGGCTTCCGATAGCCATTCGGTGCCGAGCTGGCTGTGCGAGACTGTTATGCTTTCGATAGGATGTTTCCAATTCCAACATGATAAGAAAGAAAGTTTGGTGTTGTTGCTGATATCAAGCGAAGTGAGCAAACTTTCACGGCAGTCCAAGTGAGTAAGTTCTGTGTTGTTGCTGATGTCTAATGATGTGAGAGCACTGTTATAGCAGTCCAACACAATAAGTTTTGTATTGTTGCTGACATCCAATGAGGTTAATGGATTCCTTTCACAGTACAATTCAACAAGTTCAGTGTTGTTCCTTAAGTCCAATGATGTGAGCCCGTTCTCTGAGCAAGATAATGACATTAAATTTTTATTATTACTTATGTCAAAGGAAGACATGTAGCATCCAGAACAGTCCAAGACTAGTAGTTCCGTGTTATTGCTGAGATTGATTGAGTCAGTGTTCCCTTCAATGTAAGCTACGGTAAGTGCTGTGGTATTGCTTAGGTCCAATGAATTTGCCTTTTTAAATCTTGCGTCAAGATATTCAATGTTAGTGAAATATTCTATTCCGCTCATATTGACTGTTCCTTCATCGTCAAGGTCTAAATAAAGGCCTCTCACAGAAGATGCTTCATTGACGGAAATTTGTTTGTCACGGTTTTTGTCTATATCAATGATATATGGTTCTTCATCCCAGTCCACGTTGTGAATGTCTTCACTCCATCGTATGGTCTCGCGAATAGGAATGTTAATTTCCTTAACCTCCAGCAAAGCATTAAGTAAGTCAGGGTCCTGGAAAGGGATTACATCATCTCCGGATAGTCCTCCGGGATTCTTCTCGCACGATGATAGTGCGATTGCTACGAGTGGTAATGCAAAGAGTAAAATTCTTCTCATAGTTGTATTTCTTTTATTCTCATCCCGCCCCGCAGATGAGGTTAAAAAAGAAAGTGTGAGGCTGATTCCGCTTATTTTCAAGAAGGTTGTGGCTAACCCGAATGTGAATAAACGACCCAATACCTCACACTCGAATAGATATGATGCACTGCGGAGTATGACTACTCCTACCGCCACATATTCTAAACAAGAATGAGTGCTGTCCGTTGTCCTCACATTCAGAAAATTGCCACATTCTCTTGAAAGGACGTGCGAAAACACTTCCATTATGTATAATGCCAATTGCTTGGCACTGCAAAGGTAAGTATTTTACGTCAACAGACAACACTCATTAGAGGTATTGAAGCGCAATATAAGAAAAATGTCCTACTCAGAGTATTTCCAGCAGCCTTTCGATGTCCTCTTTAGTGCGGAGTCTATGAACTTTGCCATCTACCTCAACAAATCCATCTATGGCGTGCTCAGATTTATGGCCATATATCAGCAGTTCAAGGGTAACGCCAAGGATAGACGCTGCCTTTGAAAGGGTGATAACATTCTTCGTTTCGAATAATTTTAGAACATTCTGTCTTGCAACTCCCATTGCATCAGCAAATTTGGCTTTAGTCAGTCCGGCATCTCTCAGGAACTCTTCGGCATGTTTCTCAAAATAGGTATTTTCTAGCATTTTCATTAATGTAAATTAAGAATACAAATATATTCTAATTCTATTCAAAATGAATAAAATAGTATTACAAAAATTTGCGTAAGTAATCTGAAAGCATTATATTTGTAATATAATTAAAGAATAAATATATGGCAGTAACAAGGAAATATACAGTTAATGCAGGCGGCTCCGGATGGGGTGTATGGGATGCTGATGGCCGCAAGGTGGCTTCATTTACAGCGCGTCCGATAGGTAGGTACCAGGCCCTCAGATACCTGTATATGCTCAATGGGTGGAATTGGGAGCGGAGCCGATATGTCCGTGAGCAGCCGTACTTGAAAGATATAAACGCTAATCCAATAGCTTGTTAATCAGAGTAAAACAAATATTATGCAAATGGGAATACAGATAATGGGTGTCAAAAGTCAAGAAATGGTGGTGACGGCATACTCGATGATGCGCAGTGATAATCAAGTATATGGCGCATTGCAGGCTGTCAAGGCCAACGGGCTGGTCAATGCTCTCCGCAATGGGGTGGTGCATGGCTATTTCATCAAGAAGGACGGTGCGGTCAGGGAGTTTTGGGGCACCACAAATCGTACATTGGCCTCAAAGAAAACAGTTCATGAGCCCGGTTTTGCTCCGAGACTCAGTTATGGGGTAATTCCTTTCATTGACTGCGAAACAGGACGGTGGCGCAGCCTGAGGATAGGCAGTCTAATATCATTTGACGCATAGAGCATGGAAAGGGTTGTGATACTGGCCCGTGTCTCAACGGACAAGCAAGACTACGAGCGGCAGTTGGTCGAACTTCGGGAGTATTGTACCAAAGCCGGATGGCAGGTTGTGAGAGAATTTACAGCCAAAGTCTCCGGAGCAAAGCAAAACAATGAGCGGCCAGAGATAGCCGCAATGATAGACTTTGTTAAAGCAAATGACATCAAGCGTGTTGTATGTCTTGAAATCAGTCGCCTTGGACGTAACACATTGGAGGCATTGAAAGTCATTCGGGTCCTAAATGAAAGCCATGTAAGCTTATATGTCAAGAACTACAATCTTGAAACGTTATTGCCTGATGGACAGACAAACCCAGTGGCATCCCTTATCTGCACAATCCTGTTGGAGATTGCATCTATGGAGCGCCTGACAATCAAGGAGCGTATGGAATCAGGCAGAAATCAGTACATAGCCAAATGCAGGGCTGAGGGTATCAAGATGGGGCGTCCTTCCACGTACCGCAAATCGGAGGTTGCATATAGAGAGCAGTACGCGAAAGAAATCTCATTGCTGCGGAAAGGTATAAGTCTCAGAAACGTAGCATCGCTTACAGGTACATCCGTCAACACACTTCGTAAGTTGAAATCAATTTTTGACAATCCAATCACTAAAAATTGACAACACGACAGTAAGAGCCTGTTGTCGGATTTGGTTTTTGGGAATTAAAAATATATATTTGACAGCAATGCGATAAGCCGCTTAAATTTTTCAGTATATGACATAAGGTAGTAGTATAAAATCGGTGCATACCGACAGGGCAAAGCCGTCCTGGGCGTACAAGCAGCCGCAGCCTTTCTCTGGCCGTGGTAGTCAAAATGGCGAATAAGTGGATAAACCATGATGGATGTTATCACTTGAAAAGTGTATGTCGGTGTTAAAGCAGTACAATTACAGCATTGACAATGATACACTTAAAGAATTGAGGGACTTCCTTTACTCAATAGCCAAAATACAGTTGATGAATGAAAATACGGAGAGTGATATAAACAATTTCCCAACAACTCATATAACATATAATTCATTGGCTTCATGACAAATGTAATACTATACACGAGGGTCAGCACTGATGAGCAAGTTGACGGAATGGGGCGCGAGGCGCAGGAGAGGTATCTGAGGGCGTATTGTCTCAACCACAATTACAATGTGGTTGGAGAGGAGCAGCCCTACAAGGAAGATTACTCAGCTAAACATTATGACCTTAAAAGGCCGGAGCTTAAAAGGATATACGATTACTGCAAGAAGCATAGAGGGCAGGTAAACAAAGTGCTGTTTCTCAGATGGGACAGGTTTACACGTAATGTGGAATTTGCATATACCTACAAGAGAAAGTTTTACGATGAATTGGGCGTTGAAATCAATGCGATAGAAGCCCCAATTGACTTTACTCGTCCCGATTGGGCATTGATGTTGGCTATGTATTGTGGCGCTGCTCATGCAGAAGACAACAAGATTGCCGAGAGGACTAAGGATGGCAACCATGAGCATCTTATGAGAGGCGAATGGACAGGCAAGGCTCCGAGAGGCTATAAAAATGTCAGGGCTGGGAAACATAATTGTTGGATTGAGGTAGACAAAGACAAGGCACCTGCTATCCGACAGGCTTTTGAAGAAGTGGCTAAAGGCTTGGAGACTCCGACACGCATAAAGAAAAGATTATGCCCGTATATACCTGACAGTTCATTTTTCGATATGTTGAGGAATCCGTTTTATGCCGGGATTATTCGTGTCCCGGCATACAAGAACGACACTGAGCAGTATGTAGAAGGTAAGCATGAGGCCCTGATAGACAAGCAGACCTTTGAGAGGGTGCAAGTGGTTATAGATGGAAAGAAGAAATCAGTTCCGAAGTTGGCACAGAAAAAAGTGAATCCGGATTTATATCTTCGGAAGTTCCTTACCTGCCCTGTTTGCGGGCATCCTTTAACAGGGGCAACAAGTACAGGTAATGGTGGCCAATATACTTATTATTGCTGCAATTATGACCATAAGCACCTCAACAAGAGGGCTGATGAGGTCAATGAGGGTTTTATCCGGTATGTTTCCGCCTTGAAGCCGAACAAGGCAGTACTTGCGCTGTACAATGAGATACTTTCAGACATTAGAGGTGATAAGGTTAGGGAAAGCAAAGAGAAGGCAGACAAGTTAGAATTAGAGTTGAAAACCATTCAGGAGAGGGCAGATAGGGTGAAGGATTTGTTTTATGACGGTCAGATAACGAAGGTGGAGAAGGAGCAGGCTGTGGAGCGGTACAACAAGCAGATTGCGGACTTGAAGGAGCGGATAGGTGCGTTGAGGATGAGCAGGGAGATGAATGTACAAGACAAACTGGACTATTCTATTAATATTATCGGAAATCTTGGAGAATTATTCAAATCAGCGAAGCCGGAGGTTAAGGTTATGCTCCTAAGTTCGATATTTCCCGAAAAAATAGAATTTGACGGAAAAAATTATCGAACCAACTCATATAACAAAATGCTTGATGTTATCTATCAGGAAACCAATAAATTGTGCGGACGAAAAAATAAAAAATCTCCCGTTTTTTCGGGAGATTTCAGTCAGGTACCCGGAGCCGGGGTCGAACCGGCACAGCCTCGCGGCCATTGGTGTTTGAGACCAACGCGTCTACCGATTCCGCCATCCGGGCTGATGCGTGCTGGTGAGCACGGGTGAGCATTGGACTGCAAAGATAAGAAAGATTATTCATACGCCAAGCGGGAAGTGGGAAAATCGTCGGGTTAAGGGCAGGGGAAGCCGCCGTTTTGCGTATCTTTGCGGTCAATGGAGAGAGTTATTTATATCACGGACATTGAACTGGAATTACCTGGGATTCTGCGTCGTCTTTGGGCGGGGGCAGCCGGTGAAGAGGAAGCTGCCGGTGTCAGGCAGACGGGAGGCGTGTCTGCCGGTGTCAGACCGACAGGCATCTATGCTGTGGTGGACGGCAATGTGGCCGGAAGGTTCGCCCCGGTACTCGAAGCCGCGGGCATAGAATGGATGCCGTTCGTGGCGCAGGAGGAGCGGAAGTCGCTCGAGGGCCTGCAGGAAATAGTCGGCTGGCTGCTGGAGCGGGAGGCTGACCGCAGGGCTCTGCTGCTGGGCATCGGCGGCGGGGTGGTGACGGATATCACGGCATTCGCGGCTTCGGTCTACAAGCGTGGAATAAAATATGCGCTGGTGCCGACGACGCTTCTGGCTCAGGTAGATGCTTCAATCGGAGGCAAGACCGGAGTGAATTTCCACGGGTACAAGAATGTGATAGGGACGTTCGGCTCTCCTGAGGCGGTGATAGTCGCTCCCCAGGTGCTGGGAAGTCTGCCGGCTGAGGAGTGGCATTCCGGTATGGCTGAAGTGCTGAAAACGCTGATCATAGGCGATGCGGAGATGTACGGGGAGGCGGTGCTGGGGCAGTGGGACGCGGTGACACTTGGAAGGATCGTCCGCCGCTGCATCGGGATAAAGTCCGCAATAGTGGAGGCGGACCGCACGGAGAAGGGGGAGCGGATGAAGCTGAACCTGGGACATACCCTCGGCCATGCGGTGGAGTCCATCTGTCTCAATGCCGGCCGGCCAGTGACGCACGGGGAAGCTGTCGCTGCGGGGATTATCGCCGCAGCCGGTATTTCCCTGAGAAAAGGGGTGCTGGCGGAGGATGTGGCGGAGAGGATTGTCCGTGATTTCAAGTCGCTGGGATACAGGGATGTTCGGGAGATTTTGGCAAGCTGTACCGATGTTCCGGAGGAGGAGATGGCTGCAAAATTATCGGACTTTGTGCTCAATGATAAGAAACGTAAGGAAGATTTTATTAATTTTGTACTGATTCGCGGTCTGGGCTCTGTGGAGACAGCGGCTCTGGACGTGAACGGACTACAGGAGATAATCTATGATATGTATTAGCATAGGGGACTACGGCCTGGATGCCTGCAGGAAGGCCTTGAAACGCTGCGAGAAGTACCGCAGGCAGTTTCCGGACCTGGTGGCTGAGATACGCCTGGATCTCTGCGGGCTGGGGGAGGACGAGGTGCACGAGCTCTTCAGCGGCTCCAGGATACCTCTGATAGCCACCTGTATGAAACGCAGCAGCCATCTTTACGAGGCTGCGGTGCTGGCCGGTGCCGCCTATGTCGATGTCAACGTATTTTCCTTTATCAACCTCAAGAAAGAGAACCAGGCCCTGCTGCGCAGCCGCAGGACCAAGATCATACTCTCGTTCCACGACTACCAGATGACTCCCGGAACGGATGCCCTGGTGAAGGTGTACAGGGAGGCGGTGGCTGCCGGAGCCGATATCGTGAAGATAGTCACGACAGCGGAGACCACGGCGGACGCTCTCCGGGTGCTGGATCTGTACAAGCTGCTGAAAGACGGCAGGATGGGTCGCAAGAAGGTGCCTCTGATAGCTTTCGCTATGGGGGATGCCGGACGTTTCAGCCGTCTGGAGGCTCACAGGCAAGGCGCTCCGTTTACCTATTGTGCCTTGAAACAGAAATACATAGTGGCACCTGGAATGTTCACCGTCGAGGAGGTGGGAAGTTTCCAGGACCGGACAGCCGTCAGCGGCACTGTCGATATGCCGGCTTCCAAGAGCGTGGCCCAGAGAGCCATCATAGCGGCCATGCTGGCCAAGGGCGAGAGCGAGTTCCACAACTGTACCCGCTGCCGCGACATTGATTCGGCCATAGGCGTAGCCAAACAGTTCGCTCAGGAGGCATACGTGGACAAGGGCGGCAATCTTATCATCCGCGGCGGCTTCCCGCCTGAGAAGAAAAAGAACGACTCGCCTTTTTCCAGTCTCATCTCCATGTCCATGCAGAGCGGAGGCCGCACGGCTTTCGTCGGAGAGTCCGGCCTGCTGTCCCGTCTGTGTATCCCCGTTGTGGCTCAGTTCGGGGAATCCGTCACGGTCACGGGAGAGGGCAGCCTGATGGACCGCCACATGTACGGCTGCAAGGAGGCGATGGAGGAACTCGGTGCGAGCTGCATCCTGACAGCCGAGGAGACCCTTCCTGCAGTAGTCTGCGGCCCCATCAAGGGCGGCGAGATTACTATTTCGGGCAAGAAGGGCTCACAGTTTATCACCGGCCTTCTCATGGCCCTGCCCCTGTCCAAGAAAGACAGTGTGCTGAGGGTTCAGAACGCTACGAGCGTATCGTATATCCTGCTGACTGTGGATGTCATGCAGAAGTTCGGAGTCACCGTCGAGTGGCACCGGGAAGGCGATGAGCTGGTCTTCAACATCCCCGGTAAACAGAAATACTCCCCCACCGAGATGACCTTCGAGGGGGACTGGAGCGCGGCGGTCAACTTCATCGTGGCCGCGGCCATCTTCGGTTCGCTTACCATCAAGGGGCTCAATCTCGGGACGATTCAGGCCGACAAGAAGATACTCGACGTGGTGCGCGGCTGCGGAGCCTCGGTTGAGGAACTGCCCGACGACGGCGGCATCCGCGTCTCGAGGGGCAGTCTCAGGGCCTTCGACTTCGATGCCACGGACTCTCCGGACCTGGTACCGGCCCTCTCCGTACTGGCCGCCTTCTCCGAGGGCACCTCGCATTTTACGGGAGTGGCCCGCCTGCGCAACAAGGAGAGCAACCGTCCCGTGGTCATGGAGGAGGGCCTCAATGCCATGGGCGTTCCGGCCCGGGTCGACGGAGACACCATGGACATCACCGGTATAAGCCTTGCCCGCAGGATAGTAGAGGGTAAAATGCTCAAGGGCGGCAACTTCCACACCTTCTCCGACCACCGCGTGGCCATGGCCCTCAAGGTCGCCTCGCTCGGCTGCTCCTCCAAGGTCACACTGGACAGTACCGACTGCATCGACAAGTCCTTCCCCGGCTTCCTCAAGCTCTTCGAATCCATTCACCAGTAGTACGATACGATATGCGCAACGCTTTCGGAAACATATTCAGGATTGCCCTGGCAGGGGAATCCCACAGTCCTCTCATGTCGGTTGAGATCAACGGAGTGCCGGAGGGTATTCCTCTGAGTCCCGGAGACTTCGCTGAGGACATCGACCGCCGCCGTCCCGGCCGCAAGGGGACTACCGCCCGCACTGAGAGGGACATCCCGGAGATCGTCCGGGGCGTGGAGGACGGCCTGACCACCGGCACCACCCTCAAGCTCCTCTTCAGCAATGAGAATACGGACCCTTCCGCCTATCGGCAGTTTGCCGACATTCCCCGTCCCGGCCATGCGGACTGGGTGCGCAGGATCAAATACGGAGCGGACAGCCTTACCTCCGGGGGCGGAATGTTCTCCGGGCGGATGACCCTTCCCCTCGTTGCTGCCGGGGTGGTGGCTAAGAAAATCATTGCCCCGATACAGGTCAATGCCCGCCTGACGGAGGTCGGAGGTCTGACCCTCACAGGAGATGAAGGGGACAATGCGGCCCTCGATGCCCTCCTCTCCGAGGTGGCGGCCGAGGGTGATTCGGTCGGTGGAGTGGTGGAATGTGTCTGCAGCGGGGTCCCCGCCGGTCTGGGCGAGCCATTCTTCTATCCGATGGAAGCGGCCATTTCCCAGATGATTTTTTCCATACCGGGCATCCGGGGCATAGAGTTCGGCGACGGCTTCGGAGCCTCCCGCATGCGCGGCTCGCAGCACAACGACCCTCTCACCGACATCGCGGGCCACACCTCCCGCAATGGTGCCGGCGGCATCAACGGAGGCATCACCAACGGCAACCCTATCATCTTCCGTGCCGCCGTCAAGCCCACCTCCAGCATTGCCCGTCCCCAGACCACCGTCAACCTGGCCACCGGCCGTCCCGAAGAACTCATAATAAAGGGACGCCACGACGTATGCTTCGCCCTGCGCGTCCCTGTAGTAGTAGAAAGCGCCGCAGCTATTGTCCTCTGCGACGCTTACCTTTCAGCAAACCGTTAGTCTTTCAGCCACTGGTCGAACCACTCGAAGAAGTCCCTCTGCCAGTGAACGGCGTTCTGGGGCTTGAGGATCCAGTGGTTCTCGTCGGGGAAGAGGAGCATCCGCGAGGGTACGCCGAGCATCTGGGCTGCGTTGAAGGCGGCCATGCCCTGGTCTACGGGTACGCGGTAGTCCAGTTCTCCGTGTGTGATCATGATCGGGGTCTTCCAGTTGCGGACGAGTTTGTGAGGAGAGTTGACGTAATGCTTGCGTGCAGCGGGTATCTCGAGGTCCCAGGGTGCTCCGCCGTTCTCCCACTGGGAGAACCACATCTCCTCGGTCATCATGTACATGTGCTCCTGGTTGAAGATGCCGGCGTGGGCGAGGAATGCGTCGAAGTCATCGGGATGCGCTCCGGCGAGGTAGTAGATGGAGTAGCCTCCGAAGCTGGCTCCCGAGGCGCCCATCTTGCCTACGTAGGGCTCTTTCTTCATCTCGTATACGGCTGACATGTAGTCGTCTATGCACTGTCCGGCGTAGTCCTTGGACACATCGTCACACCATTTCTGCCCGAAGGACATGGTGCCGCGGCGGTTGGGCAGGATGACGATGTAGCCCTCTGCGGCCATCAGTTTGTAGTTCCAGCGGGTAGACCAGCCCTGGCTGAGGCACTGCTGGGGACCTCCGGTGCAGAAGAGCATGGTGGGGTAGACCTTGGTGGAGTCGAAGCCTGCGGGATAGACTACCCAGGTGAGCATCTTCAGGCCGTCCGTGGTGGGTATCCAGCGGAGCTCGTAGGTCTCCTGCTCGAGCTGGGCGTAGATGTCGTCGTTCTCGTGGGTGAGGTAGGTGAACGAGCCGTCGGCTATGGATACGGAGATGATCTCGTCGGGGCGGCTCATGTTGTGTGCGGTGGAGAGCAGATGTCCTTCGCCGAACTCGGCCACTCCTCCGAAGTCGTACCAGAGGTCATCGGGGGTGATGCGGGTCACATTTCCCTGGAGGTCTACCGAGAAGATGGCCTGGAGGCCGAATGCGAGGGCGTTGAAATAGAGTCCGCTGCCGTCAGCCTTCCATACGGGGGAGGCGGCGCTGTGGTCGAAGCCCACGGTCAGTTCTCTCTTCTCGCGGGAGGCCAGGTCGATGACGAAGACCCTGTTGCGGTCAGCCTCGAAGCCGGCGCGCTCCATGCTCAGCCATGCGATGCTCTTGCCATCGGGGGAGAATACGGGGTCGGTGTCGTAGCCGTTCATGCCCTCGGAGAGGTTCTCGCAGGTGCCGTCAGCCACGTTGTAGAGGTAGATGTCGGTGTTGGTGGAGAAGGCGTAGTCCTTGCCGGTGAGCTTGCGGCAGGCATAGGCGATCCACTGTCCGTCAGGACTCCAGGAGAGCTGCTCCAGTCCGCCGAAGGGCAGGGTGGGGAGCTCGAATTTGGTGCCCTCGATGATATCCTTGCCGGGAGCCACTTTGAGCGACTTGCCCGAGCGGACCACATCGGTCACGAAGGTGTGGGGAATAGTCTCCACGAAGCAGTCCCAGTGACGGTACATCAGGGCGTCAATCTCGCGGCCGGTGGACTGGGTCAGGTCGGGATACAGGTCAGCGGGCTTGGTGGCGTACTTCACCTGGGCGATGTACATCAGTTTGGTCTGGTCGGGGGAGAGCTTGAACTCGGAGATGCCTCCGGGGATATTGCTCACCTTGCGGATGTTCTTGCCGTCGGCGCTCATCGACCAGATCTGGCCGCCCTGGAGGTAGAGGATGGTGGAGCCGTCCCCGTACCAGCGGGCATTGTTGGCACTCGAGGAGAAATGTGTGATCTGGCGGTTGCCCGTGCCGTCGGCGTTCATCACATAGAGCTGCCGCACGCTGCGGTTCTCCTCTATGCTGGTGTAGGTCACTCCGTAGAGTATCTTACTTCCGTCGGGGGAAAGCTGAGGGTCGGATACCCTGCCGAGGCGGAGCATGATCTCGGGTGTGAACTTGCCGTCCACGACCTCTATCGGAGTCTTCTCGATAACTGTGGCGGCGCCCTTCCTGCCGCTCTGCGCGTAGGAGGACATCACTGCCATTGAGGACATTAGCATCAGTGTTGTTGCGAATTTTAATTTCATGTTGTCAAATATTTGAATTATAGATTATTTCATCCATTCCGGCATGGGCTCTCCCTTGAGGAAGTGGTCGAAGAACTCCACGAGCTTGACAGTGTAGTCCTTGCAGTTGTAGCGCTGCACGAGGTTGTGGTCCTCGCCATTGTAGGTGAGCATCCAGGCCTGCTTGCCGCAGCGGCGCAGGGCGGTGAAGAACTCGATTCCCTGGTACCAGGGCACTGCTCCGTCCTCGTCGTTGTGCATGATGAGCACGGGGGTGGTGACGTTGCGCACGAAGAACAGGGGGGAGTTCTCGACGTAGAGGTCGAATCCGTCCCAGAGATTGTCCCCGATACGGCTCTGTCCGTGCTCGTACTGCATCTGGCGGGTCACTCCGGAGCCCCAGCGGATGCCGCCGTAGGCACTGGTCATGTTGGATACGGGCGCTCCGGCTCCGGCTGCTGCGAACCGGTCGGTCTGGGTGATCATGTAGGCCGTCTGGTAGCCGCCCCAGCTCTGTCCCTGGAGGGCCATCTTGGAGCTGTCGATCCAGGGCCGGCCTTCCAGCACCTTGTCCACGCCGGGCATGATGCAGTTCATCGCGCTCTGGCCGGGATGTCCGGTGTGGTAGTAGATGTCGGGTACGAATACGATGTAGCCGTTGCTGACAAAGTAGGAAATGTTGATGATCGAGCGGCTGGGGGCGGGGGCACGGTAGGAGTACAGCCCGTCGGAATTTCTTTCGTAGAAATACAGCACCATGGGGTATTTGCCCGTAGAGTCGAGGTCATCGGGGGTGAAGAGCATGCCCTCGCAGTGGAATACACCGTCCTCGGACATCCAGTCCACCAGTTCCACGCTGCCCCAGCGGTACTGGTCCTGCTGAGGGTTGATGGCGGTAAGCTGCTCCGAGCTCTTGAAGAGGTCGGAGGTGCGGTAGAGGTCGTAGGGATTGCGGAAGTCGCCCATGGTGTAGAACAGGACGGGCTTCTTCCCGGAGCCAATCGCGCTCAGGCGGTAGGTGGCGGGGCCGCTCACCAGTTCTTTCATCTTAGGCTTGCGGGCGCTCAGGTCCTTGAGGTAGATGCCGGTCTCCTTGGTCACGTCGTTGAAGGAGGAAAAATACAGGGGCTTGTCGGCCAGTATCTCACGGTCAGCCGCCCTGCCGCCGCGCTGTTCCAGGCGGGAGTCGAAGAGGAGGCTGAGGGTCGGGGTGAATTTGATGGAGTCGGCGGCTCCGATGCCCTCGGTCATGTTCTCGGGGGCCTTGCTGCCGTCAGTGTAGAATTTCCATACGTCGAAGCGGGCTCCTATGAGCAGGGCCGAGCCGTCCTTGTACCAGAGTGCGGGTCCGGTGGGGCCGGCTGCGGAGGGGGTGTCCTCCTCGTCGTCCCAGAAGAGGGCGGGTACGCCGGCGGTCAGGTTCCTCCATTCGTTGTTCACGATGTCGTAGAGGTGCCAGCAGGTGTCGGCTGCATCGAACATCGCGGCGTAGCTGCCGTCGGGGGAGAGGGTGCTGCGCACGGTGCGGTTCTCGCTTATGAGCTCGCGCTCACCGGTCCCGATGTCCAGGCGGTAGAGGTCGTAGCGGGGGGTGGGGTCCCACTGGCGCTCCACTCTGTAGGGCTTATCGTTGAGGACCAGGACGGTGTTGCCGGTCAGGTCCTCGGGAATATTGACGGAGGGCATGTCCTCGTCGGCAAGCATCAGTATCTGTCCGGGCTTGTCGAAATAGTAGAGGGCGGTGTAGGTCTGGCGGTCGAAGCGGGACTTGTTGATCTTCACCTGGGTGGGCAGGTAGTCGGCGTCCCACCTCCAGATGTCGAGCTTCACCTTTTCAAAGTCAGGCACCGTCTTGTCCTCCGGCTCGGGCAGCTCCTTCACCCCAAGCACCAGGTAGCGGCCGTCCTTGCTCAGGCGCAGGGTGGCCTTGTCGCTGATGCCCATGCCCTCGGGGATGCCCTTCACATCTGAGGGTACAATGCACTCTGCTTCCGGCTCCTCTGCCGTGAGGTCGGCGTAGAATATGTCGCGGAGGTCCTTGGCGGCCTCTGAGGTGTCGCGGCGGGAGTAGAACATGGCGGCGGTGGCCTCCTCATTGAACTCTATTCCGGCTATAAGGCCCTCCTTGGGGGTGCTGTAGAGGGTGAGGTCCCTGCCGGTGGAGGGAATGAGCAGGTGCAGCTCCCTCTGTCCGAGGGAATCCTCCTTCGCGGGCTCGGTGGCGTAGAGGATCTTCTCGCCCTTTTCGGAGAAGATGCAGTCGTCCACATGCCTGAGTGTATCGGTGCTCAGTGTGCGGATGTCGGTGATGTAGAGCTCGCGGCCGCCTTCCTTGGACGCTTCGGTCTGTGCCTGACGGTATGCCACGTAGTTCTGCAGGTCGTCGCCGAGGTACATCCGGTCGATGTTCGGGAAGACGGTCCTGGCTCCCGACTTCAGGTCGAGGATCACGAGGCTGTCCTTGGGCATCTCGTGGGCCTTTTTCTTGTCGATCTTAGCCTGCCGTGTGGCCTGGTTCGGAGCCCCGATCATGTACACGGCCTTGGTGCCGTCCTGGGAGATGACGGCTCCGCTGCCCCTGGGAACGGTGTAGGCCACGCGGTCCCCGGCTATGTCATAGATGTGGAGCGTGTCATCCCCGTCCTGCAGGGTGACGCTGTACAGCAGCCAGTTGCCGCCGTAGGGATTCTGTATCGAGGATACTGTCTGCCAGGTATCGTAGACGCTGTGGTCCAGCGGCTTTTTCTGTGCAGAAAGTGGTAGCGCGGTCAGAACGCTTAATGTAAGCGCAACCGCCGATGCGGATAATATGTGTCTTGCATTCATAGGTAAGAAATTTAATCAGGCAAATTTAAAAAAATTACCCTTTCCCAGCTGCCTGTGCGTATTCATTTTTCCACAACGGCAGTATTTCCCGCGATTAGGTGCCGTTGCGGAAGGTCCTTCTCCTCTGCACCCTTTCTACAGGCCTTCTGGACAGCATTGCCCTTCTGCCCCTTTGCCACAACGGCAGCATTTCCCATGATTCGGTGCCGTTGCGGTGACACATTTTCTTCAGCGCCCTTTCCACTCCTTCCGAAGGAGTTGTCGAAATCCCTGTCCCACCTTCCGAAGGTGTGCAGATTTTCCGCATTTCCGTCTCACCTTCCAAAGGTG